>Ga0209783_1000100_pt1 | contig 36051 bp, 35 predicted proteins | sample WorMetfiPIANOSA1_FD_187395 | JGI IMG/M metagenome (GOLD analysis project Ga0209783, IMG submission 187395) | Marine gutless worms symbiont microbial communities from Max Planck institute for Marine Microbiology, Germany - Olavius filocauda... | ecosystem: Host-associated > Annelida > Digestive... | reverse complement strand
CTACATCGGCTTCTACAATGCGATGCGGCTACATTCGACGCTGGGATATCTCAGCCCGATTAATTATGAAAAAGAACAATTAAACAATGCTGCTTAAAACCGTGTCCGTTTTTACTGGACCACTACAGGCTACGCCGGACAAGGGGAGGGTGGCCAGTACTCCAATCACGAGATCCAGTCAGAACCGAGGCAGCTCCAGAAGCACCCCCACGCGGCCTCCCCCGTCAAGGGGGAGGAGAAAAACAGCGCTCACCTGAAACGTGCTTTACTATTGGGTGGGCAAGGGATTGCTGCCGTCGCCCGGCCGCTCACTTTCTACGGCTGCTGCCATACCGGGCGGTTTTGCGCTTGGTAGCGGAAAGGGTGATCTTGCGGATGCGAATGGACCGGGGCGTTACCTCCACCATTTCATCATCCCGGACAAAACTCAGGGCCCGCTCCAGCGTCATGGCTTTGATGGGTGAACAGACCACCGCATCGTCCTTGCCGGCGGCCCGCACGTTGGAGAGTTTTTTCTCCTTGCAGGGATTCACGTTCAGGTCGGACGCTTTGTTGTGCTCTCCGATGATCATGCCCTCGTAGACCGGTGTGCCCGGTTCGATGAACAGCTGGCCCCGCGGTTCGAGATTGAACAGGGCATAAGGAACGGCCTTGCCCTGGCGGTCCGACACCAGCGAGCCCGTATAGCGGGAGGGAAATTCACCGCGATAATCATCGTAGCCGGCAAAGATCGAGTTCATGATTCCGGTGCCGCGTGTGTCGGTAAGAAACTCATCCCGGTAACCGATTAAAGAGCGGGTGGGAATGGAAAATTCCAGGTTCACCCGCCCGCGGCCGTTGTTGACCAGGCCTACCATTTTTCCCTTGCGCAAGGAGAGTTTCTCCGTCACGACCCCCATGAAATTTTCAGCACAGTCTACGAACAGCTGTTCCATCGGCTCCTGGGTGCGGCCGTCGATTTTCTTTAAAATGACCTTGGGTCGGCCGACGCACAGCTCAAAACCCTCGCGCCGCATGGTTTCAATGAGGATCGCCATCTGGAATTCACCCCGCCCTTTGACGGTAAAGCTGTCGCCGCTCTCGGGGATATCCACCTGGATGGCCACGTTTACCATGGCTTCTTTCAGCAGGCGTTCCTTGATCTTGCGCGACTGCACGATCTTGCCTTCCCGGCCGCTGAATGGCGAATCGGTAATGGCGAACCGCATGGCCACGGTAGGATCGTCCACGGTGAGCCTTTTAAGCGGCCGGGGTTCATCTTTCAGGCAGACGGTGTCGCCGATATGAACCTCGTCGATGCCGGCCAGCACGGCGATGTCACCGGCCGCGGCTGTTTCCACCGCAGCCAGGTCGAGACCTTCATAGACCTGCAGCTTGGAAAGTTTGACCTCCGCGGCGTGTCCATCCTCGCCGACACAGGCCAGTATATCCTTGAGGTTGACCGTGCCGTTGGTGATTTTACCGATGGCCAGTCGACCGAGGTAATCGGAATAACCCAGGTCGGCCACGAGCATCTGCAGGGGCCTGGCCTCGTCACCGGTGGGCGGCGGAATCTCATCCAGGATCATTTCGAACAGGACATCCAGGTTGGTGCCTTCCTCGGCAAGTGTCTTCTGGGCGATTCCAGCCCGGCCCACGGCGTACAGCAAGGGAAATTCGAGCTGTTCATCCGTGGCGTCCAGATCGATGAACAGGTCGTAGATTTCATCCAGCACCTCATCCGGACGGGCGTCCTGGCGGTCAATTTTATTGATGACCACAATAACTTTCAGGCCGGCTTCCAGCGTTTTTTTGAGGACGAATCTTGTCTGGGGCAGGGGTCCTTCGGAAGCGTCCACCAGCAGAATGGCGCCATCCACCATGGAAAGGGCCCGTTCCACCTCACCGCCGAAATCAGCATGCCCCGGCGTGTCGAGAATATTGATGGTGGTATCACCGCGCTTTACCGAACAGTTTTTGGCCGCGATGGTAATGCCCCGCTCTCTTTCCAGGTCCATGCTGTCCATAATGCGGTCGTCGACCACCTGGTTTTCACGAAATATCCCGCTCTGGCGGAACATGGCGTCCACCAGGGTTGTTTTCCCGTGGTCGACATGGGCGATAATGGCAATATTGCGAAGCTTTTTGATGTCTTTCAAAGGTCCCCTCTATTTCTGAATGTCCAAGCCTACACTGGCAGGCATAATAAGCACTGCCCTTTCAATTGCAACCGCGAAGACGGCACTGTTCTGAATAAGATTTGACTGCCAGATGCGACAGTGGTAGCAGGAGGCTGAAATGCAGAGTCGGGGAGGGGAAACTGAACGGACGCCGGATATCCAAACACCACAGTGAAGGCTTGCGCACCATCCGGCGCGCCATGGCCGCTGAACTGGAGACAGCCCTGCGGGCCCTTGCAGCAATGAATCCGCAGGCTGCCCGTGAGGCCGGGAACTTGATCACCGGGATAGCGGCCATTAAAAGTAAAATCGAGGACCGCGCCCGGGCGCTCGGATATGCAGAAAAGTGCCGCCGGTCCATTGCAGTTTGCGCCGGAGAATGCTGCCGCTGGCATTTTCCCAAACACCTGTCGCGGGTGGATTTTTTTGCAGCGGTCTTCACCCTGCCGGCCGCCGATAGAGCCGCTTTAACCTCCCAGGTTCGCAGGACCGGTGATAGGGTCTATCAGTGCCCCCTGCTGCTGAGCGATGGCTGCATCTTTTCCTTTGAAAACCGACCCACTGTTTGTACAGCAGCTTATCCTTGCCTGGCGGGCTCGGGTTATTGGGAATACAAGGAGCGTTTTCGAAACGAACTCACCAGGCTCCGGAAAGCCCTGCGGAAGTTAGTCGATAAGTATGGGGTTGATCCCCGCGACGAACACTAGGTACGGGCAGGCACCGACCGTACCGGGGCGCGGATATGGGGGCTGTCCGTACTCCGGCAGCAAAGTGTCCCGGCAAATTCTTACCGGTTGGTATGATAGGTAAGCTGTATCGGTGACGGTACGTGTCTGTGCGTGATCAGCAGTTTACCGTTCTTTTTTACCAGGGCGTACCGGACCGGTTTCTCAGCGGCCGGGTAAACCGCCAGGGCAACTTCACCCAGGGCTGTCTTGCCAGGGTCGAAGGGCCGGTTATCCGTGGCCACAAAATGCATGGTGGCCAGAACCGCCTTTTCTTTCGCGGGTGAGGCTTCGTTTTTGGCAAGCGCGGTTGCAGGGATCACATCCCCCTCGGGGTTGTCTTCCAGCCTGGCCCGTACCCAGGGATATTTCCCGGCGCCTTTACTGACCTGCCAGCGCAGATTGCGCGCCTTGATATCGTAATGAACAGTTTTTACGAAACGTTTTTCGACCAGGCTGCACTTGGCAATGACCCGGCCGTCCCCGGCCCCGGCGGTGGATACCAGGCCGAAGAAAAGGGCGGCGCACAAGGCGGCGACCAGGGTTGCCTGGATTGGTTGGTTTGTTTTCACGTTTGACTCCTTCCAGCATGTCGGGTTACTTTTGCCGGCTGGAACAGAAAAAGCCGATATGCCCGAATTTCAGGGCAAATCGGCTCAATGGTGGTTCCCTGGCAACCCGGCTGTCTCTGTTCAAGACCCGTGGCTTTCCGCCCCCACCTCCCGATGGGTTTGGCTTTATCAATTAACGGAACTACTGGGGATTTGATTGAGCAAAATGGGTGCCAAAAGCGATGAACTCGAAAAGATGCATCAATTCAGCATGTTGATAAGTAAGGCCAAAGATTGGTTGCCAATTGAGGGGCGCGAATCGTTGCAGTTTGCAAAACGGTCAGCGCATTTTGCGAAAAGGGGGCGGGTATGGGGTGTCGCACAGGGCTGGCGCCCTATTTGGATTCACGGCGCCATTTTTTAAGCAGTTTTTCCTTCGATTCCATGGCGATGCCACTGGTTTCATACTTTCTGAATTCCTGGGTGAGTTTAAAATAATCTTCCTTCAGATCTTTTAAATCATTTGCAGTTCGCTCATATTTGGCGTTGATTTCCTGGAGGGCGGCTTCGTTCTGCTCCTGGGCCTTGTCTACCTCAGCGATGGCTTCTACCAGGCTTTCCGCCATCCACAATATCGTTTGTGAGGAAAAAGAGATGCTGTCGGTATTGCCCGCTTTGACCTGTTGTCGAATTTCGGCGAGGATCGTTTCGGCTTTTTCTTTTTCTAGCATGGTCGCGTCTCACCTTTGTTGTTTGCAGGGATTTCACTAATATAGAAAATTTTTTGGCAGTGTGCAAGAGGGTGGCGCCCCACATCCGGAAAGTTGTAACCGCCCGGATACATCTTACATATTTGAAACCTAAATATGATAATGTTGCATATGTGTATTTTAATATCGGCAGTTACTCTCTATCGGTCTTGATTGAAATTATTTTATTTTCAAATAGTTACAACCGTGCCGCTCTTTTTGAACTGGCTGGCACGCCCATTGCTTTTAAGCGTGGTACCCTGGGAACACTCATTGAAATTCTGGAGGCTTTAAATGAACAAGGTAGAAGCGATAATCAAACCATTCAAATTGGATGAAGTGAAAAGTGCATTAAACGAAATCGGCGTTACCGGCATGACCATCAGCGAGAGCAGGGGGTTTGGTCGGCAGCGCGGCCACAAAGAGATTTACCGCGGGGCCGAGTACCAGGTCGATTTTATTCCGAAGATCAAAATAGACGTTGTCGTAGAGGAGGATTTGACCGACGGCGTGATAGCGGCGATCAAAGACAAGGCAGGCACCGGCAAGATCGGTGACGGTAAGATTTTTGTCATGCCGGTTTCCCAGGCCATCAGGATAAGAACGGGCGAAACCGGGCAAGATGCGGTTTAAAGCGTCCGCTGCGCGGGTCCCGTTTCAGTCTGCAAAGGACGGGACCCGCCCACACGTAATTTTAGCGCGGTGATCTCTTTAGGAAACAAACGGGGAGCCGCTTTTTCCGTCCAGGACACCTATGATTGATTCTTCCACTTTCTGGCGGGCCACCATGCCGGTAATCTGTTCCATTACTTTTCCATCTTTGAAAAAAATCAATGTCGGGATTGATTTAATCCCAAATTTCCCGGGCGTTACCGGGTTGTCATCGACATTGCACTTGGAAAAAACCATCTGGTCGCCGTAACTGCCGGCCAGGTCTTCAAGCAGGGGGCCGATGGCCTTGCAGGGCCCGCACCAGGGGGCCCAGAAATCCACGATTACCGGTTTTTCAGAACCGACTACTTCTGCTTCAAAATTCTCATCTGTGATTTCCATAAACGATTCAGCCATTATTTCTCCTGTATGTCTTGGGATTGGCGCCGTGTGTCGGCGAGGTGGAATTTTCCGTTCCGGGAAAAATAGGCACCGGATCTCTCCTTGTCAGCGCCGCTTGAAGCCGGCCGGCTGGCATTCAACGGTGACATCACAACGGGCATTTGTTACAATTATGTATATAAATACAATAATATTACTATTTTGTTATTTTCATCCTTTGCTTTTATCTGCCTCCGAAATATTAAATAATCAAATATATACAGATATTTGTAATCGTTATGCAAGCTTCAGAAAGTTTGGCACACCCCTTGCGATACTACTGGCGCAATGATTTTACTTACAGTTCCCACGTATCGGGTGCTGGTTACTCCCAGGGCGGTAAAACGATGTCAGGTAAACACTTTTTAAATGATTTAAACAGGAGAACAGAAAAATGCGGAAACTTATACTAGCGCTGCTGATAACAGCCCTGAGTGGTACTTATGTCTGGGCCGGTGACCCCGAGCCGACGATCCTTTCCAACAAAGCGGCCATTGACCTGGTTCAGAGCCATGCCAATTACCTGTGGACCCTGGTGGCTGCCTGTCTGGTGTTTTTTATGCAGGCCGGTTTTGCCATGGTAGAAGCCGGTTTCACCCGCGCCAAAAACGCGGTCAATATCATTATGAAGAACCTGATGGATTTTTCCATCGGCAGCATTGCCTTCTGGGCGGTGGGTTTCGGTCTGATGTTCGGGGCCAGCCAGACCGGTTGGTTCGGGACCTCGGGATTTTTCCTGAGCGACTTTACTCCGGATGGTGATCCCTGGGTTCTGGCGTTCTGGATGTTCCAGGTGGTGTTCGCCGCCACGGCCGCCACTATCGTATCCGGCGCCATGGCGGAGCGGACCAAGTTCCAGGGGTATATTTTCTACAGTATCTTTGTCAGCGGTCTTATCTATCCCGTATTCGGCAGCTGGGCCTGGGGTAGTCTTTTCAACGGCAGCGGCTGGCTGGAAGGTTTCGGGTTCATTGATTTTGCCGGCTCCACCGTGGTTCACTCCGTGGGTGGCTGGGCGGCTCTCGCCGGTGCGATCGTGCTCGGCCCCCGTATGGGCAAATATACCAAAGACGGGAAAATCAAACCGATCCTTGGCCACAACATGCCGCTGGCCGCCCTGGGAGTCTTCATCCTCTGGCTGGGCTGGTTCGGATTCAACCCCGGTTCCACCACCACCGCCGACAAGAGCATTGCCATGATCTTTGTCAACACGAATCTGGCAGCCGCGGCCGGCGCCATCGCTGCCCTGGCCACGTCCTGGATCAAATTCGGTAAATCCGAAATCGGCATGAGCTTGAACGGCGCACTGGCCGGCCTGGTCGGTATTACCGCCGGCTGCGCCAATGTGTCGCCCAACGCGGCCATAATCATCGGCCTGGTCGCCGGCATCCTGGTTGTCTTCTCGGTCATCTTCTTCGATAAGATCAAAGCCGACGACCCGGTCGGGGCCATTTCCGTCCACGGCGTCTGCGGTGCCTGGGGCACCCTGGCGGCCGGTATCTTCAACATCGGCGGAACGTCCGCCAATATCATCGGTGTCCAGCTTTTGGGCATCAGCGCCTGCTTTCTGTGGGTATTCCCCGCAGCGTTCATTCTGTTCAAGCTGATCGACAAGACTGTCGGTTTGCGGGTCAGTCCGGAAGAAGAACTGGCCGGGCTGGACATCACCGAACACGGCGGCAATGCCTATCCCGACTTCGAAGTTATGACGTACGGCGGATCCGGACTTTCCGAGACAATGCCTGGAATGTCGGCGGCCGCTACGCAAGCCGGGCTTTCTGCGGCTGCTCCCCAAACTGAAGGAGCTTAAGCGATGCGGGGAGGCATCAATCCCCCCCCAAGTAGTATAAGGGCCCGGGTGTGCAGTTTGCACCCGGGCCTTTTGTCTGGGCCGGTTCAAACGTTATTTTGAAGCGTCCGGGAAGTACTTTTCTATCAAGGCGTGGGCCAGGTCCACATCGGCGGGCAGCAGGTCATAGGCGAGCAGGTCTTCAGGTCCGGCCCAGGCGTAGCGATCGTGGGCCACGGGGACGATCTGACCAGACAGCCAGGTCGCCCGGTAGGCCCGGATATGAAAACTGTCGGCGCCAAAAGCGCCGACCGCGATCCGGATGCCGAATTCTTCTTCCATCTCCCGGACGAGGCTTTCTTCGGGTTTTTCTCCCGGCTCAACTTTGCCGCCGGGAAACTCCCACCGGCCGGCCAATTGGGGCGGGTCTTTGCGGCGGGCGATCAACACTTTGTCTGCATGCACCAGAAAGGCGGCGACTACCTCAATCATCATGCCCGTTTATCTACTCTTCCCGCTCAGCGATGTCAAACCTTAAGCCCCGGTCGTCGATTGACTTTAAAAGAGTGATTTGCCATAGTGCTTTCCCAATGCCAACAACTAAGGGGGAGCCTGCCAATGCCTACACCAGCCTCAGTTCAAGCCCTGGAAAATCTCCGGGACCTCTCGACACTGCAGTGGTATGTGATACCGCTGCTGGCCATCGTGTTCTATATTTACACCGCGGAGATCAAGAAGGCCCGGCAAACCGGCAATTGGGATGCGGTATTAGCGGGTCTGACCGTATTCGGCATGGATTTTATCAACGAGACCTGGAATGGTTGGGTGTTCCACCTCAGTCAACGCAGCGCCATGTGGACCGCTCCAGGCTAGACGGCTCTCAGGACCATGGTGGGCTGGAACATCGAGATCATGTTCATGTTCGCCATCTCCGGGATTATCTTTTACAATACCCTGTCGGAGAACCGGGATGCGCGCAATTTAGGCCTGCCGGACCGCTGGTTCTGGGCCATCGGCTATTCTGTATTTTGCGTATTTGTGGAATGTCTACTGAATATCGGCGGCCATCTTGTCTGGGAGTATCCCTGGTGGCACCGCTCCTTTATGGGGGTTTGGCTGATATTCCTGTTCGGATATTTCCATTTTTACGTAGCGGCGATTATCGTTATTGGTTTAAAAAAGATGAAAACCAAGATTATCGTGGTCAGTAGTCTTTACGTCATCGCTATCTTGGCCAATGTGATTACGATGGGCCTGTTAGGTTGGCGGTATTGACAAAAGCAAATCTCGCATATCCAGGATAAAAACGCTGCTGGCTGCCAATTGCATCTGGGCGTAATGGAAAATTCCTGGGTTGGAAAGCGGGTGTCCAGTTTTAAATACAGGAGGATGGCATGCAAGAAATACGAGACAGAGCCCGGGAACTGATGAAAGGCTATTGCCGCGTGTGTCCGGTCTGCGACGGCAAGGTGTGTGCCGGAGAAGTGCCGGGTATGGGCGGTCTGGGAACGGCGGCCTCATTTAAAGACAATATGGCCGCCCTGGCCGAAACAAAATTCAACATGCGCCTGATTCATGACGTAACCCAACCGGACACGACGGTTAATTTGCTGGGCCATGATTTCGCCCTGCCGGTTCTGGCGGCACCCATCGGCGGCGTCTCTTTCAACATGGGTGGCCAGGTTTCCGAAGAGGATTATATCCAGGCGGTACTGGCCGGCTGCGTGGCCGGCGGCACCCTGGGATGTACCGGTGACGGGGTGCCCGATTTCATCCACGCGGCCGGATTCGCCGCCATTGAAAAATGCGGCGGCCAGGGAATTCCCTTCATCAAGCCCTGGGAGGCCCGGGAACTGTATGAGAAACTCGAGAAGGCCGAGAAAACCGGAGCGCAGATCGTCGGAATCGACATCGATGCCGCCGGCCTGGTGACCCTGGCCAAGATGGGCCGGCCGGTTACGCCCAAGCCGGTTGAAGAGCTGGCGAAGATCATCGCGAGCACCTCGATGAAGTTCGTCCTCAAGGGCGTGCTGACCCCGGGGCAGGCCCGCCTGGCAGTTGAGGCCGGGGCGGATGCAATTGTGGTTTCCAATCACGGGGGCCGGGTGATGGACCATACCCCGGGCGCTGCCCGGGTGCTGCCGGCACTGGTAGACGCCGTCTATGGCCGTCTGGCCATCCTGGCCGATGGCGGGGTGCGCTCCGGTGCCGATGTCTTGAAACTGATTGCCCTGGGGGCCGATGCCGTGATGATCGGCAGGCCGTTTTCCGTGGCAGCCATGGGCGGGCGGCAAGAGGGCGTCCAGACATACCTGGATACCATCCGGACCGAGTTGATTCAAGCCATGGTGATGACCGGCACGCCGGACATCAAGACCGTTTCCGGGAACATACTCTACTGCCCGCCGCAGCCTGCCGCCTAAGCGGCCTGCCCAATCAGAGGGTCGAGGTGACGAAGGTCTTGGCGATATTGGACGAGTAGACGATAATCTGTTTCATCAGGTCCATCAATTCCATATGGACCTCGTGGGTCTCCAGTGATTCGTTGCGTCGATGCAGCATGCGCTGCAGGTGGCGTATGCGGTACTGGGATTCCAGATCCAGGTATTTGCGTTCGCCGAGCATGATTTCCCGGGCCTTTTCCGGGTTGCGTTCGGCAAAGGCATCCTTTAGCAGAAACAGCTGTTTACAGACCTTTTCGTGGTAGATCATCAACTCTTCCCGCCCCTCATCTGAAAAGTCGGTTTCCAGGGCGTGTTTTTTAGGAATGAGGGGCACCATGTTGCGATGGATGAGATCCCCCAGGCTTTCCATATCCTTGACAATTGAAATCATACCGAAGATCTCATCGGACTGCTTCTGGGAAAGCGGCTGCTGGACCACTTTCAGAAGGTAGGATTTAATCTCTTCCTGTAAAAAATTGATCTTTCTCTCCAGCAGGTCGATGCCTTCCAGCAAGGAGAGGCTGGGGAAGATTTCATCTTTGCGTTCTTCGTCGGAGAAGAACGGTATAATGATGGCGCGCTGCATCCGCCCCAAAAGCAGCGCTACCCGGGAAATCTCGGCCCGGGCCAGTTCAATGGCTACGGGCGGATTGACGAGCTGCCGGTCGTCGATATGGCGCGTGGTAAGCTGGAATACCGGACTGACCGGTTTTTCGGGCAGCAGGGTGAGTATCAGCCGGCTGAAAAGGGTCGTGGCCGGGAGAAAGAGAAACCCGATGCTGACATTGAAAAAAGTATGGGCATTGGCAATATCGCGGGCCGTGCCCGAACTGAACCCGGCCCCTAGCGTGCGCACCAGGTCGGCAAAGGCGGGAATCCAGAAGATGAACAGCACCACACCGGCAATCTTGAAAATCACGTGGGCCAGGGCCACGCGCTTGGCTTCCCGGGTGGTGCCGATACTGGCCAGGCCCGCGGTGATGCAGGTGCCGATGTTGGCCCCGAAAATCATGGGGATGCCGGCTTCCAGGGTGATCAGGTTTTGCTGGGCCAGTACGATGAGGATACCGGTAAAAGCGCTGCTGCTCTGGATCAGGGCAGTTAGTAGCGCTCCCACCAACAGCCCCAGCAGCGGGTTTTCCAGGCCCTTTAAAGCATCGATAAAGACCGGGTAGCTCCGCAGCGGTTTCATGCTGTCACTCATCAGTTTCATCCCGTAAAACAGGATCCCAAACCCCAGGATGATGTCACCGATATTTCGCATGCGTTCTGTTTTGGCGAATATGCGCAGGGCGGCCCCGATAAATACCATCAGCAGGGCGTAGTCGGTCAGTTTGAAGGCAATCAACTGGGCGGTGACGGTTGTGCCGATACCGCCGCCGAGGATAACGCCCAGGCTCTGAGTGAAATTCATCAGACCCGCCTGGACAAAGCTCACCAGCATGACCGTGGTGGCCGAACTCGACTGGATGACCATGGTGACGAAGGTTCCCACGGCCAGGCCGAGCAACTGGTTGTGGGTCAGGGCGGCCAGAATCGAGCGCATCTGGTCTCCGGCCGTTTTTTTCATGCCCTCGCTCATCTGCTCCATACCATAGATAAAGAGCGCCAGTCCGCCGAGCAGGCCGATGATCAGGAAGCCCCAGGAAATTTCCGCCGCCGCCGTTTCGCCTGCGAAAGCGATGGAAGCGAGGCCGGCAAGGCCGGCGGCCGACAAAGTCACGGTTTTGATGGCTGTATACGACATGCAAGATCCTCTTGGACACTCACTGATTCACGAGCGGCGTCCGGTTAATAGAAAGGCGTTCAAAAAGGGGTGACGGTGCTGCCGCCGGACTTGGTCGTCCGGGGCGGATGCGAGGGGTGCATCGAGAAAAACTGGCCTATCTCCCTAAAATATCGACTATTTTAACCATCAAGACCGTTTCAAGATAGTCCAGATCTACCGGCTTGGTGATGAAATCATCCGCTCCCAGCTGCAGGGCCTGGTTGCCCAGGGCTTCATCCGTCACCGCCGTAATCATCACAACCCCGGTAGCAGGCGCGTTCTTCTTGATGGCTTCAAGGGTTTCAATTCCACTCATCCCCGGCATGATAATGTCCAGCAGCACGATGTGCGGATTTTCAGCCTGGACCAGGTTCAGGGCCTCCTGGCCGTTTTGGGCGGAAAAAGCCCGGTAGCCCTTTATGGCAAGAAATTCTTCGAGGGAGCGGCAGACTTCGATTTCATCATCGACGACCAGGATTTTTTCCATAATATAGCCTTTATAATCGCTGCACGGGTTAAATTCAAGTTGGAATGATGTCGCAGGTGACATCACTTTTTACAGGCAGTTCGATAAAAAACGACGCACCGGGACCCGCATTATTTTCGACCCACAGGCGGCCGCCCATTTCCTGGATGATCCCGTATGAGAGAAATAGGCCCAGTCCGGTACCCTGGTCTGCCGCTTTGGTGGAATAATAGGGGTCGAATACTTTGGCGAGCGAATCCGGGGCGATACCCGGTCAGTTGTCTGCTATGCGGATGCGGATACATTTTCCCGGCGCGGGCAGATCGGTTTCAATGACCAGTTCTTTGTGAGCCTGGCCGGCCATGGCCGAGAAGGCATTGGAGATGATGTTCAGGATAACCTCTTCGAACATTTCCCGGTCCACTGGAATCAAGGGCAGGGCATTGGAAAGACCGGTGCTGGTATTGATATCCTCGAAATTGAGCTGCGGCCCCATCAGGTGCAGAATGTGAAACACCAGGTCGTTGATGTCTGACGGCTCTATCGATTTGCACGGTTTACGGGAGAACTTACCGAGGCTTTTGGTGATCTGAACGATCCGCTCCAACTGTTCCTTGCAGGTTCCGATGGCTTCCAGGCCGCGCGATGACAGTGTTTCGGTCATCTTTAAAAGATGCAGGCGCATAGAGACAATATTGGTGGGATTGAGGATTTCGTGAGCGAGGCCGGCGGCCAGCTGGCCGATGGCGGCCAACTTTTCCGATTGCACCAGCATATCCCTGGTGGTCTCTAACTCTTGCAGCGTATTTTTAAGATTGCGTTCCAGGTTGAGGATTCTAACCCCGGTGGATAAACGCGCCTTGAGCTCCGGCTGCATGAAGGGCTTTTTGAGAAAGTCGTCTGCTCCGGACTCAAGCCCGGTGACGATATCTTCCGTGGCGTCTTTAGCGGTCAGCAGCAGGATGTAGACATATCCCGGCAGATTGGCTTTCCGGATCTTCCGGCATAACTCGGGCCCGTTCATGGCGGGCATCATCCAATCGGTTACCAGGATGGGGAAGAACTGCTGTTTAATGGCGGCCATCGCTTCCATCCCGTTGTGTACGGTGGTAACGCGATACCCGATCTGGCTGAGGGTTTTTTCAAGAAATAGCCGGGACACCTTGTTGTCTTCCGCAACAAGAACGGGATACCTGGGAAAATCCGATTCAGCCTGCATGCCGCACCCGGGATTATTGAGGTTAATCGTTTAAAATTGTTCGTAAATCAGAACTATTTAAACATTGATACCCGGGCAAGTCAAATGTATTTGCCTCTGGTCGGATCAGGCCGCATCAGGTGATGATCAGAACCCCCATGGTTTCATTCAAACGTGCTTTGGTCTTGCGCAGGATCAGACCGGCCGGATCACAGTTGGCATCCGTATCCTCGATCGCGTCCATGCAGGAATTCAGGAGTTTTTCGTTGCCGGACCAGAGTTTGAACTCGGATAGAATGAAGGGCGAAACCAGATCGTAGAGGCGATCGAACTGCTGGGCGGATAAACTGGAGAAAGTTTCTATAGGGTCAGCCAGCAGATCGGTAATCAACAGATCCACGGCCTCGTCGACGGTTTCAGGTAACCCGAATCTTTCAGTTTTAGGGTACATGGTCGCTTCTCTTAAAAATATAATAAAATATCAAAAGGTTATCGGTGCTTTTTGGCTCTCCGGCATCCCAGGCGGTCCGCAAAGCAGCTTCTGATAAGTCATATCGCACCGTCAGCGGTATACTTTAGCGTTAATGGATCGGGAGTATGGGAATACCTTGGGGGTGGGCCGCCTGAACCATCTTCAGGGGCAGCTCGGGACCGGATGATTGGGTGGTGTGCCAGAACCTGCTACTGCGCGGAAAAAGGCAGTGCTCGGTTTGGGCGGCGCGATCAATTCAATATTCACCGCCCTGCCAGGCAAGGCGGGTATTTTTCCGGATCAAATAGATAAAGCACGTGGTTAGGCTTTACTTACGGCAGCCTCGTTCCCCGTGCTTTAAGCTATGAATCCGCTTTGGGAAGTCAAGTATCGGGCTTGCTGCAGATATGCGTGCTGCAGCGGAAGATACTATATTTAGCCACACTTGGTAAAACCGCAGAAATGACAGGTCATGCAGCCTTCTTCAAAACTGACCGTCTGGCCGCATTCCGGGCACTCTTCACCCATCAATCCACCGCCGGCATTACCCTTCTTAACAGCCTTGTCATCCATGTAGCGCTTTTGCAGCACGCGGCCGATGGCATCGGGAATGGACAACACCAGGCCGCCTTCCTGGAAGACCGGATGCTCACCGCCGATGCCGGTAAGTTGATTGACCACCTTGTCGACCTTAACACCGGCCCGGAAAGCCAATGAGACCAGCCGCCCGATAGCCTCTGCCTTGGCGGCTGTTGACCGGCCCGATTTACCGATGGTCGCAAAGACCTCGAATGGTTGGCCGTTGTATTCGGTTACGGTGACATACAACTGTCCGAGACCGGTCTTCATTTTGGTGGTAAACCCCTCCAGGGTTTCCGGCCGGTCGACGACCCTGGCCTGGGAATCGGTCTCCTTGCCCGGGTCGGAGAACGAAAGCACCTGATTTTCCTTGCTGCCGTCCCGGTAGATGGTGACGCCTTTGCAATCGAGCTCATACGCGAGGTCGTAAATGCGCTGCACATCTTCCACGGATGCGTCGCCCGGCAGGTTTACCGTCTTGGAAACGGCGTTGTCGGTATATTTTTGAAAAGCGGCCTGCATCCGGATATGCCACTCCGGTGAGATATCGTGGGCCGTGACGAAAACCTGTTTCACATCATCCGGGATCGCCTCGATGTGGGCCAGGCTGCCTTCACCGGCAATCTTATCCATGAGATCGTCACTGTAAAAACCGCGCTCCCGGGCCACTTTTTCAAAGTGCGGATTGACTTCCATGAGGCGATCATCATCCATGACCGTGCGCACGAAGCTTAAAGCGAACAGGGGTTCCACGCCGCTGGAGCAGTCGGCGATTATGCTCAGGGTCCCGGTCGGGGCGATGGTCGTGGTGGTTGCGTTGCGGTAGCGGGCTTTTTTACGGCGCTTGAAGACACTCTTTTTGAAGTTTTTGAATACGCCGCGCTTTTCGGCCAGTTCTACCGAGGCTTGGTGTGAGGTGTCCTGGACGAACTTCATAACCTCTTCCGCCTTGACCAGGGCCTCCTCGGAATTGTAGGGAATATTCAGTTGAAACAGCAGATCGGCAAAGCCCATGACCCCCAGTCCGATCTTGCGGTTGCCTTTGACCATCTGATCGATGGCTTCCAGCGGGTATTTGGACCGGTCGATGGTATTGTCCAGGAACCGGACAGCAGCTGTTACCGTGGCCCCCAGATCTTCATAGTCAATCGCCGGTTTGCCATCCACATGCGTGATGAACTTGGAAAGGTTGATGGAGCCGAGATTGCAGGCCTCCATGGGGAGCAAGGGCTGCTCACCGCAGGGGTTGGTACTTTCGATCTCGCCGATGGCCGGTGTGGGATTGTCCCGATTGAGGCGGTCGAGAAAAACGATGCCCGGATCTCCATTCTCCCAGGCCTGGGTGACCAGGGAAAGGTATACTTCGGCGGCGTTCAGCTGGCCGACCGGCTTCCCGGTCTGGGGATCGATGAGGTCGTAATCGTCTTTTTGGGCCACGGCCTCCATGAACTTTTCAGTCAAGCCCACCGAGATATTGAAATTGTTCAACTCATTGTTCTTTTTCTTGCAGTAAATGAATTCCATGATGTCGGGGTGGTCGACCCGTAAAATGGCCATGTTGGCGCCGCGCCGGGTGCCGCCCTGTTTGACCTGTTCGGTGGCGGTGTTGAAGATTTTCATGAACGACACGGGTCCCGATGCAATTCCGCCGGTGGTGCCGACCATGCTGTTTTTGGGACGCAGGCGGGAGAAGGAAAAACCGGTTCCGCCGCCGGATTTATGAATGGCCGCGGCATTTTTCAGCGAATCGAAAATGCCGTCCATGCTGTCTTCCACCGGGAGGACAAAACAGGCTGCCAGCTGGCCGAGCTGTCGTCCGGCGTTCATCAGCGTGGGAGAGTTGGGCAAGAACTTGAGGTCGGTCATGATGTCGTAAAACAGGTTCTCGGCCTTTTTTACATCTTTGGACGTGCCATAGTTCTTTTCGGCCCGGGCTATATGCCGGGCCACCCGGCGAAACATCTGGGCCGGTGTTTCGGTGGCTTCACCCTGTAGATCCTTTTTCAGGTAGCGCCGGGCGAGAACCGTTTTGGCGTTGTCCGAAAGATTCAATCCATTTTTAATGAACAGCGATTTTCCCAGTTTGACCGGCGCTACTTTCTTGAGACCCAGTTCCATGAGCTTCGCTTTGAGGACCTCATCGATCACCGGCAGGGTAATGGTGTTGATTTCCAGGTCGTTGATGGCATCTTTGATAAATCGACTGACATCCAGCGCCTGCTGCGGGTTGATTGAATTCCCGCTGACCAGCAGGTCTGAGAAAAGCTGGTCATCCCAGTCGTGGGTTTGCAGGTCGATGGGACCGTCTTCCGTCACGAGGTATTTGTGCTTTGAAGCCATGTATCGCTCCCTGTCTTAGGTACACTTACTATAGTTTAAAAAATAAATACCATTCATCGGCAGCAACTGAAAATGAGCAACAGCCGTCCCTCATTTTTAAATCCTTTTGTTGGTTGCCGAACTAGATAGCCCAGGTTGAATGGATTAAGCACCAGGTGGCAACAGCGTGCCTGCCTGGGCCGCCCGGGGAATTGGCCAAATGTTCAAGTAGATAGGCGGCTGTCAGCAGGTATTTTTGCTGCGTATTTGAATCATTCTCACACAATATGTAGTATGTCAATCGGAATTTCAATATCTGGAGTTTTTAGGGGTGCGGCCACCAATTCCGTGAAAAGATTGATGAAAGAGTCGGATAGGGCGGCCGGTTTTTTTTAAAAGGCCAAAAACCGTGTTGCGAGGCACGGTTTTATTCGCATTGCCATGGTGGGGTAAATCAAACTGCCGCGGCCGTCAGCAATTGAGAATGATATGCCGCTGCTCCTTTTCAATGGTGGCCGCCGGGAGCATGTATTTGAGGCTGAGGCCGACCTCCTGGTTCAGCTGCCATTCAATTTTACCATCAATGTCGATGGCTTCGTCGTCGAGGAAAGTGAGGGTTCCTTTTATGAATTCGGGCAGCGGGATGTCGGCGTCGTTCAAAAAGCGGATGCCGCCTTCACTGATGTCGGTCACTTCGAAAACCGTGTTGCTCGTGTTCAGGCAGGGTCTTTTGCCGGGGCGGTAGACAATCCGGATATAACTTCGTTTTTCGCGTTCAGCGTGGCCATTCATATCCATGGTGCTTTTCCTCCCGGTTTGTTCACACAATTTATGGGGAAGAATGAACCAGAAGCTATTTCAGGCTTTAGTCGTGAGACAGCTTCTATGTTACCCGATTTTTAAGCAGTGTCAAAAAAAATCCGTTTGAATTTTTCAGGGTGAGCGGTTACTAGAAGCTATCTCAAAAACGGATTTCAGGCCCAAGACCTTTTTGATAGCTGCTAATCCACACACACCGCGAGTTTAAGCCCCGGACCTGGAGCAGGCATGCTAAACCGTTTGATCTCCATAAGCATTATTATATTCATCGGCGTCACCTCCGCCGTTTTCTTCCTGGTCGCCCTGGCGGTCTGGATGTTGACGGTGTGTTTCGACCGGCGCCTGGTCGTTTTACACATGTTCACTTCGTTCTGGGCCGTGCTGTACCTGTGGGTGGTGCCGGCCTGGCAGGTTACTGTGGCAGGCCGGCACCGGATAAGGCGCGGTACGACCTACATGATCGTTTCCAATCACCAGTCCCAGCTCGATATCCTGGTGGCCTTCAAGCTGTTTTTCCCATTCAAGTGGGTCTCCAAGGCCGCTGTTTTCAAGCTTCCTTTTATCGGCTGGAATATGGTACTGAACAGGTATATCAGAATTAAGCGCGGTCGGAAGGACAGCATTGCCCAGATGATGAAAGCCTGCGAGGAAAAGCTTGCCGCCGGCAGTTCAGTCTTCTTCTTCCCCGAGGGAACCCGCTCCAGTTCCGGTATCGTCAAACCCTTCAAGCACGGCGCCTTCACCCTGGCCCAGAAAATGAAAGTCCCGATACTGCCCATTGTAATTAATGGAACTAAAAATGCGCTTCCCAAAAACAGCCTTAATTTTCACGGACGGCATGCGATCAATATCCGGGTCCTGGAAGAGATACCCGTAGAGCAGTTCGCGGCTTTGCCGGTGGGTGAGGTGGCCGAAATGGTCCGCGGTGTGATCAGTGCGCAGGTGGAGGAACACCGGCAGAATTGAGCACGGTCCATTGCAGCCGCATGATACTAAGCCCGAGCGAAACATAAGAAAGGTGCCTTCATGAAAGCGGAACTTTTTGAATATCTCTCCGTGCAGACCGCGCAGCTGCAGGCGGACGGCCTGTTCAAGGCGGAACGGATCATTACGTCTCCCCAGCAGGCAGCCATCAGTGTGCAGGCGGGCGGTGAAGTCTTGAACTTTTGCGCCAACAACTACCTGGGGCTGGCCAACCATCCGGACCTGGTCCGCGGGGCCCAGCAAGCCCTGGCCAAATACGGTTTCGGGATGTCTTCGGTACGCTTTATCTGCGGCACCCTCGACATCCACAAGGAACTGGAACAGCGCATCAGCGCCTTTTTGGGGATGGAGGACACGATTCTCTACAGCTCCTGTTTCGACGCCAACGGCGGCCTGTTTGAAACCCTGCTGGGTCCGGAGGACGCCGTCATCAGTGATGCCCTGAACCATGCCAGCATCATTGACGGCGTGCGCCTGTGCAAGGCCCGGCGCTTGCGGTATAACAACAACGACATGGCGGATCTGGAGGCACAGCTGCAGACGGCGGCCGACTGCCGTTTCAAACTGATCGCCACCGACGGTGTTTTCTCGATGGACGGCATCATCGCCGACCTGGGTGCCATCTGCGACCTGGCGGACCAATACGGGGCCCTCGTGATGGTGGATGATTCGCACGCGGTCGGGTTTACCGGACCCAACGGCCGGGGATCGCATGAGCACTGCAATGTCATGGGGCGGGTCGATATCATCACCGGTACGCTGGGCAAGGCCCTGGGCGGCGCATCCGGGGGCTATACCGCGGGGAAGAAAGAGATTGTGACCTGGCTGCGTCAGCGCTCGCGGCCGTACCTGTTTTCCAATACGCTGGCGCCGGTTATCACGGCGGCCTCCATCGCCGTCCTGGACCTGCTGGAATCCAGCGGGCAGCTGCGCGAAACCCTGAAATTCAACAGCGACTACTTTCGCGCAGGTTTGACCGCGGCCGGTTTTGACCTCGTCCCCGGGGAGCATCCGATCATCCCCGTCATGCTCGGTGATGCGGTGCTGGCCCAGAAAATGGCGGCCCGCCTGCTCGACGAAGGTATCTACGTGATCGGATTCAGTTTTCCCGTGGTACCCCGCGGCCAGGCCCGCATCCGGACCCAGATGTCCGCCGGGCATACCCTAAAGCACCTGGATCGCGCTCTGGCGGCGTTTGTCAAGGTCGGCCGCGAACTGGAGGTTATCCCATGAAAACCATGCGTGCCCTGGTCAAACACAAACCCGAACGCGGTATCTGGATGGAAGACGTGCCGGTCCCCGATATCGGGCCGAACGATGTACGCATTAGAATCAAGAAAACGGCAATCTGCGGCACGGACATCCACATCCACAATTGGGACGAGTGGTCGCAAAAAGCCATCCCCGTACCCATGACGATCGGGCATGAATTTGCCGGCGTGATAGAAGCGGCCGGCAGTGAAGTCGTGGGCCTCAAGGAGGGTGACCGGGTGTCGGCCGAAGGGCACCTGACCTGCGGGCACTGCCGCAATTGCCGGGCCGGAAAACGCCACCTCTGCCGCAACACCATTGGTGTCGGGGTCAATCGACCCGGCTGCTTTGCCGAATACTTGAGTATCCCGGCGGTCAATGTATTTCCACTGCCGGACAATATCAATGACGAGATCGGGTCTCTGCTGGATCCACTGGGCAATGCCACCCACACCACCCTCTCTTACGACCTGGTGGGCGAGGACGTCTTGATCACGGGCGCCGGTCCGATCGGTATCATGGCGGTGGCTATTGCCCGTCACGTCGGAGCCCGCTTCGTCGTGATTACCGATGTCAACGACTATCGGCTCAACCTGGCCAGGGAGATGGGCGCCACCCGGGTGGTCAACGTCACCCAGGAACAGGTGGCGGACGTGATGCCGCAGTTGGGGATGCGCGAAGGGTTCGACGTGGGGCTGGAGATGTCGGGCAACACGGGCGCTTTTCGCGATATGCTGGCCAGCATGAACTACGGCGGCAAAGTGGCCCTGCTGGGTATTCCGCCGACGGAGGCCGCCATCGACTGGACCCAGGTGATCTTCAAGGGGCTTTTTCTGAAGGGGATCTACGGGCGGGAGATGTTCGAGACCTGGTACAAGATGTCCACTATGCTCCAGAGCAACCTGGACATTTCCGGCATTATCACCCACCGGTTCCAGATGGCGGACTTCCAAAAAGCCTTTGATGTGATGGGGTCGGGAATGTCCGGGAAGGTTATCCTGGATTGGGAAGGAAGCTGAATTCGCTCCTACGAATTCAGCAGTGTTAAGTGTTAAGACAAACCCTCAAAAATAATTTGATTTCATGAGCCAATTTACCGAAACCCTCTACGACGGCTACGGACAGCAATTCCGCATCGATGAGTTGCTGTACGAAGAGAAAACCGACCACCAGCACCTCTTGATCTTTCACAACGACCTTTTCGGGCGAGTCATGGCGCTCGACGGGGTTGTCCAGACCACGGAAAAAGACGAATTTATCTATCACGAGATGCTGGCGCATGTGCCGATTCTGGCCCATGGCAGCGTAACCCGGGTGCTGATTGTGGGCGGCGGGGACGGCGGCATGCTGCGGGAGGTGCTTAAACACCGGGGTGTTCAAAGCGTGACCCAGGCCGAACTGGACCCCCGGGTCGTGGAGCTGTGCCGACTGCATTTGCCAGGTCACTCACAAGGGGCCTTTGATGATTCCCGGGTCGAACTTGTGTATGCTGACGGTCTGCATTTTGTATCCAGCACGGATCGGCAATTTGATGTCATTATCTCGGACAGCACCGACCCGATCGGCCCGGGTGAGGCTCTGTTCAGTGCGGACTTCTACCGGGCGTGCAAACGCTGCCTGACCCCGGGCGGCATCCTGGTCACCCAGAACGGGGTAGTATTCATGCAGCCGGAAGAGGTGGCGACGACTGCCGGCCACCTGCGCGGGATCTTTGCGGACTGGCATTTCTTTACCGCCGCCGTTCCCACCTATGTCGGCGGCAGCATGACTTTTGGGTGGGCGACCGATGATCTCAAATTGCGCCGCACACCAAGCGATACCCTGACAGCCCGGTTTCTGGCGGCGAATATCACCACCCGTTATTATAATCCCGAGATCCACAAAGCCGCCTTTGCCCTGCCGCAGTATGTCAGGCATCTGGTCGGGAAAATGGAGACTGAAGCCCCTTGATCCAGATGTCGGTGGCCGGTTTGCGCTGGCGTGCGGGAATGCTGGCCACCGGGTGGGCGTGTTGGGGGAAATTACCGGTTACCCGTATCTATCGAAACCTGCCGTTCGCCGGCGTTGCCACTCCGGACAGGCCAATGGATGGTTAGAGCGCTTAGCGCCCGCCGGATACTTCTATAAAAGCGCCGGTGGTATAACTGGATTCGTCCGATACGAGCCAAGCAATGGCGGCGGCGACCTCTTTGGCCTGCCCACCCCGCCTTAAGGGGAGTTGGTGTTTGATCCGGTCCACGCGATCCGGTTCACCGCCATCGGCGTGAATGTCGGTGTAAATGAAACCGGGCCTGACACCATTCACTCTTATTCCTTCCGCGGCAACCTCAGTAGCCAGGCCGATGGTAAACGTATCGATGGCGCCCTTGGAAGCAGCGTAATCCACATATTCGCCGCCGGAGCCAAGGCGTGCGGCCGCTGAGGAGACATTGACAATCACACCGCCGGTGCCCGCGTGTTTGGTGGACATCCTTTTTACGGCTTCCCGGCTGCAAAGAAAATATCCGGTGACATTTGTAGTCAAAATACGATTGATGCGTTCCGCCGTCATGGATTCAACGCGGATCTGCGGCATCAGGATGCCGGCGTTATTGACCAGGACGTCCAATTGACCCATTTCGCGATCAATGGCCTCGAAGAGCCTTTTGACATCATCTTCCACGGACACATCCGCTTGAATGGCGATCGCGTTGGACCCCAGGGCGGTGATGCCGGCGACCACCTCGTCCGCAAGCTTTTGATCTTTTACACAGTTTACACAGATAGCGTAGCCTTCAGACGCCAACCGCAAAGCAGTTGCCGCACCAATGCCCCTGCTCGACCCGGTAATCAATGCGACCTTTTTCATTGTGCCGTCCTTCTGCCGAGGGGACTTCGTTAAGGCGCCAGGTTTATGAACGCTTCTGAGATCTGGAGACTGATATCCGATAGAGCACTGCTCTTGGTGGCAACCAGGCCGGTGTAATCAGGCGTGGTCACCGGTTTGCGAATTTCAGAATGGCGGACGATCAGGGGGGCGGATTGGCCTTTTTGTTTGACGCTCCAGGTAACATCCAGCAGGACCTCGCCTGCGGGGTGACCGTCGAAGCGGTTAATATTCAGGACAACCTGATGGGTAAAGGGAAACAGGCTTTCCCGGTAATGGGGGGCTACTTTCTCGGTGCCCAGCAGGGTGGTAAGGTTGGCGGTCAGCACAGCCGCAATATTGTCTTGCAGCGGGCCGGCCCAGCGGCTGAGTTCCGCTACGGCCATCCGGTTGTCGCCATCCCGGGTGACGATTTGTTTGCGATCCAGTTCGGCCGGGATGGTAACCGGACCGACGGCTATGGCGATGCTGTCGGAAAGCTGGAATGCCGGGCCTTGTGCGGGGGTTGCTCCCAGGGTGTAGAAATCGGACTTGGGTGATTTGCCGGTGCAGCCGGCCAGACTCATCATGACCACGAGGCTGAATGCAAGTAGTAGCAAACGTGCTTTGGGCAGCGTCATTCGTCACTTCCTTTCCCGATGATAATTGCTTCCGGGTGCCGTTCCAGGTAGTCCATCAGCTGGCGCAATGATCGGGAGGCCCGGGCGACTTCATCGAGGGCGGACTTCATCCGGAGTTGCAGGGGCGAGTCGGCTTTCATCATTTCGCTGGCATTTTCCATGGCCTGGCGGGCTTCCTCCAGGGTGGCGTTCAGCTGGGGGGAGACCGTCGTGCGCAGATCGCTCATCATGATCCGGGCCTCTTCGATAGTGGCATCCAGGTTTTTCAGGGACCGGGCCAGTTCCGGTGAATCTACCACCCGGCGGGCGCCATTGACCGCCGCCTGCAGGTCGCGGCCGATTTCTTCGATGGGCATTTTGTCCATGCGATCTATGATGCGGGCCACCTTCACCTTGATCTGTTGAATCGTCTTGGGGATCGTCGGAAAGACCGGATACGGCCCCAGCCAGTTTATGGTTGCCGGGGGGGCGTCCGGGAATTGGCTGATGGTAATGATGAGCTGGCCGGTCAACAGGTTCCCGGTCTCCAGCTGGGCCCGATATCCCTGTTTGACGAGGCCTTCGATCAGTTGACGACGTTTTTCTTCGGTCAGGTTGCCGTCGTTCGGGAACACCCTTTCCGGTTCGAATTCAACCAGCACGGGAATCCGAAAGTCCTGACTCTGTTCGTCGAACTCGAGGCCGACATCCAGGACCTGGCCGATCCGGATGCCCTGGACCTCAACCGGGGCGCCCGGGGAAAGTCCGCGCACCGTTTCATTGAAATAGATGAGCCAGCGTTGCTTGGTCAGGTAGGCGGTCTCGCTGGCCTTGTCCAGGTTGTCGTAGAGAATGAAGTCCGCGTTCTCCTTGGCCGGCGGGCCGGGTTCGGCGCCCTGGGGAATCCCGAACGAGATCCCCCCGATCAGCAGGCTGACCACCGAGTCGGTATCGATGCGGACGCCATGGGCGTCCAGCTTGAAATCGATGCCGCTGGCGTTCCAGAAACGGGTATTCGCATATACGAAGTGGTGATAGGGGGCGTTGACGAAGATTTTCAAGGTAACAATTTTACCGTCTTCAGAGAGGTGGTAGTTCACCACTTGGCCGGCCTCTATCTGGCGGTAAAGAACAGGTGATCCCGTGTCGATGGACCCCCGGCGCAGGGCCTTCAGGTAAAAGGCCCGGCCCGTGGCATCCGTGGTTACCGCGGGTGGCTCTTCAAGGCCGACAAAGGTGTGGATGAAATTGCCGGGGCGGCCCGGATCAAGGGTGATGTAGGCCCCGGAAAAAAGCGTCCCCAGTCCGGTAACGCCGCGGGCGGCCACCCGGGCCCGTACAACCCAGAAACGCGTGTTGGCCGATAAAAACGCTTCGGCATGCTTGGCCAGGGCTGCGGTAACGATGACACTGGAAAGATCTTCGTTGAGTTCGATTTTGGTAACCTTGCCCAGGTCCACCTCTTTGTATTTGATGCGGGTCTTGCCGGCTTCCAGGTCCTTGGCGGATTTAAAGGTGATGGTGATGGTGGGCCCCTGTTCCGACAGGGTCTTGTAGACCAGCCAGCCGCCGACACAAATGGCCACAATCGGTATCAGCCAGACAATGGAGATATGTCGTTTCCGGGGCCGGCGAACATCGGCCGTCGGGATGTCGGCATCCATCTTGATTCCTTGTTCCACGTCACTCATGTGCGTTTTTCTCCGTATCCCAGATCAGGCGGGGATCAAATGTCAGGGCAGCAAACATGGTAATCACGACAACGGCGGCGAAATAGATGGCCGCCTCTTCGACTTTGACCGTGGCGACCTGACCGAGGTTCACCAGGGCGATCAGGACGGTTATAGCAAAAATGTCGACCATGGACCAACGGCCGATGGCCTCGGTGATGCGATACAGGCGGGTGCGGTCTTTGGGGAGCCAGGTCGACTTGCGCTGCACGCTGATGAGCAGAAAAGATAATATGACCAGCTTCATCAAGGGAACCATGATGCTGGCCGTGAAGATGATCAGGGCCAGGTGCCACATCCCTTCTTGTACAAAATAGATCACCCCGCTCATGATGGTGTCGGTTTTTTCATCACCGAAGGAAATGATGTTGGTGATGGGGTAAAGATTCGCGGGGATATAAAATATCGCGGCCGTCATTACCAGTGCCCAGGTGCGGGAGATGCTGAACTTCTTGCGCCGCCGCAGGGGGGCTCCGCAGCGGGGGCATTTAAGCTGGGCGTTTATTTCCAGGCCCCCGCAGAGCAGGTGGCAGGTCCGGCAGCTGAATACCCCGCCGGCGTTGAAACTGCATTTTTCGGAAATGTGACGGGCAGCATCCCACTTTTTCCAGATCTGGTGGGGATCGAAGGTGGTGATGATCGCCGCGAGCACGAATGTGAACGCCATGAAGGCATATACGGAAATGCCATACGTCAGGTCGCCGTCCTTGGTGAGCTTGACGACGGTGACCAGGATGCCCAGCATGAAAATCTCGATCATGCTCCAGGGTGCCGTTCGCTGCACGATGCGCAGGACCCGCGGCAGGCCGGGTGCCATCCAGCCCAGCCGCAAAGGCAGTAGAATATACAGCAGGCCCAGCAGCTGAATGGCCGGCGCGATAAAGGTGGTCAGTAAAACCAGCAGGCCCACGTGCCACCAGCCCTGGTCGAAGAAAACCTTGATGCCGGTAATCAGGGTGGTCTCTTCCATCTGGCCGGCCATGCGAAATGAAATGAACGGAAAGATGTTGATTAGGATAAACAGCACGATCCCGGCGACGGTCAACGCGAGGGTGGGCTCGGTGCAGTCCGGCTTGCGCTTGTACAAAAGGGCACCGCAGCGGATGCACCGTGCAGATCCCCGCATAGGGACCGGTGGTATCATTTGGACCAGTTCACAATCGTGACAGGCGATAAGGGCGTTGGCTTCCATGGATCGGATTCGCTGTTGCTTAAACTTCGGAATCAATCGGTACGTTTCAGGCCAGCGGGCATGGCGCCCGGGGACATGCAAATCGACATATGCAGGCCGATCTTTCTTTATGTACTAAAGATAGGGGGGGGTGTCAAATGGGTTCGTTGCGGAACTGCTTGAGTTTCTAATGAATTTTGAATGTGCGGAAATGGCGCCCTCGCCAGGCGGCCCACCTTCTTCGAAAAGCCGCCCCGGTAAGGGGCGGCTTTGTAGGTGTCCATTGGGAGCCTGCTTACTGCGCTGTCATCAACATCATGTGAAACAGGGCCATCTTCTGTTCCAGGTTCAGGACATCTTTGGCTTTGAGGATATGGGCGACCTTATTGTCGATCATCCTGGTGCCGATATCGGCGATGCCTGTGATGAGCCGGTTTACATTTTTAGGATTCCGCTTGGGAGACAGCAGTTCGGCCTACAAGTCGAGAACCTTGTACTCCAGGTCCAGTTAGTATTTGATGTTCCGGATGTCCATGTCCGCCCGGTATTTAAGCAGCTTTTTAACCTGGGCCGTGGTCAAGTCCAGGGCCGGCAAGTCCAGTTCCAGGTAATAGGAAAAGCTGTCCGGCAGCGCCATTTCGTATTCCGTCAGGGCACCGAGAATGACCATGCGCTGATCATCGGTAAACACATCTTTGGCCTTCAGGAAATATTCAACTTTGAGCTTGAGCAGGTCGCCGCCCAGGGACGCCAGCTGCTTGACATGCCTGTTGACGATTTTTGAGCTGGCCTTGATTTTCGCCTCGGAGTCCCACCTGTCTCCCTTGCGCAGTTCCTGGGCCAGTCCCATGCGGGCCTTTTCGATCTTGGCCTCCAGAGCCATTTTCTTGGCGCTGAACGATTCGACCACCTGGCCCAGTTTCTGGATTTGCGCCTTGGTCAGGTTGAGGTCGGAAACGAGGTTGGTGTTGCCGGCCAGGGCCGTACCGGTCCCCATGATCAATGCCAGGATGGCTACCATGGTCATCATTACAGTCTGCCTGTTCTGCATGTTTTTTTCCTCCTACATGAATTTTTATCAAAGTGGTCTACCGGGCAAAGAGTTGCCGGTATGGTGGCATGGTTGTTAAACCGCGTGTCGCTAACGACCTAAATGATAAGTCGCTTTTTGCAATTGTACAACTCGTTTCTCAGGTTGGCGCTGTCAAAAGTCGAGGGGCACCATATTCCGGATCAGGTCGGCATAGGTTTCCCGCGTGCGAATGAGGTGGGTTTGGCCGTCCATGACCAGGACCTCGGCCGGCCGGGGGCGGGAGTTGTAGGTCGAGGCCATTGAATACCCATAGGCGCCGGCACTTTTAATTGCAATCAGGTCTTTTTCACGAACTTCACTGAGTTTCCGGTCCAGTCCCAGGTTGTCGATCTCGCACAGGTTGCCCACAACGGTGTATGTCTGCGGCGCTCCCCCCGGGTTGGTGACATTGACGATTTCATGGAAGGCATCATAGAACATGGGCCGGATCAGGTGGTTGAACCCCGTGTTGACCCCGACAAAATCGACGGCTTCATTTTTCTTGATCACGGTGCATTCGGCGAACATGGTGCCGGCATTGCCCATTAAAAAGCGTCCCGGTTCAAACCAGATCTCGATCCGGCGGCCCACCCGGCCGCAAAAGTCGGTGTACAGGTTTGCCAGCGTCTGTCCCAGGACCGGCAGGTCGATCACCGGGCTGTCATCGCCGACATCCACTTTGATGCCGCCGCCGAAATCAATGAATTCGAGATGTTTGAAGCCGGCCGCGATGTCAAAAACGGTGCGGGCCCCCGCGGTAAAGATGTCCGGGCTCATGATCACCGAACTGGAGTGAATGTGGACCCCGTTGATTTTCAGGTCGTAGGCTGCTTCCAGTTCCTTTACGGTAACCAGCTGTGACCGGGAAATACCGAATTTAGACTGGATGTGCCACCAGTCTACTTTGTCGGCATTGACCTGGGTGGAGATGTTCGGGTTGAGGCGGATACAGATGGGGACCGTGCCGCCGAATTTCCGGGCAAACTTCTCCAGGCTGGAGATACTCTCGATGTTGATGACGGTGCCGGTTTCCACTGCCTGTTCGATTTCCGAAAAATCCACGCAGTTGGGGGTAAAGACAATCTCATCCGGCTTAAAGCCGGCTGCCAGCCCCAGCTGGATTTCCGCCGGCGAAACGGTGTCCAGCCCGGTGCCCAGCTTGCGCATCAGCTGAATGATGGCCAGGTTGGAGCAGGCCTTGCAGGCGTATTTGATCCGGGCCGGTACTCCGGCAAAGGCGGCTTTGAAGCGGGCGACCTGCCCGGCGATGTAGGCTGCGTCATAAACATACAGCGGGGTTCCGAATTCACGGCAGATGTCCTGGACATCGAGCCCCCCAAGCGTGTAGCGGCCATTTTCATATTGCATGTCTCTGTGTCCTGTACTGGTTTTAAATCTCGGCGCTTAGCCGCCCAACAGTTGAAAGTAGATATACCCGCAAACCAACAGAATCAAGCAGGGAAACCACAGGTGGCGATAAACCTGCTTGAGGCCGGCCCCGAAATATTCATTGGACAGCAGCAGGCAGAGGTGCAGGGGTGAGAGCAGGACCCTGATAAACCCGCCGGCCATGGCCAGCATCATGTAGGCCGGCAGCAGGTGGCCCTGGCCATAGTTGGTTACCAGGGTGATGAGGATGGGAAATGTCGTGCCGACGAACGCAATCGTGATGCCGACGACCAGTCCCACGATAAACGGCAGGATAATCGTAATCGGCACCAGGGGAATCTGCCAGGCGATCAGTTCGCGGCTGACGTCCCCAACCGCGTGGCTGTCCTTTAACATACCCTGGAACACCAGGATAGCGGCGACCATGTAGAACATCTTGAGCAGTTCGGGATTGCTGATGACTTTCCAGCGCGCCTCGCCGGTAAAGCGGTTTTGGCGCCAGACCAGGGCAATCGCTGCAAGCAGGGCCAGGATAAGCCCCATTTCCTTGGAGATGGCCACCATGGATTCCGGCAATCTGGCTGTCAGGAACGCCCCGGCCCCGATGCCTCCTGCGATGGTCACTAAAATCGGGGCCAATGCGGCCAAAAAGGGTCCCGGGGACGGTCGCCGGTCCTGGGCGAAACCGTTGGCCCGGCTGTTGCGCAGGGTATCCGCCAGCGGTTTGAAGCCGGCCGCCACTGCCACCAGCGTGAGTGGAAAGAGCGTCAGGACGAAATGCCACAGGTTCAGTTCGGCAATGGACGTGGCCAGCAGCACCCCGGGATAGAGCGGCCACCAGTATTCCCAAATGTGCCGAAACCAGTAATTGATAAAACTCAAGCGGGCTCCGGATAGGCCCCGCTGCTGCCCGAGGTGCTTGACCATCGGGGCCGAAAAGACCGCCCCGCCCGGCATCGGCAGCAGTCCGATGATCGCCGGAAAGATGGTCAGATTCAGCGCCGGTTGGCGTAACAGACCCTGAAAGCGGTCAAATAGCCGCTGCATCTGCCCGCAGGATTCCAGGGAGTGACTCAGCACCAGGATCAGGCAAACCACGATGGACAGTGAGATGGTTTTAGGGTGAACGAGACTTGCCAGGGCTGATTGGGCCAGGGCCAGCGGCGCCAGGCCGAACAGCATGCCCAGCAGGGCCGCCCCGCCCACGAAGGCATTGCCCAGTGATAATTTCATGCGGATAGCCGCCAGTATGACGCAAAAGACGATCAGTACGCGCAAAATGGCGGGTATGGATTCAAGGTGCAGCATGCGGCGGCTCCGTTAATAACGCCTGGAAGATGCCTCTTTAGCATCCCTGGTCCCGGGTGTAAACAAACACCCGTGAAACGGGCGGTTCCAGGTTTGCTGTTTAGCGGGAACCCGGGCGGAACACGAGCGTGCCATTGTTTAAGTTTTGTTTATGCCCTGAGGAGCGGAGGGTTGGCAGACGATGGCCGGCAACCCCGGTAAAGGTCCCCCGCACGAACAGCGACTGGTTGTTTAAAAACCGGGTTTGGTATAAGGTAACCGGCAATTTATGGGTTCCGGGAATGCAGAAAACACAAAATGATACATTGGTTGGCCGCAAGACGGGCAACAGGCGTGCTGCGCCGGTTAAAAGGCGCCCCGCAGCTTACCTGGTGGTCAAGCTCCTTTTGAAGCTGTTTCTGTATCCATTCTTCCGGCTTGAAGTCAGTGGGGAGCGCAATCTGCCCCGCGACCGGGCTTTCATCCTGCTGCCCAAGCATCAGCGCTTGGAAGATATTCCCTTCACCGGATTTGCAGTGCCCCGACAGCTCTATTTTGTGGCCAAGCACGAGCTCTTCAAGACCCGGTTCACGGACCGGTTGTTCAAGGCCCTGGGCGGCATCCCGCTAAACCGTAAAAAACCTTTGGAGAGCCGCCGTTACCTCCAGTCTGCCATCCGGATGCTGGAAAAAGGGGAGGGCATAGTCGTGTACCCCGAAGGAACCTATTTTCGCAAAAGGATGGGGCCGGGCCACACCGGCATGCTACGGTTTATCCTGGCGCGCTTGTCCATGCCCTTGATACCGGTGGGCATTCGCTATAGTCTGGATGGCTGGCGTATCCGGGTCCGGGTGTCCATCGGCCGGGTCACCTACCAGCGCCCCAATGAACCTGCGGATCGGCTGCTCATAAGGATCATGGGTGAAATGGCCGCCCTTTCCGGTTATCCCCTGCATCCGGATACCGGCCGGCCGGGAGCCAACGACTGATACCATGCACGCTATCCATACAGAGCAAAGCCGACCGGTGACCGGCCGCTTCAACCCGCTTGAAGTGTCCCGGGTGCTGTACCCGGGCAGTCGTCGAGCCCTGGCTGACATTCAGCCCGGTATCGATTACCGGCAGGCATCGGTCGTCCTGTTCCTGATCGGGGATTTTCCTTTTACCCGGGGACAGCGGCCCGAGCCCTGCCTGATTCTCAATAAACGGTCGGCCATGGTGCGCCAGCCGGGAGACCTGTGCTGCCCCGGTGGCGGCGTCACACCCGGGCTGGATCGCCCGGCCTCTGCGCTGCTCAAGCTCCCCGGTTCGCCACTGCGTCGCTGGCCCTACTGGCCCAGGCTGAAAAAGGTGGATACCAACGGCCGGCTGCCCCTGCTCATGGCCACCGCCTTTCGTGAGGGGCTGGAAGAGATGCGTCTCAATCCCCTGGGGCTGGAGTTTCTGGGCCTGTTGCCGACCCAGGACCTCGTTTTGTTCAGCCGGCGTATATTTCCCCTGGTCTGCCGCATCAAGTGGCAACGGCGGTTTTTTCCAAACTGGGAGGTTGCGAAAATCGTACCCATACCCCTGGGCCACTTGCTGGATGCGGACCGCTATGCCCAGTATCGCCTGACCATCGATTTACCCGGTCCGGGCCGCGCAGCTCTGGAAACCAAGATTATGCCCTGTTTTCGGCATCAGTACCCGCAGGGGGGGCGGGCAATATTCTGGGGGGCCACGCTGCGCATGGCCCTGCAGTTTCTCGAAATCGTTTACGGATTTGTCCCCCCGGAACTGGCCCACCTGCCGGTGGTGCCCGGGCGACTCACCCCTGAGTACCTGACCGGAGCGCGCGGATAATTAGGGTTGAGTATTTTGCTTCATTCTGTATAACTACATGAATACGCAGGCTTATTCATAAATTGGCGAGCGAAAGCCGCGCTGAAACAAATTCAATCTGCAAAACAGGCAGGCATGGCATCTCAGCCCAGGAGTAGGGACTTTGGCCATGCGGGAGTTGCATATGGTTAAACACACCATCCAGGGCAGCACCGGGACCTCCGCGCTCCTGGTCGGCGAGTCCATAAAAAATGTAGGTCGTTATCTGCCGGATAGTCCGGTCTTTATCATTACCGATAACGTGGTTTTTGAACTGTACGCGCATCTATTTCCTCCCGGCCAGGTGATCACCCTGGGCACCGGAGAGCAGATCAAGACCCTGGAAACCGTGGCGTCGGTGTTCGAGCAATTGATTGCGGCCGGGGCGGATCGGGCCAGCTTTATTCTGGGAATCGGGGGCGGGATCGTGTGCGACATCACTGGATTTATTGCCTCTACGTTTATGCGCGGGGTGCCCTTCGGTTTTGTATCCACGACCCTGCTGGCCCAGGTGGATGCCAGCGTCGGCGGAAAAAACGGTGTCAATTTCGGTGGTTACAAAAACATGGTCGGGGTATTCAACCAGCCGGACTTCGTAATCTGTGATATGTATCTGCTGAAGAGCCTGCCGGCCGCCGAAGTACGCTGCGGCATGGCCGAGATTGTAAAGCACGCCGCTATTGAAGATGCGCAGATGTTTGCTTATCTTGAGGAATATGCCGGCAAGGCGGTAGCTCTGGACCAGGCCGTGATCGAGAAGCTCGTTTCCGATTCGGTGGTGATCAAGGCAGCCGTGGTCAACCGGGACGAAAAGGAGCACGGCGAAAGGCGCAAGCTCAACTTCGGACACACGGTCGGTCACGCCATTGAAAAAACCACCGGCATCCCCCATGGCGAGGCCGTCAGCGTGGGCATGGCGGTGGCAGCGGCCATTTCCGAAAAACGGGGCCTGCTCGCCGGTGAGGATGCGGTCCGCCTGACCACCCTGCTTGCAAACCTGGGGCTGCCGACAATCGTGGATGCTGATCCCGGCCAGATTGTGGCCGCGCTGGCTAAGGACAAGAAAAAGGAAAAGGATGTCATCCACTACGTGCTCCTGGATGCCATCGGCAGCTGCCGGATCGAAGAGATCTCCATTGCCGAGTTGAATGCATCCGTAAGGGCACTCGTTTAGAGGCCTATATTCTATCCCACCCGCCATAAGGAGGCCAGATATGGAAGGCTGTATTTTCTGCAAGATCATTAAGGGGGAAATTCCCAGTTTCAAAGTATATGAGGATGAAATGGTATACGCCTTTGCAGATATCAATCCGATCACCGACGGGCACACCCTAATTATTCCCAAAACCCACGCCGAAAACCTGTGGGAGATATCTGAAAATAACATTGCCGCCATTCACCGGGCTTCGATCAAGATTGCCCAGGCCATACGCGCGGTACTTGGCCCGGTGGGCATCGCCGCGCTGCAGCTCAACGGAAAGGCCGTCAACCAGGTGGTTATGCACTATCACCTGCACCTGATTCCAAAGGCCGCCGATGGGTCAAAGCTGAAGATGACCGAGTGGGAGCTGGTTCCCGGAGACATGGACAAGATCAAGGACATCGGGGAACAAATAGCCGCCGCCATTTAGACGACGACCGGCTGCAGACCTGAAGTCCGGGAGGTAGTGGGATGAAGATTCGGTTCTGGGGTGTCCGGGGCTCCCTGGCCACACCCCTGTCAAATACAAACCTTAAGGACAAAATCACGGCATCTCTGGAACTGGCCGTGGAGGCCGGGCTCTCCGACAAGGAAGCGGTGGCTGATTTTTTCGATACCCTGCCCGAACACGTGCGCCTGACCGCCGGCGGTAATACAACCTGTTTGGAAATAACAGCTGGGGACACCTGCCTGATCATGGATGCCGGCACCGGTATCCGACCTTTGGGGGTGGACCTGATGCAGCGGGCCGGCAACAATCCCATTGCCGCCCACATCATGATCAGTCACACCCATTGGGACCACATCTGCGGTCTGCCTTTTTTTATCCCGGCATTCATACCGACCAGCAGTGTTACCATTTATGGTTCGCATCCCGATTTGGAAGGCCGGCTCAGGCATCAGCAGGATTATGAATTCTTCCCCGTGCCGCTGGCCCCGGCCTTCAAATTTATACAGCTCGACCGTCAGGAGGGACTGAGCACCGCCGCCTTCGATATCGGTCCGGTGTCGGTGGAGACCATTCCCCTGAATCACCCGGGCGGCTGCTACGGATACCGGGTGACGCACGCCGGCAAAGTGGTGGTGTTCGCCACCGATTCCGAATACAAGGACCCCAGTTCCGAGGCCCTGAAACCCTATGTTGATTTTTTCAGGGATGCGGATGCCGTGATCTTCGATGCCCAGTACTCCATGGAAGAGAATGTAGAGAAAGAGGACTGGGGGCACAGCAATATGTTCACGGGTGTCGATATGGCCCTGGAGGCCGGTGTGAAGCGGATGTTCTTTACCCACCATGAACCGGAAAACGCAGACCTGCGCCTGTGGGACAACCTCGATCAGGCCAAGCGGTACCTGGCCCTGCAGGATCCTGCCAGCGACTTGCAGCTCGAGCTGGCCGTGGAAGGACCGATTATTGATATCTGATAGGGACAACCAATGCCGGGGCCGCGACCGCATCCGGGCGGCGGCCTGGTCGGTTGCGATTTTGATACTGCTGATACCGGCGGTCCTGTCGGCTGCGGTTACGGTGCGCGTGGGTATCTATCCAAACGAGCCGCTGATTTTCACGGACAGGGACGGCCGGGTCCAGGGGATCTACAACGATATTCTGATGCATGTGGCCAACAAGGAAAGGTGGGCCCTGGAATATGTTCCCGGTTCCTGGGCCGAGTGCATCACGCGGCTGAACAATCACGAAGTCGACCTGATGGCCGCCATTGCCTATTCCGAAGAGCGGCGCCTCATTTACGATTTCAACCAGGTGACCGTCATTGAAAACTGGGGGCAGGTCTACCTGCCCAAAGATTCCGAGGTTGCCGCGTTTCTCGATTTGACCGGCCGACAGATGGCCGTTTTAAAAGACGATATCTATTATAACACGTTCAGAGACCTGGGAGCCAAATTCGAGATCAAGCCGGATTTCATAGAGGTCGACAGCTATGCGACGATTTTCGCAATGCTCGACCAGGGTGAAGTTGCCTCCGGGATCGTATCGCGGATTTACGGTCAATACCATAAAGAGCACTACCGGATTAAAACGAGCCAGATGAATTTCGGGCCGGTTGAGTTACGGTTCGCCATCCCCAGGGGGCGGACGCGAACGATCATAGCGGCGATTGACAAACACCTCAAGCCTTTGAAGCTGAAGAAGAATTCGATCTACCACCAGTCGCTGGACCGGTGGCTGGAAGGCTCGAGCAAGATCGTGATGCCCGCCTGGCTGAACCCGGCCTGGGTGGTGGGGTCGATCCTGGCGCTGGTCCTGTTTATCGGATCCGTGAGTCTCTTCCTGCGCTGGCAATTGCGGCTGCGCACCGCTGCGCTGGCGAAGACCATTGCTGCCAAAGAACGCATCGAGAGCGATTTGCGGGTAGCGCGTGAAATCCAGATGGACTTGCTGCCCACTGAATTTCCGCCTTTTCCTGATCGGCACGAGTTCGACATCTTCGCGGTTATCGAACCGGCCTGGGAAGTGGGGGGCGACCTGTTTGATTTTTTCTTCGTGGACGATGATCACATCTGTTTCGTCATCGGAGACGTCTCGGACAAAGGGGTACCCGCGGCGCTTTTCATGGCCCGGACCAAGACGTTGATCAAGTCGATGGCCGGCGGGCAGCAAGATTCGGCCCAGATCCTGACGGCCGTGAACCGCGAGCTGTCGGTAAACAACGACGCCATGATGTTCGTGACCACCTTTTGCGGTATTTTAAAGGTCAGCACGGGTGAAGTCGGGTACACCAACGCCGGGCACAACCCCCCCCTGCTGGTCAGGCCGGGTAAGCCCCCCCGGTTTCTCGTTGACACAGGCGACACGGCCCTGGGGATCGATGAGGATCTTACTTTCCACGCGGCCGAGGTGACCCTGGCTCCCGGCGATACGCTTTTCATGTACACGGACGGTGTCACCGAAGCCTTTAATGACCGACAGGAGGAGTTTTCGGAAGCAAGGCTCCAGGAGGCGCTCAGCCACCACCCTGCCGGGGCGGTCAGCGAAACGGTCCTGGCGGTGCTCGACAACGTCAAACAATTTGCGGGGGCGGTTGCCCAGTCCGATGACATTGCCATCCTGGCCTTGAAGTATTTAAAGGGCTGACATGAAAACCGAGCTCAAACTGAAAAACGACCTCGTCGAAATCGAAAGGCTGGCCGGCCGGGTCCTCTCCTTCGGCCGGGAGCACAACTTGCCCGATGAGCTTGTTTGGGAGATCCGCCTCGTCCTGGAAGAGGTGGTGACCAATATCATCTCCCATGGCTATGCGGACCGGGGGGGCCACGCCATCGAGGTGAGTATCGTCAACTCGGAAAGCAACATTACACTGCGTGTCCGCGACAACGGCCGGCCCTTCAATTTGCTGGAGCATCCCCAACCGGATTTGGAGATCCTGTAGTGGTCCAGTAAAAACGGACACGGTTTTAAGCAGCATTGTTTAATTGTTCTTTTTCATAATTAATCGGGCTGAGATATCCCAGCGTCGAATGTAGCCGCATCGCATTGTAGAAGCCGATGTAG
>Ga0209783_1000099_pt1 | contig 36243 bp, 33 predicted proteins | sample WorMetfiPIANOSA1_FD_187395 | JGI IMG/M metagenome (GOLD analysis project Ga0209783, IMG submission 187395) | Marine gutless worms symbiont microbial communities from Max Planck institute for Marine Microbiology, Germany - Olavius filocauda... | ecosystem: Host-associated > Annelida > Digestive... | reverse complement strand
CTACATCGGCTTCTACAATGCGATGCGGCTACATTCGACGCTGGGATATCTCAGCCCGATTAATTATGAAAAAGAACAATTAAACAATGCTGCTTAAAACCGTGTCCGTTTTTACTGGACCACTACACTCGTCACAAAATTAAGGGGCGGGAGAGTTGCCCGCCCCCTTTAACTGTGCCGGTCTTTACCCATCAGATGAACCGTTCTCCAATGGGAGACGGATTATAAATTTGGTGCCCGAACCGGGACTGGATTCGACGCCCATCTCACCCTTGTGATTTTCAACGATGATAAAATAAGACACGGAAAGCCCCAACCCAGTTCCCCGCCCTCTCTTTTTGGTTGTAAAAAACGGTTCGAATACCTTTTTGCGGACATCTGCAGCCATCCCGGGTCCATTATCCGCAATTTCCAGGCAGATCATGTCACGCGCCTTATCCTCATCCAAACGTATGATGAACCGGGGCTGCCTGGTTGCCGCCACCTGCATTGCCTGGGCACCGTTGTTGAGGATATTCAGGACCACCTGCTGGATCTTCGCCCCTTCACACGGTACGGGGGGTAAGGGGTCTGCATACTCTTTTATAATTTCAATCTTCCTGAAATCATAGTGTTTTTTCAGGTCATAGTCAGTGGCAGCCAGCTCCAGCGTCTTCTCAATAAGGACAGCAATCGAATGGAAAGAGACTTGCCTTTCACTCTTGCGGGCAAAACTGAGCATGTTGTCTACCAATTCAGCCAGCCGGTGCCCGGAGTCATTGACGCCTTGGATCATGCGTGGAATGTCGCGCTTATCCATATACGCCTTAATCTGTTCCACATCACAGCCCACCTCTTCAGCCGCGCGCCGATTCGCGACCATTTCGGTTTTGGTAAGGCGCTCTAACATGACATTCGCCGTTTGAACCATTCCGGCCAGGGGGTTATTGATCTCGTGGGCCATCCCGGCCGCCAATCCGCCGACTGAAAGCATCTTTTCGTTCTGGATCATCAACTCTTCCAGGCGTTTTTGTTCAGTGATATCCAGGCCAATCCCCAGCAAATATGCTTCGTCTTCGTAATCTATGCGCGCACCGGTCAGTACGTGGGGGATTTTGCGACCTGTTTTGGAAAGAAAATTAGCTTCCACCTGCGATTTACCCTGTTCAAAAACCACCCCAATCTCGCACTGTACCTTTTCTCGTTCATCAGCAGAGAAAAAGTCTAGGGCGCGCATCTGCCGGATATCATCTCCGGAGTAGCCGGTCACTTGTTCCAGGTTGTTATTCCAACGCAGTATCCACCCATTTTCATCGAACATGTAGAAAGATCCCGGCAGTTGATTGATCAGCATCTCCGAAAACAACTTCTCGCCAATCAAGGCACTTTCGGCACGTTTGCGTTCGGTGATGTCATGCATGTTGCCTTCGTAACGGACCACAGCACCATTTCTATCGTAAACGGCACGACTGTGCGCCGAGACCCAGATGTAGGTGCCATCCTTGCAGCGCGCTTTGAATTCGAAATTTTCCACGGAGCCTTCTTTTGAAAGGCGTTGCTGATAATGCTCGCGGTCCTCTGGATGCTGATAATACTGAGCAGCGATATCGGTAATTGTTGCCGTGACTTCTTCAGGAGAGTGATAGCCGTGCATACGCGCAAAAGCCGGGTTCACATTGATGAACCGTCCTTCCGGCGTGCTCTGAAAAATGCCCTCGATGGCGTTTTCGAAAAGGCTCCTGAATTTCTCCTCACTTTTCTCAAGGGCTTCCACGGCCTGCACGCGCGCATTGATCTCCCCTTCTAATTCCGAAATGTGTTGTTTCACAGCATCGCGCATCTTCACAAAATTACCGGCCAGAACCCCCAATTCGTTTCGGCCGGCAATGTCAATCGTTTTATCAAGATTTCCAGCGGCTATTGCTTTTGAAGCTTCCGTCAAGGTCACAATCGGTTTGAGGGTGTTCGCAATCACGATAAACAAAATCACGATAACCAAGCTGGTGATGCTCATGATGACAACCATCAACATTGTGCTCAGAGTCCGCACCTCGGCGTACTTGACGGCATGCGGTACGGTGAATCCTACGATCCAGCCCCATGGTTCAAAATACCGTAGCAGGCACCAGGTCTTCTTGCCCGGCGGCTGCACGTAATCAAATTCACCGGTCCGCAATGCAACCATCCGCTGGATTAATGCGCGGTTGGATGAGATGTCGTCCTCGTAAGTCAAGGTGGGACGCATTACCCACCAGCCGGCCGAATCGATGATGAAGGGATATATGGCGGTGGTTTTTTCAGAATAATAAACCTGACGAAATTTATTGATGAGGGATGTTTTAAACGCCTCCTCATAAGCTTCCATCTGGCCGGTTCGTTGCAGCCGCTGGTATTTCTGCTCCAGTTCATTCAGGATGGTCTGGGTCTTTTGTTCATAAATGGTGTGTTGGCTGCGATCGACAATTGACTGCATATGAACGTGCGCGATTGATACCACCCCGATAGCAGCAACAACAAACCCTGCCGCGATGATCATCAGGATATGCATTCGAATGGAAGATAACCCGAACATCACAGCCAACTCCCTGGGCCTAATTCTTCAACAAATGTGGCATCTTCGATCAAGTCCATGGGAAAAACGATGCCCAGCTTTTTGGCTAATTTCATGTTCAAAAAAATATTGGCTTTTTTATTCCTGACAATCGGGAAACTGCCTACCTCAGCCCCCTTTAGTATTTCAAGTGCCAGTTTGGCCGGGTATTCGCCCTGCTCCTCAGCATTGCGGGTAATCCCGATCAACGCGTACCGGGTCATAAAGTCATTCGTGGCACCCACCATTATCCGGGTATGCGCGACAATAAACTCGGCGGCCGCCTTTGGTTGCCACCCGGTGATGCCGGCAATATTTTCAAAAATGAGGATATCGACCTCATGTTGCGCTTTGCGCCAGGCACGCTGCCATTCTGCGAAGTTGGCCACGAAATACTTCTTATTAAAATTGATGGAAAAGTAGTCCTGCGCCAATCTGGCTGTTTGTTTCTCTGAGTAGCGATTGCCGGACATGAACCCAATATTTGTGCCGCGGGCATACGGCTTTAGCGTCTTGATGATCTGATCGATCAGGGCGACCTCGATCATGCCCGTGAGATTCCGGTAGGGCCCCCCGTATTGGGCAAGGCTCCAATTCACGCCTGAAAATACAAAGGGCAGGTTCGTGTTGGCAAAATAAGGTAGGAAGACATACTTCAGTGCATTGTCATCCGTCATAATCACCACATCCGGCCCAAAGGCCGCTATCTCTTTTTTTATCTGCAATCCGGCCTTTTGCTTGTATTCTTCAGAGGGGTTTCGCTTGGAATCCATGCGAATGATTTTAGTGTCGTGCCCGGTGCCTCTCAATATGGACATTGCACCCTTTTCCATTCCATCACTCGGTGGATAACCCTGATGATAGGAATTTAGGTAGAGGATTTTTTGTTGGGTACCCGCATACAATGGTAGTCCAATGAAAAAAACGCCTATAAGGAGTGAGAACACAACAATCGGAATTGTCTTGCCCATGGCTATTCCTCCGCAACAATAGGCTGGAAACCTGATCCGTTTGCAAAAAACTATAATTTTCCGCTGGGACCCTTTCAAGATAACAGGTTGCTGATCAAACACAAGATAATTGGAATATCGCCGGAGCAGTCTTGGTTTCCACAGCGCTTGAGACAAATAGAATCCGGCGTTGTTTACCAATGGTCGCACCCACAGAAATACTATAGTATTTTGAGGGCTCGAACCGGGCGGTCCACACGGAATTTGGGCCAAAGAAGTTATTCGAGAGTGGTTCTGCTGATGTTTAAGTAAAATGGTGCTGCTGAAAGATCAGATGGCTATACACCAATGCAATCATTCACGGCGTCTACGATCTCTTGGCAATATTCGGCTGTGGACTTAGAGTCAGGCCCTTCCACCATGACCCGGCAGATTGACTGGGTGCCGGAATACCGCACCAGCACCCTGCCCTTATCGCCCAGTTTGGATTCAACTGCCTTGATTGCCTGCTGTACTTCCGGCAGGGAAATCAGGTCCGGCTTGTCTTTAACTTCGACTGCCACAAGTTGTTGGGGAAAGACATCCATGATGGATGCCAAATCTGAGAGGCCGATTGCTTCTTGCTGCATTGCAGTCAGGATTTTAAGGGCCGCCAGAATGCCGTCCCCGGTGGTGTGCTGATCCCGGAAGATCATGTGGCCCGAATTTTCACCGCCGACCACCGCCCCGGTTGCAATCATCTTTTCCATGACCAGTCGATCACCGACGCCGGCTTCGGCATGGGTGATGCCGAGTTTCGAAAGCGCCTGTTTCAGACCAATGTTGCTCATGACGGTGGTGACGACGCAATTGTTTTCCAGCTTGCCTGCTTTCTGGTAATGCGCCGCACACAGGGCGATCAACTGGTCGCCCGTAACGACCGTGCCCTGCTCGTCTACGGCAATAAGCCGGTCGGCATCGCCGTCGAAGGCCAGGCCGATATCAGCCCGGATATCCCGGACGGCCCGGATCAAGCCGTCTGTGTGTTCGCTGCCGCAATCCGCATTGATATTGCGTCCGTCCGGGGCGTTGTTGAGAACGGTCAGGTCGGCTCCCAGTTTTTCGAACACCGCCGGTGCAATTTCCGAGGACGCCCCATGGGCGCAGTCGATCACGATCGACAGGCCCGCAATCAGGTTTTGATCCGGTACGGTGCTGCAGAGAAAATCGATGTAGGTGTCTACGGATGCCGGCACGGGGTAAACGCGTCCGGTCAGCTGGTCCCCCTCCGGTTGCCGGTCGGCCGCCAGGACCCGGTCTTCGATAGCCTGTTCTACCGGAGTGGAGAGTTTGAGTCCCCCGGGACCGAACACCTTGATGCCGTTATCGTACCAGGGATTGTGGGAGGCGGATACCACCAGGCCGGCCGTATTTGCGTTGCGGCTGACCAGGTAGGCGATCGCGGGTGTCGGTACCACGCCGGCCGACAGCACGTCGAGGCCGGCCGCACAGACACCGGCGGCCAGGGCCTGTGCCAGCATATCGCCCGACAACCGGGTGTCCTGGCCCACGAAGATCCGGTCACATTTGTCCTGGGTGTGAAAATAGTCAGCCACCGCCCGGCCAATGTTCAGTGCCATGGCGGCGGTCATGGGCGGCCGGTTGGCCTCACCTCTGATCCCATCTGTTCCAAAAAGTTTCAGCATGCAATCCTGCTTCATGTGGCCGTTACGCCAGCAACGGCAAGTGGCCCAAGGACATCTTCACTGTCTGGTCGACTATGGACTGCAGCCAGCGCGTTCCTGATTTGCGGCTCTTATCATCCAGGCACCTGATGACATCCAGGTAATGTTTCCCGTTCTGTCCAATGGCGGTCGCAACGTCATCCAGAAAGCGGTCACGCAGGGCGGTGTCCCCGGTTGTGGCCCGCCCGTCATTGAGGGCTCTGGTCACGTCGGCACAATGCGTATGCAGCTCGCGCTGCTGGGCAACGAGGGCACTGGGGGGTTCCGACGACGTCCCGGTGGACAGCAACTCAATGGAGGCCGGCATTTTTTGGCAGAATTTTTCAAACTGCCGGATGCGTTCATTGATGGCCGCATCCACCGTAAGCTCGAGCCCGGCTGCCAGCGGGGCCGGATAACGATCGGCAATAAACTGGAACCGAACCTGCAGATACCACTGCCGCAATGCCAGCAGGTTCGCGATATAGGTGATATTGTGATGGACGATGCGCTTGACGCCGCGGTAAATACCGGATGTAAAGGGCACCCGCCCGGACCGGGCTGCCCCCTCGATGATCAGACGTCCCGGTTTGGCTTCATCTTTACGGCATATGGAACCGGCCGACACCGTGGTGCCGTAGGTCAGGGCACAGGGTCCCACCAGGCCGCCCTGCCCGCCGAGAAAAATCGGTGGACGATCCAGCATGACACCACCGGGCACATCCCCGAGCAGGGATGCCGTGGCCTTGTCCTGGTTGGGCGTGTAATTGAAATGGATGTAGGCACTGCCCACCTCGCTGTGGTCCGCGGCCGAGGTGCCGCCGGCCATGAACACATCGCAAAAATTGATCAGACTGCCGAGGGTCACCCAGGGAAACAGGATGGTCTGTTTCAAACCCACGGTGTGGGCACAGCGGGCCCCCTCTTCGAAAATGGTCCCGGCCCGGATATGGGCCCCGGAACCGCAGCCGGCCCCTTCCAGAAAAACCGCACCGTTGAAAAACCCGCCGTTTAAAGTCACGTCCGGGCCGACATAGCAATCATCAATGGTGGCCGGGGCTTCATATCCAATGCGCGCCCCGTCGAGAATGAGTGTCTGGGCGCCGTAAATACGGCAGCCGGGATATAAGATCACATCCTGGCCTGAAATTCGATCCGGGTCTACCTCCGGACCGATATCAATGCAGGCCGGATTGGTCATCACGACGCCTTTATCCAGTAACGCCTGAATGATCTTGGTATTTGACTGGGTCATATTTTACCTTTCACTCTGGATGCCGGATCAGGTCCGGCATGACGGCTTGCGGCAATTACTGTTCAATTAACCGGTTTTGACTTTCCCTTGAACCCTCGAACCTTTGACCCCTTGGCCCCTTGAATTTCAGGACTCCGGCCCCTTGGCCTAGTCCGGCAGCAAGTCGTAAAAATACAGCATGGTATCCGAGCGGGTAATGATGCCGACCACCTTTTGGTCGTCGATCACCGGCAGGCGCCCGATGTCGTGCTTGACCATGATATTGGCCGCCTGCATGGGACTTTTACCCGGATCGATGGTCAACACATTGGTGCTCATAAAGGCTTTCACCGGGGAGTCCAGGCGCGATTCGGTTTTCACGCGTTTGAAATCGCGACGCGAGAGCATCCCCACGATCCGGCCGTCCGCATCCGTTACCGGCAGACCGGTGCAGCCTTTTTCACGCAGCATGACCGCCGCCTGGCGCATGGTGGTGTCGGCCGGCATGGTCGCCACCGGGAAGGACATCAAGTCGCTGACTCTTATCGATGACTGCTGCCCGCTCTTGATAAACTCAACGATCATCTCTTCAATCGCCCGGGGACTGGCTTCTTTCAGCATGGCCGACCCGGCGCCCGGGTGTCCGCCGCCGCCCAGGCTGCGCATGATCAGCCCGACGTCGAGGCTGTCCGAATCACTGCGGCCGATCACCATGCAGCGTTTGCGTTCCGGGTTGTTGAAAATTCCGAAGGCCGCATCCACGTTGAGGATCTCCCGGTACATGCGCATCACCACCGCCAGGCTCTCCACGTGTCCGGAGATTTCCTGACGATTGATACTCACATGGTGCCCATTGATGTGCCGGCGGTCGGCATTTTCCAGCATGTTGAACAGGATGTCTTTCTGCTTCACCCCATAGCCGGGCTTGAGGAAGGTTGACAGGATGCTCAAATCGGCCTTACGCTCGAGGAGCCAGTCGGCAGCATGGGCATCTTCAGCCGTTGTGGATGGAAAGGTCAAATTGCCGGTATCCTCGTATAACCCGGCTAAAAACAAGGTGGCCTGTATGGGGGTCAGTACCTTGTTTTCTTTTTTGAGCCGGTTGACCATCAAGGTAATGTTGGCCCCGGTTTCGGCCTGGCAGGACCAGTCGCAGGTAATGTTCCCCTCCCCGCTGTGATGATCCCAAAGCTCTATGGCCAGATCCGGCCGCTCACGCAGCTTTTTGAGGCGGCCCAGTCTTTCCCACCGGTTGATGTCCACAACCACCAGTTTGGAAACGGATTCCAGATCGACTTCCTCGGGTGTCTTGAATTGAAACAGGTCTTTGTGAATGGATAAAAACGGTCTCAGGTTGGGATTGACCTGGGTCGGCAGCACGGGAACACAATCGGGATATATCAAGGTGGCGGCAACGACCGAGGCCAAACCGTCGAAATCCGTGTTCCTGTGCGTGGTCGCAATAATCATGATTTTTTCCCGCCCAGGCGGCCCCGTGCTTTGGTTTCTTCTACCAGGTCAACCAGTTGCGGTGCAGACGCCGAGTCTGTTTTACCGGGCGGCAGCAGCACCATGCGGCGGTTTTCGGGAGCCATTCCCAGCTGCAGACGGTACTTATCCACTCCACCTGGCTTTCAATCGTTTTGCGGGCCAGCAGGTAGCGCAGACAGATGATCCAGACAATCAGAGCCAGAAACACCACCACGCCCCCCAGGACCACCCATTTGTATTTGATGATCGCGGCCACTCCGGCGGTGCCGATTTTCTGAAGCATGTTCGGCAGCATCCAGATGGTCACGGCCGTAACAAACGTGAGCGCCCAGATGACGAAGATATTGAACCGGCTCACTTTGCGAACCACGCGCTCGAACCGGGTTTCGGAGTCGTCCGGGGCGTTGGCCGGGTCGGTGACGTCACTTTGGCCGGTTTCCGGGTAAACCAGTGCCATGTAAGCCCGGACGGCAAAACCGAAAAGCAGGATCGCCCCCACGGGAACGCCGATAGCCGCAGCAAACCAGGCCCGGAAGGGAAAGGGATCCACGCTGGTAACCAGGCGGGTCTGGTGATTCTCCAGGGGGCCGAATGTCTTTTCGAAATAATACTTGTTGAAATCCGTCAACTGGGTTCCGTCGGCTTCGTAGATCAAATCACCCCGGTCATTGAGCACCTGCAGTCGGGCTTCGCGGCCGCTGCGCATCGCGGCAATGGCGAAAATTTCCAGTTCGATCAGAAACAGGCCCACCGCAATTAGAATAAAGACGGTCTTATTCTCGCGTATGACCTGCAGCATTGTGCTCTTTTCCGCCATTCTGATTCCACTTGATAGGATAAGGAATCCTGGTCCTGAGAACCGGGTTTTTTAAGACTGAATAAACAAATTATTTAAATAACATAAGCTTATGGTAAGGTTCAAGCGTGAATAGCATTCTTTTTAATCCGCAAAAGGAATCACCGGTTGACAGCTACCCGCGTTTTGATACTAAACATTTTAGAACCCATCTCAAAAAAGTCTTTATGTCGGGCGTAGCCTTTGGCGAAGCCTGATGGGCCCAAACTCGGCGTTGGGCGCTCGGTTCAAGTCCTCAAAATACTGGAGTATTCCTCCGGGCTGAACCTCGCGGCCGCCTTGATTTTGAACCAAAATCCATTTTTTGAGATAGGTTCCATATTTCCCGCTACCCGTATGACAGGAAAATAAAAATGAAAAAGGTCGTCATTTCTGTGCTCGGTCAGGACCGACCGGGGATCATCGCGGCAGTCTCCGGAATTTTATTTGCAGAAGGCTGCAACATCGAGAACGTGGACCAGACCATCCTGCAGTCCGAATTTTCAGGGATCTTCATTGCCGGCATACCGGTCGAACGAAACCACGCGGACCTGCATAAATGCCTGCTTGAGGGCCTGGAGGATATGGGGTTGAATGTTTTTATCAAACCCTTGGATCACAGCCAGCCGCGCCTGGAATTTGGCGAAAGCGAGACCTTTGTCTATACGACCCGCGGACCGGATAAAAAGGGGCTGGTCGCCTCCATCACCCGGGTCATAGCCGATTACGGTGTCAACGTAACCAACTTACAGGCTGTCTTCCGGGGCAGCGACAACCCCAGTGACAACATCATGATCTACGAAGTGGATGTGCCGTCCGATGTGGTCCAAAAAGATCTGCATGCTGATTTGCGCCGCACAGCTGAACGGCTCGGGCTGGAAATCAGCATCCAGCACCGCAAGATTTTCGAAGCGCTGAATAGGGTATGGATATCGGGTCCAAGGGTTCAAGGGTCCAAGGAATCAAGGGAAAAAGGTAAAACCAGCGAAATCGATATCGGGATCGAAATCGACTTCGGCTTTAAAAGGTCCAACAGCGCTTTGGTTCAGTTTCGATCCCGATTTCGATAGCGATTTCGATTGCGAACTTACCATAACACTTAATAAAACCTGACCCAGGTTATTTGATCGGAGTTATCATGCTGAATGAAAGTGAAGTTCTTTCCACCCTTGAAATGCTCAAGAACGAAAACCTGGATGTCCGTGCCGTTACCCTGGGGATCAACCTGTTTGACTGCGCCAGTGACGACCCGCAGCGTTTCCAGGATAATATCCGCACAAAGATCAACCGTCTGGCTCGGAATCTGATAACCGTTTGTGATCAGGTCGGTGAGAAATACGGCATACCGGTAGTGAATAAACGCATCAGTGTCAGCCCCATTGCAGTGGCCGCAGCACCCTTTCATCCGGATGACATGGTGGCCATTGCCGCCACCCTCAATGACGCCGCGGCAGCGGTAGGGGTGGATTTCATCGGCGGTTTTTCCGCCCTGGTCCAGAAAGGCATCGCCCCCGGTGACCGGGCCCTGATCGAAGCCATTCCGCGCGCCCTGACTGAAACTCAAAGAGTTTGCGCCTCTATCAATGTGGCCTCTACCCGGGCAGGTATCAACATGGATGCCGTCGTGCTGATGGGCCGCATTATCAAAGAGGCGGCGGCCCTGACGGCCGACAGTGACGGACTGGCCTGCGCCAAGCTGTGTGTATTTGCCAATATCCCCCAGGATATCCCTTTCATGGCCGGCGCTTACCTGGGCGTAGGCGAGGCGGACGCCGTCATCAACGTGGGGGTCAGCGGGCCCGGCGTGGTCAAAAAGGCCATTGACCGCTCCCTGGCGGGCAACCCAACGCTTGATCTGGGACATTTATCTGAAATCATAAAGAAAACCGCTTACAAGGTCACCAGGGTCGGTGAGCTGATCGGCCGGGAGGTGGCCGACATTTTAAAGATACGCTTCGGGGTGGTCGACCTGAGCCTGGCGCCGACCCCCAACGTCGGCGACTCCGTCGGGGAGATCTTTCAGAGCCTGGGACTCAAAGGCATTGGGGTTCCCGGTACAACGGCAGCCCTGGCCCTGATCAACGATGCCGTCAAAAAAGGCGGCGCCTTTGCCAGTTCGAATGTGGGCGGTCTGTCGGGTGCTTTCGTACCCGTCAGCGAGGATCTCAACATTTCCCGGGCCGCGGAGGATGGTCTGCTCTCCCTGGAGAAACTGGAAGCCATAACCAGCGTATGCTCGGTGGGTCTTGACATGGTCGCCCTGCCCGGCGACACCTCTGCCGAAACCCTGGCCGGCATCATGGCCGATGAAATGGCCATCGGGGTCATCAACAAAAAAACCACTGCCACCCGCCTTATTCCGGTTCCGGGTAAAAAAGCCGGCGAGTATGCCCATTTTGGCGGACTCCTCGGTCAATCGGTGATCATGCCGGTCAACAATGAAAAATCCGAAAACCTGTTTATCCGGCGGGGCGGCCTGATACCGGCACCGATACACAGTTTGAATAACTAAAGGGGTCAAGGGTTCGAGGGGCCAAGGGTTCAAGGGGTTGGTCGATACGAACATTCCGCCCGCGGTTTTACCCTCGGCCCCTTGACCCATGGGACCCTCATGGTTTTATATCAATTCCTCGACATATTCTTCCTTGTGTTCCACACGCTGATAATATTTTTCAACCTCTTCGGCTGGATGTGGCGTAAGACGCGGCGCGCGAACCTGATCGTCCTGTCGATAACGGCTTTCTCCTGGTTCGGGCTGGGATTCTGGTATGGTTTCGGGTACTGCTTTTGTGTGGACTGGCACTGGCAGGTCAAGATGAAGCTGGGCGAATATGATCTGCCGAACTCCTATATAAAATATCTTTTGGATCTGCTGACGGGCCTGGACTGGAACGCCGCCCTGGTCGATACGCTTACGTTTGTCTTCTTCTTTGCCGCTATTATTGCCTCGATCATATTCAATACCCGCGACTGGCTGCAAAGCAAAAAGGCAGGCCGCACATCAGAAAATCAGATGCGCTGAACGCCTGCCCCTTAGTTCTGTTCACCCGGCAACGCTCTTATTTAGTGTCCGTCAACAGGGGGATGGGCACTATTTAATTGTAAGCACCGGACACTGGGCTTTGAGAATTACGTACTGAGCACTGGATCCCATTAAGATCTTGCCCACCCGCGATCGTCTTTTGATCCCCACAACAATAAGCTCAACCTGATTTTCAGCGGCAAACGCGACGATATCTTCACCGGCGCTGTTGCCCCGGATAAGCAGGTGGGTGCTGCACGTCACCCCCGCCTCTGCAGCTGTGGACTTGGCTTCGGCCAGCGTCGCTTCAGCAGCCCTGATCTCTTCATTTTCTTCGGGAGTGCCGGTGGTCATGGAAGTCACCGCCAGCAATTCGCCACCATAGACATTGGCGTTTTTAATGGCCAGCTGCAGGGCCTCTTTGGAAGTATTGGAACCATCGATTCCGACCAGTATTTTCATGTCAACCTCCTCGCGTTAGGGCAGTTTTGCGCATCTAATTCAATGGTTATGCAGTCAGGCGGTTGTATGCCAGCCAGCGGAATAATTTTGCATGGCGAGTATAAACCTGCCCCGGCGACATTGCAATCCTTTTAACGCGAAGCCGGATGGGTTTTCTTCGGCAGCCGTGGATGTCCACCTGAAATGGTTGTCGTTCCGCCCTGTTTGGTGTATATCTTGGGCAACCCAGACACATGCCATCCCCCGGGCCCAATCGCCGGCGTTGCCGATCAGAACGCAGGCCAGCCAGCTCGCGGGTGCGGACGCCACACCAGAAACGGAGAACCAATGTCAGCCAACAAATCCGGTACCGGCCGTAAATTTCTGTCCTTTATCATCCTCCTCCTCTTTGCAGGTCTCGTCGGGTTTCTGGTCTACGAATACAGTCCGCTGTTCAAGACCAGCCCTGAAGAGAACACGGCTGGTACGCACAAAATAGATAAAAGCGGCCTGATCGCCAATCTCGAAAAAAAGGTCCGGCGCATACCGGCCGACAACATCGCCACGAATCTCGACGGCTACCGGCGCCTGCTCAAGCTGGCCCCCGGCAACATCCGCTACAAAAAGAAAGTAGACTACTACAACGCCCGATTGGAAAAAGCCGGGCCCGCAGATCAAACGCAATCCGGGGCAAAGCGCTACATCAAGGTCGGCTACCCATCTCCCCGGGTTTTGGACCAACCCGAGAACGGCCAGATGCTGGGCCGCGTCGCAGCCGGCAGCCTGGTAGAAGTCCTGGACTCCATGGCCGTGGCCTCCGGCTCTTTGAGAACAACCTGGTACAAAATCCCCTATGGGAGTGGCACCGCCTGGCTAAGTCAACTGGGTACCACCGGTGATCTCATTGCCAAGCCCCCCCCTGCAAAGCAAACGGCCGCAACGGGAAAACCGGACGATATCGCCAACCCCTGGGAACGCCTGGCCGCCACGATGATAGAAGACTACGGCGGCAAAATCATCTCCATCGACCGGCTGGACCTTACGGAAAGCCATTTTTCCCTCTACGACGGCATGAATCCGGAGCAAGTTCGCCAGACCTGTGAGAACATTGGCTACTATATTCGCAACAGCACCGGCGAATCACCGGTTATCGTCGCGTTTATCGATCGCATCCCGGTTTCCCGGGCAGAACCGACCGGTACGAAATATCAGGCGAAATTGATTACCAAGTAAGGTTCCAGGCTTCGCCCGCAGCCATGCCCGGCGGGCAGGGCTTGAATGTTCGCGGTTGCAGGTTTGCATGCCTGACCAGGAACCTTGAGCGGGGACCCTTTGCTATTGTTTGATTCCGGCATCGCGCTTATCAAATGGCTGCAGCCGTTAGCCGCAAGGGGACCGGCTTCACTGCCGGCATCGCCGTGTTTACCCTTCTTTACCTCGGCCGGAAAGAATTGTTTGCCGACCTGTAGCCGGCGCCCTGTTCCGTTATGTCCGTTACGGTCTGGTCGGCCTCTGGGGCGGCTTGGGCGCGCCTGGCTCTTTCTACGTTTAAATTGGAGTAGCTATGAAAGTAATCGTTGATCTCTGTGTCGTGCCCCTTGGCGTCGGCGTGTCGGTGTCGAAATATGTGGCCGCCTGCCAGCAGGTCCTGAAATCAGCCGGCCTGGATTACAGCCTGCACGCCTATGGTACCAACATCGAAGGTGAGTGGGATGCCGTCTTTGAGGCGGTCAAGGCCTGTCACGAAACCGTGCACGCTTTGGGTGCCCCGCGCATCACCACCACCCTGAAGGTCGGCACCCGGATTGATCGGGATCAGAGCATGGCGGACAAGATCGTCAGCGTAAGGGAAAAACTCGATGGGTAAAAAGGCCTACCCGGTTACACCCGGCATCCGGACTTTGCGGGCTGAGCACATCCCTTATACTGTCCACCAGTATAAGTACCAGGACAAAGGCGGAGCGCGCCAGGCAGCGGAGGCTCTCGGCCTCGAGGCAAGCTGCGTGGTCAAAACGCTGGTGTTTCAAGATGAGTCCCAAAACGGACTCCTGGTACTGATGCACGGCAATGCCCAGGTATCGGCCAAGCAACTGGCCCGTCAATTGCAGTGCAAGCAGGTGCTCCCGTGCGATGGCAAGCAGGCCCAGAAATTGACCGGATACAAGGTGGGCGGCATCAGCCCTTTCGGAACCCGGTTGAGCCTGCCCGTCTATGCGGAGGCAACGATCTTCGAATTGGAAACGATCTATATCAATGGCGGCAAGCGCGGGCTGCTGGTGCAGATAGACCCGTCCTGCCTGAGAACGGCCCTGCAGGCTGTCACGGTAACCGTTGCCCTGCCCCTTTGATATGGAAAGGAGGAACAATGGCCATCTACCTTGTTCAGCACGCCGAGTGCCTGCCCAAGGATCAGGATCCCGAAAAGGGCCTGTCCGATCTGGGTGCCGTGAATGCAAACCGAATTGCCGGAGTGGCGGCGGGATACAAAGTCCCCGTCACGAAAATTTTACACAGCGGTAAAAAACGCGCTCGCCAGACGGCGGACATTTTTGCCGGTTTCCTGAACCCGCCGGAGGGGGTTGCGGTTGCTGAAGGTATCCGTCCCCTGGACGACGTCGCCGCCTTTGGCGACCAATTGGACAACCAGGGCAATGTCATGGTCGTGGGGCATCTGCCCTTCATGGAACGATTGACCGCCTACCTGATTACAGGTTCAGCGGAAAAACCGGTCTTTAAATTCCAGAACGCGGGAATTGTCTGCCTGGATCGGCACCCGGATTCGGGTTCTTGGGTAGTTAAGTGGGGGCTCATGCCCAACATCCCCTGATGTCCGTTCACAGGCGGCATCTTTTGGCCCAGAGCCGCGTTGGCCCCCTTTTTGCGCTCCTCAATGTAGCGTACTACACCTGCGGGTGCAAAAATGGTGGCCGCCTTGCTCTGAACCAAAACCTACCCCTTGTGAACGGACATAGGAGGAAATGGCGGCATCTTTTGGCCCAGAGCCGCGTTCGCCCCTTTTTTGCATTCCTCAATGTAGAAAACTACACCTGCGGATGCAAAAACAGCGGCGGCCTTGCTCTGAACCAAAACCTACCCCTTGTGAACGGACATAGGAGGAAATGGCGGCATCTGCTTGTCCGGCATAGCTTTAGCGACGACGGACACGTGCTCTGAACCAGAATCTACCGCCTGTGAACGGACATACGAGAGAAGGCGGCATCTGCATGCCCGACAGAGCCCATTGGCAACGACGGGCCTGCCCGTCATAGCTTAAACGAGGAGGGACCTGTCCGTCATAGCTTCAGCGAAGACGGATTGCCTTAAACCGGTTTTCCCCTGCACGTGTTGGCGAGGATTGAATGGCCGGTATGAAACTGAAAATGGAAAATTCCACTCTTTTTGACCGGACTTGCGCTGATCGGTCTGGCAGGGGTCTACCTCTATCTTCTCTCCTACGACTTCAACCGGCTGAAACCGGAAATCATAAGTGCCGTCAAAAACGCTACCGGCCGCCAACTCACTATCCAGGGCGATATGAAAGTAGCCCTTGGGCTTTCGCCGTCCCTGGTCATCGAAAAGATCACTTTTGAAAACGCCGTGTGGGGCTCACGCCCCCAGATGCTGCAGGTCAAGCGTTTCGAGCTGCAGCTGGCGCTGCTGCCTTTGTTATCGGGGACCCTGGAGGTCCGTCGGGCGGCTTTGATCGATGCGGAAATTTTCATCGAGGTCAGCGGCAAGGGGGCCCTGAACCTGCCCGCTTTGAAGACAGACGCACCGGAACCGCAAACTGATTCGGACGGCCCCCTTTTTCTACCGGAGATTGCCCTCAAGGACATACGCATCGTCAACAGCCGCCTGCTGTACAAGGGGCGTCTGGCGCGACGGCCAATCCGTCTGCAGCTTAACCGCTTGAAACTCAAGTCCGTCAGTCCGAGCGGCTCCTCCCGGCTTGCCCTGACGGGAAGGTATAAGCGGCAACCGCTGTCGGCCACCGGTACCCTGGGCGCCCTGGACGGGCTGCTTGATCCGGAAACACCCTGGCCTTTCACCCTGTCGGTCAATTCCGTAGGGGCCAAATTGACCCTCGACGGCACAATTAAAGATGTTTTTAAGGTCCGCGGCATAGCCCTGGATTTCAAGTTTGCCAGCCGGGACATATCCAAAACAGCCGGCGCTGCCGATGTCCGGCTACCATTCAAGGCGGATGCCCGGCTTTCCGGACATCTATCCGGCGATCTTGATGAAGCTCTTAAATTCAGCAAGCTGAAACTCCACACCGGCCGCAATGACCTGGAGGGTTTCGTACTGGGCAAATTAAAGGGCGGCAAACCCTATTTCAATGTGACCGTGACAGCCAAGCGCCTTGACCTGCGGCCGCCTAAAAAGAAAAAAACAGCCCCTGCAAAGCCGAAGACAGCATCGAGCGTGCGCAAGGTCTTTTCTGCCAAGCCATTTCCGGTGGGCTGGATGCAGAAAGCCGACGCCGATGTGGGTGTCCGCATTAAACGCTGCCTGTTTGCCCGATCAGCACTGCAGAACCTCAAGCTCAACCTGGCCTTGAAGAACGGCCGCCTGAAAGTAAAACCGATCACCGCCACCATCGGATCCGGTCAGTTGCGGGCCAGTGCCGCCTTGCGGGAAATCAAGCGCAAGTGGGTCCTGCGGGCTGATCTCGATATACGCCGTCTGAATGCCGGCCGGATGCTCAGGGAACTTGAAATTTCAGACGCCCTGGAAGGTGAATTCGACATCAATACCGCCTTTTCCGGCCGCGGTCGTTCTCCGGCCCAATTTATGGGCGGAATCAACGGCCATGTGCGCCTGATCATGGGTAAGGGCCGCTTAAACAACCGGCTTCTTGGGGTGCTGGGCGGTGATCTGCGGGCCGGATTGTTCCAGCTGCTGAGCCCCGGCGGCAAATCAGGAGAATTGACAGAAATCAACTGTCTCGCGGCCAGATTCGACGCGGTAGACGGTATGGCCGCCTCCCGGGTCCTGGTGCTGGATACGCCGGCCTTGCGGGCCATGGGCAAGGGAACGGTTAACCTCAAAACCGAGCAACTCGACATCTCCATCAAACCCATTCCGCAAAAGGGCGTCGGGGCCGAAGGCATAGGCAAGATCAGTCTCAGTCTGGGCAGTCTCGCCAAGCCTTTTAAACTGGGTGGCACGCTGGCCAATCCCGAACTGGCCGTGGATGCCAAGCATGCCGCCATTACCCTCGGCAAGGCCATTGGCGGCTTTGCGCTTTTCGGGCCATTTGGTCTGGCCGCTTTGCTGGTTGATGGCGATACGGGCAAAAAAGATCTGTGTGCGACCGCCAAGGCAATTGCCTTGCAAAAACATAAAATCCCGCCGAAAAAGCAGGCCCCGTCAAAATCCCCGTCGAAAAAAAAGGCATTCTCTCCCGGCAAGTTGATGGATGGTTTGAAAAAGATGTTGAAGTCTTCTCCCGGTGCCCCGGACGTCGGCCACAGACAAGAAACTCATTAGAGCCTGAAAAGCGCTCTTCATTTCTCTGTCGACATCATTGCAAAGTTGGGATATATAATTAAATTCAAATGGTTTCGTTCAGACTGGAGCTTAAAACCCCAGAAAATACCGACCAGGTTGAGAAGGGAATCCACGGATGTCGAAATGCCCCTGCGGTGCTGCTGAAAAATATGAAAACTGTTGCGGCCTTTTCATCAACAATGAAAAGCATGCCCCCACGGCCGAAGCCTTGATGCGGTCGCGGTATACCGCGTATACCAAAACAGCCATAGATTACCTGCTCGCGACCACCCACCCCGCCAAACAGGACACCTACGATGCAGATTCCATGCGCAAGTGGTCTCAAGAGGCCCAGTGGCAGGGCTTGGAAATTATCGAAACCGCTGCCGGCGGAGAAAACGACGACGTCGGTACTGTAGAGTTTGTCGCCCGGTATGCCGAAGCCGGGGAAGACCGCGAACACCACGAGATAGCGGAATTCAAGAAGCTAGACGGCCGCTGGTATTTCTTCAACGGCGAGCCCCCCCCCCGGCCAACTACGTTTGTGCGTTCAGAGCCCAAGATCGGTCGCAATGCCCCCTGCCCCTGCGGCAGCGGGAAAAAATACAAGAAGTGCTGCGGCCGCTAACCTGAGGAGCGTCACCATGCCGAACGGAAGGGATATATCGCAAACGGTCATAGATTACATCAATGTGGACATCTGGCGTACCGATCTCAATGACCTGCCGCGCTACCGGGTATGGCTTATCAAGGTTCTGCGGATCGTCATCCTCTCTGTACGTGGGTTTGCCAAAGACGGGTGCTTCCTGCGTGCCTCCGCCCTCACCTTCTATTCGCTGCTGTCCCTGGTGCCGGCCGCCGCCATGGCCTTCGGGATTGCCAAAGGGTTCGGCTTTGAAAGGTTGCTGGAACGCAAACTCCTGCAGGATTTTGAAGCCCAGCGAGAAGTGGTCCTCAAGGTCATTGCCTTTGCCCAGTCCTTTCTGGAAAACACCCGGGGCGGGCTTATTGCCGGCATTGGTGTGGTGGTTCTGCTCTGGACCGTCCTGAAAGTCCTGTCGCACATCGAGGACGCCTTTAACCGGATATGGGAAGTCGATCGGAACCGTACCCTGATTCGTAAATTCAGCGATTACCTGTCCTTGTTGTTCATCGGGCCGGTGCTCATCATCATGTCGAGCAGCGTGACGGTCTTTGTTACCACCCAGGTGACTGACATCATACACAGCATCTCTTTTCTGGGACACTTCAGCTGGTTCATTTTCAATGCCATGAAACTGATCCCCTACGCCATCATCTGGGCCCTGTTCACCTTCGTATACATGGTCATGCCCAATACCCGGGTTAACTTTACCTCCGGACTTGCGGCCGGGATTGCCGCCGGCACCATGTACCAGTTTGCCCAGTGGTTCTATATCTCTTTCCAGGTGGGAACGGCCCAGTACAATGCCATTTACGGCAGCTTTGCCGCCCTGCCCCTGTTTCTAATCTGGCTGCAGATCAGCTGGTTTATTGTACTCTTTGGTGCCGAAATATCATATGCCTGCCAACATGCCGCCGATTTTGAACACGAACCCGATTTTTCAAACATCAGCCCGCATTACAGCCGCGTCCTGACCCTGCTGGTGGCCCAGCGAGTTGTCAAAAACTTCGCTGCCGGCCATCCGCCGCTGTCGGCCGTGGAATTGTCGCACAACGAGAATATGCCAATTCGCCTGGTCAGACGTATACTCGATTCGCTGGTCGCCAGCCAGGTATTCAGCCGGGTGCCCCTTGATAATCCCGACGATTTTGCTTACCAACCGGCCGCCGATATCGGCTATTTTTCACTGACCTATGTGGTCGATGCGCTTGAAAAGACGGGCGTTAATTCCCTGCCGATCGCCACCACCCCCGAGCTCGAGGCCATTTCACAAAGCCTGCAGAAATTCGATGAAACCCTGCAGCAATCCGACAGCGACCGACTTTTAAAAGATATTTAAAATGTTTTTGCCTACAACCAGAGCGGAGTGCCGTGAGCGCGGCTGGCAGCAGCTCGATATCATCCTGGTATCCGGCGACAGCTACATCGACAGTCCCTATCTGGGAACCGCCCTGATCGGAAAATACCTCGTTTCCCATGGTTTCCGGGTCGGCGTCATTGCCCAACCCGACACACAGGGCCCAGATGATATCACCCGACTGGGGGAACCGCTGCTCTGGTGGGGTGTTTCAGGGGGCAGCGTAGACTCGCTGGTGGCCAACTACACGGCCATCAAGAAACGACGCAAATCCGACGATTTTACGCCTGGCGGGATCAACGACCGGCGGCCTGACCGGGCCGTCATCAGTTACAGCAACCTGATTCGCAAGTATTTCAAAAAAACGGTCCCCATTGTCCTGGGCGGCATCGAGGCCAGTCTGCGGCGGATATCCCATTACGATTACTGGTCGAATAGCGTCCGGCGGTCTATCCTGTTCGATGCCCGGGCGGACCTGCTGGTCTACGGCATGGGAGAAACCGCGGCTCTGCACATTTCCCAAAGGCTGCAAACGGGCCGGTCTGTGGAAGACATCCCCGGCATCTGCTACATCTCAAAAGACAGGCCGCCGGATTATATCGAACTCCCCGCTCACGCTGTGGTAAAGGCCGACAAAGGCCAATTTACCCGAATGTTCATCGATTTTTATGACAACAACGACCCCCTGACCGCCCGGGGATTGTTTCAACGCCAGGATACCCGCTACCTCGTCCAGAACCCACCGGCTCCGGTCCTTACCCAGTCCGGCCTCGATGCCCTTTATGAGTTGGATTTCGAACATGCACAACACCCTTTTTATGCCCGTCAAGGGCCGGTCAGAGCCCTGGAGACGATCCGCTTTTCCATAACCACCCACCGGGGATGCCACGGAGAATGTAATTTCTGCGCCATTGCCGTCCACCAGGGACAGACAGTCCACTGGCGCAGCGAGGCGTCCATCCTGAATGAGACCCGCAAACTAGCCACCCATCCGGATTTCAAAGGCATTATCCTCGATGTGGGCGGCCCCACAGCCAACATGTACGGGTATGAATGTAAAAAGAAATTGAAAAAGGGCTGCTGTCGCGACAAACGCTGTCTATTCCCGGAAATCTGCGCGCAGATGCCGGTCGATCACAAACCACAGACAAGGTTGCTTAAAAAGATGGCGACTTTGCCCGGCGTTAAAAAGGCGTTCGTGGCTTCGGGTATCCGCTACGACCTGATCCTGGCCGACAAGACCGGCGGCGGGCCCTATTTGCAGGAATTGGTGGACCGGCATGTTTCAGGTCAATTGAAAATTGCCCCTGAGCATATGGAAGACCACATATTGGCGCTCATGGGTAAGCCAACCAACGCCGGGCTGGTCGAATTCAAACAGCGTTTCGACCGCCTGTCCGCCCAGGCTCGCAAACGCCAGTTTCTGACTTATTACTTCATTGCCGCGCATCCCGGCTGTAATCTTGCCGATATGCGCAAACTGGGCGGGTTTGTCCGCCGTGAGTTGCAATTGAATCCGGAACAAGTTCAGATATTCACGCCTACGCCGTCTACTTTTGCCACCCTGATGTACCATACCGGCCGCGATCCTTTCACCGGCCGGAAAGTTTACGTGGAGAAAAGGACCCGCAGCAAAATAGACCAGAAAGAGGCCCTGATGAAGAAAAACAGGACCGTATCCAAAAAATCGGGGCGTAGAAAAAAGACGCGCCCAAAGACATGAGTCACGCATGCTGAGTGTCAAAGATATACACATCACTTTCGGCGGCCGGTCGTTGCTATCCGGTGCCGATTTACAGATACAGGCCGGAGACCGGATCTGCCTGGTGGGCCGCAACGGGTCCGGTAAATCTACGCTGCTCAAACTCCTGGCGGGAGACGTTGAACCGGACAGCGGGAGCATCACCGGCCGCCGGTCAATCAAAGCAGCCTACCTGCCGCAGGAGGTCCCGTCCGGCGAACAGGCCACCATATTCGAAATGGTTGCCCTGGGGGCCGGGGACACCGGTCGCGACCTGATTGCGTACCGTCGTTTGACCACTGGTTCCGATTTTACCAGGACCGGCGGTTCCAATCCAGAAGTCGAAAAACTGGTTCAGCAATTGGAGTTGGCCGGTGGGTGGGAATGCCAGCATCAGGTTGAAAAGATTCTGTCTGCCCTGCACCTGGATCCTGCGGTGCGGTTCGCCAAATTGTCGGCCGGCTTGAAACGGCGGGTGCTTCTGGGACGCACCCTGGCGCACGCGCCTGACCTGCTGCTGTTGGACGAACCTACCAACCACATGGATATTCCCTCTATCCAGCTCATTGAAAAACTGCTGGCTAAAACTGCCGCCACATTGGTGTTCGTCTCCCACGACCGCCGTTTTACCCGTAACCTCGCTACCCGGATTGTCGAGCTGGACCGCGGTCAACTCATGGATTGGAACTGCGGCTACGCTGATTTTCTGCGCCGGCGCGAAAAACGGCTGGATGCAGAAACCCAGCAGCAGCAGAAATTCGACCGTAAACTCGAACAGGAAGAAGTTTGGCTGAGACAGGGTCTTAAGGCCCGCCGCACCCGCAACGAAGGACGGGTCAGGGCTTTGGAAAAACTCCGTAAACTGCGCGCGGCGCGGCGTGAAAGAATTGGGCAGGTGAATTTAAAAGTACCGGATGCCGGTTTGTCGGGGAAAATTGTATTCGAAGTACAGCATGTGGATTACCGGTATGGCGGGCAATGGTTGGTGCGCGATTTCAGCACCACGATTCTCCGCGGGGACAAGGTCGGCATTATCGGTCCCAACGGTTGCGGCAAAACAACTCTTTTAGGGCTCATACTGGGCCGTATAACACCCGGCCAGGGGCGGGTCCGCCAGGGTACCAAAATCGAACTGGCCTATTTCGATCAACTCCGGGAACAGCTCGACCCGGACAAAACAGTGCAGGACAACATCGCGGACGGCAATGAGTTGCTGACAATCAGCGGCCGGCGCCGGCACGTAATCGGTTACCTCAAGGATTTTCTATTCAGCCCGGACCGGGCCCGCAGCCCGGTGCGGACCCTGTCAGGCGGCGAAATGAACCGTCTGCTGCTGGCCAGGTTGTTTACGCGCCCGGCCAATGTCCTCGTACTGGATGAACCCACCAATGACCTGGATGCAGAGACCCTGGAACTGCTGGAAGAGCGTCTCATCGACTACACCGGCACCCTGCTGCTGGTTTCCCACGACCGGGATTTTCTGAACAATGTGGTGACCAGCACCCTGGTATTCGAAGGTGCGGGCCGTATCGGAGAATTTGCCGGCGGTTACGATGACTGGCGCCTGCAGAGCACGCCTGCGCGGGAGACGGTCAACCGCCGCGCCCCCCGAAAATCCCAAGGGTCTCGCAAAGCGGCCGGCCGGCCCCGCATAAAGAAACTGGGATACAACGAACAGCGGGAACTCGACGCCCTGCCCGGCAAGATCGAGAATTTGGAGGCCGAGCAGCAAAACCTGTACGTGCAGATGTCGGCTCCGGATTTTTATGCCCGGGCGGGGGCCGACATCGCGCAAACCAAAAAGCGCCTGGAACAGATCGAAGCCAGCATCCACCAAGCATATGAACGCTGGGAAGAACTACAGTCCTTGACCGAGACCGCATGAACTATCTTTACCGGCAGGAAAACCGATATTTTGCCCAGGTCGCACCCGGCCTGGAAGATGCCGCGGCAGCCGAATTGACCGCCCTGGGCGCCGCCGCGGCCCGGCCGCAGTTCATGGGGGTCGCCTTTGGCGCCGATCAGGCGACCCTGTATCGCTGCAATTACGAAAGCCGCCTGGTCAGCCGTATTCTGGCGCCCCTGGTCACCTTTCCCTGCCAATCCGAAGACGACCTGTATCAGCAGGCAACCGGATTGCGGTGGACCGATTTTTTCAAGTCCCATCAGACCTTTGCAGTTTTTGCCACCCGCTCTAAAGACAGCCCGATCCGGCATACCGGGTACAGTGCCCTCAAGCTCAAAGATGCGGTGGTGGATTTTTTTCGACAGCGCCGCAAACAGCGTCCCAATGTCGATAAACGCACCCCGGATGTCTGGATTAATGTGCACATGGAGGCGCGGCAGGCAACCATCAGTATCGATACCTCCGGCGGATCCCTGCACAAGCGGGGTTACCGCCAAAAGAGCGTTGACGCCCCCATGCAGGAGACCGTGGCCGCCGCCATATTGCACTTCAGCCGTTGGGACGGGACCCGCCCGCTCTATGATCCCATGTGCGGGTCAGGTACGCTCCTGACCGAGGCCCTGATGCGGCAATGTAATATTCCGGCGGGTTTTCTCAGAAAACGCTTTGGATTCGAGAGCCTGCCTGATCACGATCCCCTTTTGTGGCAACGTACCAGGACAGCGGCCGAGCGCCGGATAACCCCCCTGTTGCCGGGCCTGATCACTGGCAGTGATCAGTCCGCGACGGCGGTGGCTGCTGCCCGGGCCAACAGCCGCAATCTGCCTTTCGGCAACCGCATCACTGTGCGCCAAAGCCGGTTTCAACAGATTGGCGGGCGATTGGCCGGCCACCTGGTGATTTGCAATCCGCCCTATGGCATACGGCTGGAGAACCGCGCATCTGTGGCGGCCCTCTATAATGTTTTCGGTGATTTTCTCAAACGCAAGTGCCGTGGTTCGACGGCCTACGTGTACTTCGGTGAATACCAGATGGTCAAACACCTGAAGCTGAAACCGGCCTGGAAAAAACCAATTAAAAACGGAGGCCTTGACGGCAGGCTGGTTAAGTATGATGTTTACTGATACCTGAATTCTGTATTTGATTATGTGTGCTCGGACGCGTATAAAATGAATTGGGTTTTAGCTTCTGTGCTCAGTATTATAATCGAAATCGCTATCGGTATCGGGATCGAAATCGACGGCCTGATTATCAGGTTCACAAATTGATGGCGATCCCGATACCGATACCGATTTCGATAGCGACACCAATAGTGATAGACAAGGATCTGAAAATTTCCGCAGAGTCATTGCATGCACCCTGATCTGACAAAACGTAAAACGCTCGCTATCGGCGTAATTTCCGACACCCACGGCAACCTGGGGGCCGGGGCTCGCGATGCCCTTACCGGCGCGGACGTTATCCTCCACGCCGGAGACTTTGACACCCCTGAAGTGTTGGCGCAATTGGAAAAACTGGCCCCGGTCATTGCCGTGCGCGGCAACATGGACTATGGTCGCTGGGCAAATCCGCTGCCGGTGACCGACCTGGTTGAATTGGGTGGTGTGTATCTGTACCTGCTGCACAACTTGCATGCCCTGGACCTGGACCCGGCTGCGGCCGGCATTCAGGTGGTCGTCAGCGGCCACACCCATCAGCCGGCGGCCATACGGTCCAATGGCATTCTTTTCCTAAATCCAGGCAGCCCCACGTCGCCGCGCTACGGCAGCGAGCCGTCCGTGGCGATGCTGCGCCTGAACGCGGGCCGCCTGCACCATCAATTTATCGAGGTTGAATAAGCTGCCATGGCCCAGGGAACGCGCAAAGTCAGGCTGACCACAGTGGCGGGAGTCTGCTGCAGTGTCCTGTTCCTGGGCCTGCTGGGAATAAGGCTGGGTCTTTTCGAAGATAACCGGCCGGCGCCCTTGCCTATTACCCGGAAAACGCCCGCCACCTATACCTGGCTGGAGATTTTTCAAGAATCGGAAAAAATCGGCTATTCGCATCGCCGCGTCCTCCCCCGGGATGACGGCTATCGAATATCGGAAAAAACCTTCATGCGCATCAACACCATGGGGATGGTGCAGGACATCAACCTGCTCACAGTGGGGGTCCTGGCCAAGGATATGAGTCTGTCCGCCTTTGACTTCGAACTGAAGTCCAGCCGCTTCAATTTCAAAGCCAGCGGAAAGGTCAAATCGAACGAAATTGAACTGGTGGTCAACGGCCAGCCAACCACAATGCCGGTGAAGACTCCCCTCTACCTGACGGCCGGCATATTTGATGCCGTTTCCGCTGTCGATATCAAAATTGGAGAAACCCGCACCTTAAACATATTCGACCCGGCCTCCATGAGCCAGCGTCCGATCAAGGTTACCTTTACCGGCCTGGAGAAGGTAAAGATATTGGGCCAGGAGATCAGCACGCGCCGTCTGGAAACCGATTTCATGGGGGCCAAACACACGGCCTGGGTCACCCTGGCAGGTGAGATCGTACAGGAAACCGGCCCCCTGGGCATTACCCTGAAAAAATCCGATGCCAGCCGCGCGTTCACCGACATCGCCACGCACACCCGCGATCTTACCCGGTTGGTATCCGTGGATGCCGGTCGCAAAATAGATCACCCTGAAAAAATTAGAGAGATCGTCTACAAATTCAATGGCCTGCCCCAACTATCCGATATAACGGGTGAACGCTAGCATCTTGTGGACAACCGCTTGTCCATTTCACGGGAATACCGCCCGGTGCCCGCCCTATCTCCGGACCTGGCTCCGGGCGACTTTCTGGCGCCGTCGCCATTTGTGCAATCCGAGCACCCCCGGATCGTGTCTCTGGCAGAGGACCTGGTCGGGCAAACGGCAAACGCCCGGGACAAGGTGATCCGCATCAAGGATTGGCTCTACACCGAAATTGAAAAGCGCCCCGTCATTTCTGTTCCCAATGCGCTGGAAACATTAAATAACAAGATGGGCGATTGTAATGAACATGCGGTCCTCTTCGCAGCCCTGGCCCGGGCATCCGGCGTGCCGGCGATCATTGAAGCCGGCCTCGTCTATCTCAATGGCCGCTTCTACTATCATGCCTGGAATGCTGTCTATCTGGATCAGTGGATAACGGTTGATGCCCTCATGGACCAGTTTCCCGCTGATGTGACCCATATCAGACTGACCCGCGGCGGGCCGGACAGCCAATTGGACCTCATGGGGGTTATCGGGAACATAAGCCTGGAAATAGTTGATATTCAATATGATTAAACTGAAAGATCTCACCAAACGTTATGGTACCACCCACGCCGTAGAAGCACTCAACCTGGAAGTTCCGGACGGTGAACTGTTTGGTTTTATCGGTCCGAACGGTGCCGGTAAAACAACGACCATCCGCATGATCGGCGGCCTGCTGGCCCCCACCTACGGTCAGGTTTATATCGATGGTGTCGACATTGCCGCGGACCCGGTCGGGGTGAAACGCAAAATCGGCCTTATTCCCGACCGCCCGTTTTTATATGAAAAACTGACCGGGAATGAATTTTTGCGTTTCACGGCGGACCTTTTTGAGCTCAATCAGGCGGACTTCCTTGACAAGTCTAAGGAATTGTTGAACTTATTTGGGCTTTGGGACCGGGCCAATGAATTGATCGAGGCCTACTCCCACGGTATGAAGCAAAGGCTCATCATGTCCGCGGCCCTGCTGCACGAGCCCCGTCTGCTGATCGTCGACGAACCCATGGTGGGGCTGGATCCCCGGGGCATAAAAATGGTTCGCAACCTCTTTCGCCACCTGGCCGAAACCGGGGTAACGGTTTTCATGTCGACCCACACCCTCTCGCTGGCGGAGGAGATCTGTGACCGCATTGGTATCATCAACAACGGCAAACTGGTCGCCACGGGAACTATCGCAGAATTGCAAAGTGCCGCCCGGCTGGGACAGGCCAATCTGGAACAGGCTTTTTTGGAACTTACCCAGGAACAGGCGCTGGAAGAGACACACAACTAAGACCGCTTTTACCTGAAAACGGATCGGAACACGGAATATGCATAAATTGCTGGCCCTGATAAAACCACGCCTGCTCTCCTTTCGCAACTCCGGCGGAGAAAACGGAAAACGGGGCCGGCTCGCCCTGTTCGGCGCCATCGGATCGATATTCTGGATCGGGATTTTCGCCGTTACCTACCGGGTTTTGAGCTATTTCCAGGGCGTGAAAGGGTTTGGTGACATTCTGGCCTACAAGCTTCTGTCCATGGTCATTTTAACCTTTTTCTCGCTGCTGGTATTCAGCGCCATACTGACGATCCTCTCCAAACTTTACCTCAGCAAGGATTTAATGCTGGTCCACAGCATGCCGGTAGCCGCCGAGACCATTTTCATGGCCCGCTGGATAGAAAGCACCGCCGACAGTGCCTGGATGGTCGTGATCTATACGATCCCGGTGTTCCTGAGCTACGGTATCGTGTACGAAGCGGGATTCCTCTTCTATGCCAACATTATCCTGACCCTGGTCCCCCTGTGCATCAGCGCTTCCGCCTTCAGTGCCCTGTTGGTGATGCTGGCGGTCATGATCCTCCCGGCCAGCCGGGTCCGCAGCATATTCGTATTTCTCGGCATCGTTGTCCTGATTGTTCTTTATGTAACCTTTCGGATGCTCAGACCCGAACGCCTGGTCGATCCGGATGCGTTCACTTCCGTCATGGCCTACCTGCAGTCGCTGAGCACCCCGGCCTCCCCCCTGCTGCCCACCACCTGGGCCTATGACAGCTTAAAAGCTGCCTTGACCGGTCAACTGGGCAGCACTTTCTTTCACAACGGCCTGGCCTGGAGTTTTGCCGGGTTTATCCTGTTCATGCAACTGCTGTTTGCCCGGGCCGTCTACTACAACGGGTTTTCCAAGACCCAGGCCGCCATGATCCGGCTGTATGAAACCCAGGGACAGGTGCTCTACAAAGTGTTTGCTTTCCTGAAGGGTCCGGCCCGCGCCTTTGTCATCAAGGAACTGAAAACGTTCTGGCGGGACCAAACCCAGTGGTCGCAACTGTTTTTAATTGCCGCCTTGATCGTGATCTACCTCTACAATTTCTCCGCCCTGCCGCTGGAGAAGTCCCCGATCAGGACGGTCTATCTCCAGAATCTGTTTTCGTTTCTCAACATGGCCCTGGCCGCCTTCGTACTGACGGCCATCACCGCGCGCTTCGCATTTCCCAGCGTGAGCATCGAGGGCAGCTCTTTCTGGATAGTGCGGTCCAGTCCGATAAAGATCAGCACCCTGCTCTGGATAAAATTCTGCATCTACCTGGCTCCGCTCCTGCTCCTGTCGGAAATCCTGATCGTGGCTACCAATATCCTGCTCAACGTGACGCCCTTCATGATGGTGCTGTCGGTCATCACCCTGTTTATCATGACCCCGGGGATCATCGCGCTGGGAATCGGACTGGGGGCGGCCTACCCCGATTTTGCGTCTGAAAATCCAGCCCAGACCGTGACCGGATTCGGGGGCCTGATGTTCATTATCTATTCGGCCGGTTTTATCGGACTGGTGACCATCCTCCAGGCCGGCCCGGTCTACTCCATCTTCATGGCCGGTATTCGTAACCAGGCGATCACCCCTTTTCAGTGGCTCTGGATCATTGCATCTTTTGCCCTGGTGGTTCTGATCTGCGCCTGGCCCTGCTGCTGCCCATGAAATTCGGCATTGCCCGGCTGGCCGCCCAGTCAGCCGGCAAGGTTTAGCCGGATTGTTTTGTTGACCCGGTAGCCCTGTTGTGCTTTTCTATGCCTAATGCGGGCTTTCGGTCAGCTCGCATTATTAGTATATATCGTATGATAACAGGATGTTATAGATGGCTACCGATTCCAACCAGACATACGGCTGGTGCAGCGCCAGTCCCCAATCGCTCCATGATAAAATTCGGGACGATCTGAAGCTGGCTTTACGCAGCAAGGATGCATCTGCCCGCGATACCCTCCGCCAGATACTTTCCGAATTCCCCAATCTGACCGTACCGATTGTCCTGGAAAACGGGAAAAAGACGACCCGTGTGAAAAAACCGGATGAAATCACCGATGATGACATCCTCGACATTATTCGCAAACTGGTGAAGTCCGAAAAAACCGTGTTGCAGTATCAGGATGCGCAAAGTTCCGCCTATCTCGAACTGCTCGAAGTGTACCTGCCCCGCATGGCCTCGGAAAATGAAATTAGAGCCTGGATCGATGGGAATATCGATCTTGCCCAGTTCAAGAACGCCATGCAGGCCATGGGACCGGTCATGAAGCATTTCGGCAAACTGGCGGACGGCAAACTGGTTAAAAAAATCCTACAAACACGGTGACGGATCTGATTTGGAAACAATTGACATGGAATACCGGTTCAAACTTCCCGACGATAATGAAAAATCATTTCAGCTGCGGCTGGATGCCCACGAGATCGAACTCATACGGCCGGAAGATAACCAGCCACCCGACTGGACGCGTCTTGAGTTCCACCAATGCCCCAACTGTCCGTTAAACAACGATACGGTCCCCTATTGTCCGGCCGCAGTAAGCGTGGTGGATCTTGTGCGCAGCTTTGACGGTCTGGCGTCCTTCGATGAAATCGTGGTGGAGATCTTCACTCCCGAGCGACACCTGATACAGCCGACGTCGGCCCAGCAAGGCATCAGCTCCCTGATGGGCCTGCTGATTGCCGCCAGCGGCTGTCCGCGCAGTGCCTATTTCAAGCCCATGGCCCGCTTTCACCTGCCCATGTCGCAGCCGGAAGAGACCATGTACCGGGCCACCACCATGTATCTGCTGGCCCAGTATTTTCGCAAACAGGGTTCCCAGGACTATGAAATGGGTCTGGAGGGGATGGGGGCCATCTACCGCAATATGCAGATTGTCAATAATTACCTGGCTGATCGTATCCGGGCCGCGAGTGAGACCGATTCATCGGTGAACGCGCTTATCATGTTAGATATGCATGCAAAATAAGTTACTTATGTAATTGATGATTATCTGGATGAACTCCGGGGTATGTTTTTGGCTTATTTTGATTGACTGGCATCCGCAGGTCAGATAGCTTAAGCGGCACTGCAAGCGGTTCCGATGAAAACACTGGTCGACAAACTGAAAACCTGTACGATCTGCCCCCGCAAATGCGGCGTCAACCGCCTCGAAAATGAACTCGGCCAGTGTAAAACCGGCCGCCAGGCGATTGTCTGCAGTTATCACCCGCATTTTGGTGAAGAGCCGGAACTGGTCGGCAGTCACGGTTCCGGTACCATCTTCTTCTCCTATTGCAGCCTGCTCTGCAATTTTTGCCAGAACTTCGATATCAGTCACCTGGGTGATGGCCGTGCGGTAAGCGATGAAGAACTGGCCGGAATCATGCTGGAACTCCAGCAAATGGGGTGCCACAATATTAACCTGGTAACCCCGACCCACGTGGTCCCCCAGTTCATGACCGCCTTGCAGATTGCCCGCGAAAAAGGATTGCGGCTTCCGCTGGTGTACAATTCCAGCGGTTACGATCGGGTCAGCACCTTGAAATTGCTTGACGGTCTGGTGGATATCTACATGCCGGATTTTAAATTCTGGTCCGCAGACATTGCCGCTAAAACCTGCAATGCGCCGGATTATCCCGAGGTGGCTCGCAGGGCGATTGCTGAAATGTACAGGCAAGTCGGGACGTTGCAAACCAATTCGTCCGGTATTGCGCGCCGGGGCCTGATCATTCGCCACCTCGTGTTACCCGCGGATCTAGCCGGTACCCGGGAAATAGCGCACTTTATCGCCGCAGAACTGGCTCCGGATACCTATGTGAACATAATGCCCCAGTACAGGCCATGCGGCCTGGCCCATCAAACCGAGGGGCTGGATCGCAGGTTGACGGCCGAAGCGTACCTGAAAGCCATTAAAATTGCCCGAGATCAGGGGCTCACCCGAATAAGCAGGTAGTGATCCACAATGCGTGAAAGAAAGCTCTCCGATCTGGTTGATGCTGCCCGACCGGATGCGGTGCTCGATGAAATTATGGCCATCATTGGCCAAATCAACCCGGATTTCAGAGACACTGCGACCATCCGGCTGGCCTTCCTTGAAACCGTGCGCCTGTACCGGGGCGATTTCCCCGGATACCGCGCGTGCAACACCGAATACCACGATCTGCGGCACACGACCGACACCGCGCTGACCATGACCCGCCTGATCCACGGGGCCATTCTGGAAGGCCACCTGCTCGACCAGCGCCAGATTGTTCTGGGCCTGCTCACCGCCCTTTTCCATGACGCCGGGTATATTCAGAAAGAAGCGGATCTCGAGGGGACCGGGGCCAAATATACGACCACCCATGTTGAACGCAGCATTGCTTTTTTCGAAGATAGCGCCCCGGATCTGGGACTGAGCACCACCGAGGTTTATGATGGCCGGGCGATGATATTGTTCACGGATCTCAGTGTGCCTCCCGAAGAGATAACATTCGAAACACCCACCGGTGAATTTTTAGGCCGGATGCTCGGTGCGGCCGACTTATTAGCCCAATTGTCCGATCGAACATACCTTGAAAAGCTGCTCTTTCTTTACCGCGAATTCAAGGAAGCCGGTGTGGGAGGGTACTCCGGAGAACGCCATCTGCTGGAACAGACGGTCGCATTTTATGACGCGGTGTCCCAAAGACTCGCAGCCACTTTCGACCGGGCCTATCCTTACATGCAGCGTCATCTCACCGCCCGGTGGAACATACGCACGAACCTCTACCAAAAAGCCATCGAAAACCAGAGGCGATATCTAGAACAAATACTTGAAGATCCGGACACAAACCATCGTAATCACTTCAAAAGAGACGGGATTGTCAATGTCGTGCGGCTAAAGTACGGAAAACCGCATTAATGCGTTGCAAAGATGTCCCGGAACCTGCCGCCGTCCGTTCCTGCCGCTGCCGGCCGTATCCATTCACCTGTTGACAGGTTTCTCCTTTTCAGTTATCAGCGGCAACCAACCGGGTTTTGAAACACCCGGTTTTTTAGTCCGCCCCGCGTGTCGGCCGGCGGTTTAATTTTGCATAAAATGCCGCTGGATCTATGACTATGAATGATCGTAGGAAGTTTTGCATCGAATTCGGGATCGAACCATAGTCTGGAACGATCTCATCAGGCCCTCGATTTCGATCCCGACAGCGATAGCGATTCGATTATTATGTTCAGCGCAAACGATATAACCCAAATATACCCGATACCCTCCGCGCCAGAAGACTTGAACGCCCGGAGACTTAGAAAAAGACCATGACTGATTATAACCAGAAAGAAGTAGACCAGCGCCGGACCTTCGGCATCATCAGTCATCCCGATGCCGGGAAGACCACGCTTACTGAAAAATTGCTGTTGTACGGCGGGGCCATCCAATTGGCCGGGGCCGTAAAAGCCCGCAAGGCCGCCCGCCATGCTACCAGCGATTGGATGGCCGTGGAAAAAGAACGGGGCATTTCGGTCACGACCTCGGTCATGAAATTCAAATACCAGGGGTATGAAGTCAACCTGTTGGATACACCCGGCCACCAGGATTTCTCCGAAGACACCTACCGTGTGCTGACGGCGGTCGACAGTGCCCTGATGGTCATCGACAGTGCCAAAGGGGTTGAGCCCCAGACGGAAAAATTGATGGAAATCTGCCGGATGCGCAATACGCCGATCATTACCTTCATCAACAAGCTCGATCGGGACGGACGACCACCGCTGGACCTTTTAAGTGAAATAGAAGATCGCCTCCAGATCGAGTGTGCACCCCTCTCCTGGCCCATTGGTGCCGGGAAACTGTTCAAGGGGGTCTACAGCCTCTATGACAAGAAACTCAAGCTCTTCACACCGGGCCAGGAAAGAAGACACGCGGAAGAGATCATGATTGCAGACCTGGCCGATGAACGCTTTGCACAATTGGCCGGCGCGCAGGCCGACGATTTCCGGGAGGAGATCGAGATGCTCGAAGGTGCCGCCAACCCCTTTGATCTGGATGATTACCGCCGGGCCAGCCAGACGCCGGTCTTTTTCGGCAGTGCTGTGAACAATTTCGGGGTCAAAGAATTGCTGGAGGCCTTTGTTAAAATCGCACCGCCCCCCGGCGACCGACCGGCTGTCAGTCGCCCCGTCTCTCCGTACGAAGCACCCTTTTCAGGATTTGTATTTAAAATTCAGGCAAATATGGATCCAGCACACCGCGATCGCATCGCCTTTTTGAGGATCTGCTCGGGGAAATTCACCCGGGGTATGAAGGTTGTCCACCACCGGATCGGGAAAACCATTAACCTGTCCAAGGCCACGGTCTTTATGGCCCAGGATCGCGCGCATGTGGAAGAAGCCTTTCCGGGGGATATCATCGGGCTGCACAACCACGGCACCATTAAAATCGGTGATACGTTCAGTGAAAAGGAAACGCTGAAATTTACGGGTGTACCCAGTTTTGCCCCCGAGCACTTCCGGCGGGTCACACTTAACAATCCTATGAAATCCAAGCAGTTACAGAAAGGCCTCACCCAACTGGCCGAAGAAGGCGCCATCCAGGTGTTCCGTCCGCGCACCAGCAATGCCTATATTCTCGGGGCGGTGGGGGTGTTACAGTTTGACATCACCATGGCCAGGTTGCAGGATGAATACGGGGTGGATGCCGGCTGCGAAGGTGTTGATCTGACTGTTGCCCGGTGGGTCAGCTGTCAAGATCCCAGGCAGTTGGCCGCCTTTGAAAAAGCCTGCAGTAACAACCTGGCGATCGATGCCCAGGGTCACCTGGCGTTTTTAGCACGCAGCGAATGGAATCTAGACTACGAAATGAAGCAGTGGCCCGATATCGAGTTTGAAAAGTCAAAAGAACACAATTGATCCGTTGAGAGGGGCCGATGACGAAACACTCCCATGATTTTGTTGAAAATTACAGTGGCCTGGTCGGTTTTGGTGCTGACCGGGAAACAGATGAAAACACCCTGATCTACTATCTGCAGAAATTCTCGGACGACACCTTGATCACAAAGCTGGTCAAACGCATGAGTACTGCTGAAATGGAAGCTTGTTTTGACATGCTGACCCGCATTATGAAAACCCATCTGCAAGAATCCGAATATCATCGTCTGTTTTTGAAAGATGAAGGGCATTCCCACTAGTGATGCCCCACAAATAAGGTAACTATATATGGATCGCTTGGTAACGATTTAATGGGCTAACTAATTCCGGATTTCGGATTTTCTTCACTCTTGAGCATTTTTCCAGCAGCGCCCTTATACAAGAAACTTTAGAGACACAACACTGTAGGCTATCTCAAAAATCAATACCTTCCAGGGGGAACTAAATGTTCACGAAAACTCAGATTGACCGCTACGCCGACGTACTACTGTGGGGCCTCAAAATCTCCCGCAAAGGCCGCATCAAGAAGAATGAGACCGTCCTGATCCGCTACCACCACCCCGCCCTGGTGCTGGCCGAGGTGCTTTATGATCGCCTTATGGACATGGGGCTGAACCCGCTGCAGCGCATGGACCCCAGTCCCGGCATGGAAAAGAGCTTTTTTAAACGTTCCAACCCGCGGCAGCTGGTATTTGAGCCGCCGGGTGACCGGGAACTTTACGAAAACCTGAATGGGAGTATCTTTTTGCACGCCCCGGAATCCATTACGCACCTGAGCGATATCGATCCGGCTAAAATTGGGAAATTCGCCGTATCCCGCAAGTATCTGCGCGACATTCTCACCCGGCGTGAAGAGGCCGGCCAATTCAGCTGGACATTGTGTACCTTTCCCACCCGGGAACTGGCCCGGCATGCGAAACTATCCCAGAAAGCATACCGCCAGCAGATCATATCGGCCTGTTTTCTAAATAAAACCGACCCAATAGCCAAATGGAATCAAATCTTCAAGGATGCCGGGCGCCTCAAGCGCTGGTTAAGTCGCATGGACGTCAAGCACTATCATGTAATGTCCAGGGGTACCGACCTTGAAATTACCCCCGGGCAGCAGCGCCGCTGGATCGGCGTCTCCGGTCATAACATCCCGAGTTTTGAACTCTTTGTATCGCCCGATTGGCGCGGAACCCGCGGTGTATATTTCGCCGATCAGCCCTCATTTAGAAGCGGGAATTATGTAAAAGGGGTTCGCCTGGAATTTGAAAAGGGAAAAGTGAGCGGCATAAAAGCGGAAAAGGGGCGCGATTTTGTGAAAAAACAGCTTTCCATGGACCGCGGGGCCGGTCGGATCGGCGAATTTTCACTTACGGACAAGCGCTTTTCCAAGATAAACCGATTTATGGCCAACACGCTGTTTGATGAGAACTTCGGGGGTTCCCAGGGCAATTGCCACGTAGCCCTCGGGGCGTCCTATTCCGACACCTATGCCGGTGAAGCCGCCAAACTCACGAAGAAATTAAAGGAAAAACTGGGATTCAACGATTCGGCTTTGCATTGGGATCTTGTAAATACAGAAAAAAAACAGGTTGTTGCACATCTAAAGAATGGTAAGCGCGTAACTATCTATGAAAACGGCAAGTTTACGTATTGAGAAATACGGCCGGCCCATTATCGAAATCGCTATCGGGATCGGGATTCGATAACGATACCGATCCCGATAGCGATTTCGATCCCGAACGACCTGAGTAAAGCATCCTGGCCCAGAGGGCCAGGCTTTGGGTTGCCCCTGAAAGGGGCTTACAATCCAAAGCTTATGAGTGTGAAGTGACTAAAGTGCGCTAAAGTGCCTTGTATAATAAAACTGACAAATAAAAGCAGCTGGGTATAGAATTAACATAAGTCCGGGCATGGCAGGCCGTGAGTGCCTCGGTCATCTAAGGCCGTACTTTAGCAATGGTCGCCATGCCCA
>Ga0209783_1000097_pt1 | contig 36467 bp, 30 predicted proteins | sample WorMetfiPIANOSA1_FD_187395 | JGI IMG/M metagenome (GOLD analysis project Ga0209783, IMG submission 187395) | Marine gutless worms symbiont microbial communities from Max Planck institute for Marine Microbiology, Germany - Olavius filocauda... | ecosystem: Host-associated > Annelida > Digestive... | reverse complement strand
CATCGACAAATCCACCTTGCCCAATTCGCTTCTCGCCCATCCATGCCTCCGTCAGATAACACCTGACAGAGAATCACGACGGCCGAGAATTCTCCAGCCGTTTCGCAGAACTCTCCCAGGGGGGAGAAGGTGGCCCGAAGGGCCGGATGAGGGGGTTCCGGTCTTCCGGATCCTGTAACACCCTCACCCCAACCCCTCTCCCTCCAGGGAGAGGGGCTTTTTACTCCAGCGATTCGCCCTCGTAGAGGCCCCAGCCGTCGGTGCGTGGGACCCAGCCGTCATAGCCGCCGACCACAACCCGGCACCAGGCGTCTGGGCACTCTTCGATACGGACAACCACCCCGGTCGACAGCCTGGCGACGGCGGGCGCTTCCTTTTGCGGGTCGCGCCGCAGCGTGACCTCGTCTGAGGTGATGATCAGCGCGCGTTTGGACGACAGCATGGCCCGGTGGACCCAGCCTTCCGAGCCTTCCCAGTCGCGCACCTTGCGCCAGGTGTCGTATTCGGCGATCACCTCGACCGGCATATGCCGGCGCTGGTAGACCCACTTCACCGGATAACGAACCCCCGGGCCGGCGCGCACGTTCACCTCGTCGGACCGCAGCGAAACGAATCGGGGCACGGGCAACAGCCCGTTCTCCTTGGCAAGGGCGGCGGGCGGGCCGGCCGTGGCGAACGCCAACGCCAGCACGAACAGGGCAGATCGGCATTCACGGAACATACGCATGGGCGGTATCGGGTGGTTTCCGGTCGTCTGGTTCTTTAATGCGCCAGCCTGTATAAAACCGCAAGCTTTCGGGCAGGCCCTCCTGCCCGCGACAACAAGAACCCATGCAGACACCGGTGCACTCCGTATGACATCGAAAAAGCCGTCCGTCGTCGTTACGCGCAAACTGCCCGACATTATCGAAACGCGCATGATGGAGCTGTTCGACGCGCATCTGAACCTGACCGACGAACCGATGCCCCCATCCGCGCTGATTGAAGCGGTCCAGGAGGCCGACGTTCTAGTGCGGACGGTGACGGACCGGATCGACGCGTCGCTGCTGCAGGCGGCGGGCGATCGGCTGCGGCTGATCGCGTCGTTCGGCACCGGCGTCGATCATATCGACTTCGCTGCGGCGAAACAGCGCGGCATCATGGTGACCAACACGCCCGATGTCCTGACCGAGGACACCGCCGACATGACCATGGCGCTGATCCTGGCGGTGCCGCGCCGGTTGTCGGAAGGCGAGCGGCTGGTGCGGTCGGGCAACTGGAGCGGCTGGAGCCCGACCGGCATGCTGGGCCACCGGATCTGGGGCAAGCGTCTGGGCATCATCGGCATGGGCCGCATCGGCACCGCGGTGGCGCGGCGGGCCCGCGGGTTCGGTCTGTCGATCCATTATCACAACCGGCGCCGGGTGCCCGAGGAACTGGAGGACTCGCTGGAGGCGACCTACTGGCAGAGCCTGGACCAGATGATCGCGCATATGGACATCATCTCGATCAACTGCCCGCACACGCCGGCAACCTATCACCTGTTGAACAAGCGGCGCATCGACCTGATGAAGCCGCACGCATACGTGGTCAACACCAGCCGCGGCGAGGTGATCGACGAGCATGCGCTTGTCCGCGCGTTGCACGAAGGCCGCATCTCCGGCGCCGGGCTGGACGTGTTCGAGCAGGAGCCGGCCATCAACCCCAAGCTGCTGCAGCTGGAGAACGTGGTGCTGTTGCCGCACATGGGCTCGGCCACCATCGAAGGCCGCGTCGACATGGGCGAGAAGGTGATCATCAACATCCGCACCTTCGTCGACGGCCACACGCCGCCCGACCGGGTGATCGTTTCGATGTTCTAGGACTGAGGCAGCATTTGGTCCCTTCTCCCCGTGGGGAGAAGGTGGCCCGAAGGGCCGGATGAGGGGGTTACGATGCCGGCCGGCACCCGAACACCCTCACCCGGCCCGCGCCTGGCGGCGCGGTCCACCCTCTCCCTCCAGGGAGAGGGGACCAAAACGCTAGCCCTCCACCCCCGTGATCGTCGGGTTGTCGCCGCACAGGGCGCAGTTGGGGTCGCGCTTGACCCTGATCTTGCGCATGGTCTGGTCCAGGGCGTCGTACAGCACCAACTGGCCCACCAGGCCGGTCCCCAGGCCCAGCAGCTCCTTCAGCACCTCGGTCGCCTGCATGGTGCCCAGGACGCCCGCGATCGATCCGAAGATGCCGACCGTGTCGCAGCGCGGCACCAGGTCCGGGTCGGGCGGGCTCGGGAACACGCAGCGATAGCAGGGATTGTCGCCCTCGAACGCGCGGTAGGTCGAAAGCTGGCCCTCGAACCGCACCAGCGCGGCGGAGACCAGCGGTTTCTTCAGGAAATAGCAGGCGTCGTTGACCAGGTAGCGCGAGGTGAAGTTGTCGCTGCCGTCGACGATCAGGTCGTAGCGGGACAACAGGCCCATGGCGTTCGCCGCCGAGAGCCGGTCGCGGTGGCCGGTGATCTCGATATCCGGGTTCAGCGCCTCGACCTTTTCGACCGCGCTCGCCACCTTGGACTCGCCCACGTCGTCGGTGGTGTGGATGATCTGGCGTTGCAGGTTGGTCATGTCGACGACGTCGAAATCGACGATGCCGAGGTGGCCGATGCCGGCGGCCGCGAGGTACAAGAGCACGGGCGAGCCCAGGCCGCCGGCGCCGACCACCAGAACCTTCGACCGCAGCAGCATCAGCTGCCCTTCCTCGCCCACCTCGTCCAGGATCACGTGCCGGGCATAGCGGGCAAGCTGGTCGTCGGTCAGCTCTTCGATCTCGGCGCTCACGTCACAATCCTTCGAACAGCGGTGTCGACAGATACCTCTCGGCGAAGGAGGCGAGGATAGCAACGATCATCTTGCCTTTCATCTCGGGCCGGGCGCCCACCTCCAGCGCCGCCGCAAGCGTCGCGCCCGACGAGATGCCGCAGGGAATGCCTTCGATCCGGGCCACCTTGCGGGCGGTCGCGAAGGCCGTCTCGTTGGCGATGGGGATCACCTCGTCGATCAGCTCCTGATCCAGGATCGGCGGAATGAAACCGGCGCCGATGCCCTCGATCCGGTGCGGCCCGGGACGCCCGCCCGACAGGACCGCGCTGTCCTCCGGCTCGACCGCGACCATGCGGATGTCGGACCGATAGGCCTTCAGCGTCCGGCCACAGCCGGTCAGCGTGCCGCCGGTGCCGACGCTGGCGACCACCGTGTCGACCTTTCCCTCCGTGTCGGCCCAGATCTCCTCCGCCGTGGTCCGCGCGTGTATTTCGGGGTTGGCCGGGTTCTGGAACTGCTGCGGCATCACCGCGCCCGGGATCTCCTCCAAGAGTTCCTTGGCGCGGGCGATGGCGCCGCGCATGCCGCCCCGGCGCGCCGGCGTCAGTTCCAGTTCGGCGCCCAACAGGCGCAGCATCTTGCGCCGTTCCTGGGACGCGGTTTCCGGCATGGTCAGGATCAGCCGGTAGCCCTTCGCGGCGCAAATGAAGGCCAGCGCGATGCCGGTGTTGCCGGAGGTGGGCTCGACGATCACGCTGTCGGGCGTGAGCTGGCCGTCCCGCTCCATCGCCTCGATCATGGCGAGCCCGATCCGGTCCTTGACCGAATGCATGGGATTGAAGAATTCCAGCTTGGCGCAGAGGTCGGCTTCCACGCCCTCCGCGGCGCACAGCCGGGTCAGCCGCACTACCGGCGTCGCGCCGATGGTGTCCAGGATGCTGTCGTAGACTTGGCCGCGGCAGGGGGCGGGCGGGGGACCGGCGGGCATGGGCCGGTCAGATCATGAAGTCGAACTGGGACTGCGCCTGGCTTTCGACGCCGGCCTCCTGGGCGCGCCGGCACAGGTCCTCGACGCTGGTCCCTTCCAGCCGGCGCATGGTGTCGGCCTCCAGCTCGACCCATAACGGTCGCAGCACCGCCTGGCCCAGTTCCGACCCGGCCGGTTCCTCCAGCGGGTCGGCGGCGCCCTCCATCTCCTGGACCACGCGGACGATGTCTGCGACCGAGATCTTGCGCCGTTCCCGGGCCAGGCGATAGCCGCCGCGGGGCCCGCGCACGCCGCGCAGGATGTCGGCATGAACCAGCGCCTGCAGCGCCTGTTCCAGATAGCGCCGCGGGATGCCCTGGCGGGCGGCGATGTCCTTGCTTTGCACCGGGTCGTCGGCGGCGTGATAGGCGATGTCCAGCACCGCCTCGATGGCGAACAGCAGCTTCTTGGTCAAGCGCATGTCACACCCGCCCGCCGGATCCGGTCGACCCGAAGCCGCCGTCGCCGCGTTCCGTCTCGTCCAGGGTTGCCACCGGCAGCCATTCGGCGCGCGTCACCGGCGCGATCACCATCTGGGCGATGCGCATGCCACGGTGCACCGTGAAGGGCTCCGCGCCCAGGTTGATCAGGATCACCTTCACCTCGCCGCGATAGTCGGCATCGATTGTGCCCGGCGTGTTCAGGCAGGTGACGCCGTTCTTCGCGGCCAGGCCCGACCGCGGCCGCACCTGCGCCTCGAAGCCCGGCGGCAGCCCCATGGCGAAACCGCTGGGGATCATAGCGCGCGCGCCCGGCGCCAGGGTCACGTCCGCGTCCACCGCGGCCAGGATGTCGGCGCCGGCGCTGTCGGCGGTGGCATAGTGGGGCAGGTCCAGCCCCTGCCCGTGTTCCAGTTGCTTGATCTCGACCGTCACGCCCTTCATTCCGCCGCGTCCCCGCCCAGTTTCTCCGCGATACGCTGCGCCAGCCGCGCCGCGACCGCATCCTTGCTCATTTTCGGCCAGTCCTCGACGCCGGCCTCGTCGATCAGGTGGACGGCGTTCTCGCCGCCGCCGAACGTGCCCGTGCCCGCGGAGACGTCGTTGGCGACGATCCAGTCGCAGCCCTTGCGCGCGCGCTTGGCCTGGGCATGGGCGACCACGTTCTCGGTTTCCGCCGCGAACCCGATCACCAGGCGCGGCCGCCGGTTGCCGGCGCCGGCCAAGGTCTTCAGGATATCCGGGTTCTCGGTCAGCTTCAGGACCGACGGCCCGGCGCCGTTCTCCTTTTTCATCTTCTGGGTCGCCTCCTCGGCAACCCGCCAGTCGGCCACGGCCGCGGCGCAGACCGCGACATCGGCCGGCAGCGCCTTCTCGCAGGCAGCCAGCATATCGCGGGCCGATTCGACCGAGACCAGCGTCACGTTTGCCGGCTGGGGCTCGGCGGTGGGGCCGGACACCAGCACCGTCTCCGCGCCCATCCGGGCCAGTGCGGCGGCCACCGCATGGCCCTGGCGCCCGGACGAGCGGTTGGCGATGTAGCGCACCGGGTCGATCGCCTCGTGGGTCGGGCCCGAGGTGACCAGCGCGCGCTTGCCCGCCAGCGGAGGGCGGCCCGCGCCGCCCGTCTCCAGGAAGGCAAGCACCGCATCGCGGATGTCCGCCGGCTCGCTCATGCGGCCGAACCCGTACTCGCCGCAGGCCATGTCGCCTTCGTCCGGCCCGACCACCAGAACGCCGCGCGACTTCAGCGTCTCCATGTTGGCGCGGGTCGCGGCGTGTTCCCACATGCGCACGTTCATGGCGGGTGCGACCATCACCGGCTTGTCGGTCGCCAGCAGTGCCGTGGTCGCCAGGTCGTCGGCGTGGCCGCCTGCCATCTTCGCCAGGATGTCGGCGCTGGCCGGCGCCACCAGCAACAGGTCGGCCTGACGGGAAAGCTCGATATGGCCCATTTCCGCCTCGTCGGTCAGCGAAAACAGATCCGCATAGACCTTGTCCTCGCTGATCGCGGCCAGCGACAGCGGGGTTATGAATTCCGCGCCGCCCTTGGTCAGGATGCAGCGCACGGCGATCCCGCGTTCCTTCAGGCGCCGGATCAGCTCCAGCACCTTGTAGGCCGCGATCCCGCCCGAAACGATCAGGAGAATCCGGTTCTCGTCCATCAGGACACCCGAGGGTTATTCACAAGCACGCACTGTAATTCGGCAGAGGCGCTGCTGCAAGCGGGGTTTTGTAGTGCCAATTGCCCTAAGCAATCTTTTCCAGAAGTCTCTTGGCGTCTTGCAGGTCCGGGAGGTCGAAGCCCTCGGTGAACCAGTCGTGCACCGGTCCGAGGACATCGCGCGCGTCGCCCTTGCAACCCTGATCGCCGAGCAGCCGGGCAAGGCTTGTCGCGGCGCGCAGTTTGTAGAAGGGGGTACCCAACGTGTCGGCGATGCCGATGGCGCGGCGGAAATCGGCCTCGGCCGCAGCGGTGTCGTTGTCCGGGCCGAGTAGAAGGAGGTCGCCGCGCAGTCGGTGGAATTCAGGCTCGCAATAACGGTCGCCCTGCGATTCGGCGAGGCGCTCGGCCTTGTCTATGTTTGCCAGTCCCTCCTCGATCAGCCCGGCCGCGGCCTGGGATTCGGCCTGCCAGCAGAGGAACATGGGGACGAACAGGCTCATCTTCGTGATGTTGCGATAGGCGTGAAGGGACTGTTCGAACGCATCGAGGTGCGCGGGCGTCGGCTCCCTCTGAATCCGCGCGCTGGCAAGCAAGAGTTCGCCGGCGATCAGCCATACCGGCATATTGTGATCGCGACTGATGGTAACCACTTCCTGCGCACATGACTCCGCTGCGTCCCAGTCACGGCAGTTGGCGTTCAGGAACATGCCGGCATGGATGAGCACATGACCCAGCGTGTTCGAATGAGAAACGGCGTTCGCCCTGTCGATCGCGTCCTGGGCAAAGCGACGCGCCTGATCCGCGTAACCCAGGCGCCAATGGACAAGCGACTGGTAGTTGAACGCCATCGCCAGGATGTCCTGACCGAATCTTATGCCCAGCGCGTCGTGCCGCGCCGGATCGTAGAGCGCCGCTGTCCGTTCGAGATGCGCACGCGCCTTCGCCGGTTCGCCGGACTGCAACGACGATGTCGCGGCCAAGCGATGGGCGACGGCAAGGACGTCGTCGTCGGCCCGGCTTTGCGCAAGGCTTAGAATTTTCTCCGCCTGGTTCCGGCTCGCGGTCACCGCGCCGCTTGCATAGGACGCAACCCAACGACCGTAAAGAACGGGAAAAACGCGGCCCGTCTCGCCCAACGCCTCGCACAGCCGCATCGCGTGGGCGAAGTTCTGTTCGGTCTCCGGCGCGAGGTATCCCTTCGTTACAAACAGAGCCTGGGCAAACTCGATCCGCAGGTCCAGCTCCAGCGACTGACGTTCCAGCCCGTCGGGCAGCGCTTGCAACAGGTCCAGCGCGTGGCCGAGATAGGCGCCCGCTTCGATCAGGGCGGCCAGGTCCATCGCGCGGCGCGCGGCCTGCCGCCAGGCCGCGATTGCGGCATGGGTCTCGCCCGCTTCGCTCAGATGGTGGGCCAGGAGTTCCGGGGCGGCATGCTCGGTGTCGGCGAACTGCTCCTGCAGGATCCTGGCGATGCGCCCGTGCAACTGGGCGCGGGTGCTGCGCAGCATCGACCGGTAGGCGACATCCTGGACCAGCGCGTGCTTGAACCGGTAGGTCGCGTCTGGCGGGCGCCCGCGCCGGAACAGTAGCTCGGCATCCTCCAGACGCGCGATGGCGCCACGCAGCTCCAGGTCCGGGGCGCCCACGACAGCGGCTAGGACCGCATGCGGGAAACTGCGCCCGATCGCGGCCCCGATCTGGGCAACCTCCTTGACCGGCGCCAACCGGTCCAGCCGGGCGATCGGCGACTCCTGCAGGGTCGCCGGAACCGCCAGCGTGCGCAGCGGCGCTGCCAGGACGTAGGCGTCGCCCTCCGCCTTGAGCTGCCCCGACTCGATCAGCGATTTGGTCAGTTCCTCGATGAACAGGGGCACGCCGTCGGTCCTGGCCACGATTTCCGAAATCACGTCGTCCGGTAGATTCCGCGCGCCCGTCGTGCCGGCGATGACCCTCGCCACCTCGGCAGGTTCGAGGCGGGTCAGCGGCAGCGCGTGAATGTGGTCCTGCGGCGACCAGGACGGCTGGAACTCGGGCCGTGCGGTGATCACCAACAGGACGGGCATGCCGGCGATCCGCCACGCCAGGTCTTCGAAGGCTTCCAGTGTCGTCGGGTCGATCCAGTGGGCGTCCTCCAGCAACATGAGGACGGGCCCGGACGCGGAAAGACCCTCAAGTTGCCTCACCAGCGCCGCCTGCGTCGCCTCTTTCTGCTGTTTCGGTTCCATTTCCAGCGGCGGGTAGCGCCCGTCGACGGGAATTGAGAGCAGGGCGGCGAACAGCGCGGCCACGCCGGCGACATCCTCCGCCGACCCCACCAGCGCCGCTTCCAGTTTGTCGAGCTTTTGCGCGTCCGTGTCGCCACGTGCCAAGCCCGCCGCCACTTCCAGCTGGGCGATGACCGGATAGAAGGCGCTGTTCGTGTGGCGCGGCGAGCAGTTGTACCGAAGCCGCGTGTGCAGTGCGTCCCCGATGTTTTCCTGCAAGGCTTGCAGGGCGCGCGATTTGCCAATCCCTGCTTCGCCCGACATCAGGACGACCTGGCCCTTGCCATGCAGCGCCTTCCCCCAAAGATCCATCAGAAGGGCGATCTCGCTTTCGCGCCCGATCATCGGTGTCAGTCCCTGGGTGGCGCGGCGCGCCTCGAACCGGCTGGCCGCCGCGTCGACGCCGACGACGCGCCAGGCCCTGACCGGCTCGGCGAAGCCCTTGATGTCGTGGGTGCCCAGGTCGGCGACCTGAAACCGTCCGCCGGTCAACCGATAGGTCGCGTCTGCGATAACCGCCGTGTCCGGCTCGGCTAGGGACTGCAGCCGCGCCGCCAGGTTCGGCGCCTCGCCGACTACGGCCAATTCCTGGGCCGCCCCCTCGCCGATCTGCTGGCCGACCACGACCAGCCCGGTGGCGACCCCGACCCGCGTGCTGAGCGCCGTGCCCGCGGCTGCGACGGTGCCAACGGCCGCGATCACGTCCAGCCCGGCATGCACGGCCCGCTCGGCGTCGTCCTCGTGCGCCTGCGGATAGCCGAAATAGACCAGCACGCCGTCGCCCATGTATTTCGCAACGGTGCCGCCATAACGCGCGACCGTGGCGGCGCAGGCGTCCTGGTATTTCCCGATGACCGCGCTGAACTCCTCGGGGTCCAGCCTGGTGGACAGTTCCGTCGATCCGACCAGGTCACAGAACATCACCGTCAGGTGCCGGCGTTCCGCGCCCTGCGCCTGCTCGGCCGTCCCGGCCCTGCTGCCGGCATCACCCGACAGGGCGGCAACGGCCTTCAGGATCTGCTTGCGTTCCGCGAGACGCACGACGCCTAGGTCCTTGAGGTCTTCGTTGGTCAGGTCGGGCAACAAGGCAGCGTCGCCGCCGTTCGCTTCGAATGCCGCCGCATGCCGTTCGAGCCCGAGGCTCGAAAGCCAGGCCCTCACATCCATACCCGTCCCCCACGGTGTGGCGAACAGGATAACACGAAAAACCAGCGATTCGGGGAGTCCGGTGGCTCAGTCCACCGCGAGCGCCACCACCGCCAGCACCAGCGCGGCCACCGCAACCGCGGCGAAGAACAGCATCGCGCCGCTTCCGCCCCGCTGACCGGGCCTGCGGCCGCGCATCGCCGCCACCGTGTGGGGGTGCAGCTTCAACCCGCCGTCGACGACCATCGAGGCCAGGTCTTCGGCCCGGCCCAGCGTCGCGGGCAGGCGCTCCAGGATGTCCAGGGCGTCGCCGATGGTGTCGCGCAGGCGCGCCTCGGGCCCGCGGTTCTCGATCATCCACTGTTCGATCAGCGGCCGGGCCAGCAGCCACATATTCACGGAGGGATTCAGCTTGCGGCCGACGCCTTCTGCGACCAGCATGGATTTCTGCAGCAGCAGCAGCTCCGGCCGGGTCTCCATCTCGAAGGTCTCGGTGATCTGGAACAGCTGCGCCAAAAGACGCGCGATCGAGATTTCCTCCAGTGGCCGGTCGAACAGCGGCTCGCCGATCGAGCGCACGGCTTGTTTGAAGGCGTCGCGCGACTTGTGCCGCGGCACGTAGCCCGCCTCGAAATGCACGTCTGCGACCCGGTCGTAGTCCCGGTCCAGGAAGCCCAGCAGCATGTCCGCCAGGTAGTTGCGGGAACTGCGGTCGAGGCGCCCCATAATTCCGAAATCCACCGGCTTCAGGATGCCGTCCTCGGTGACGAACATGTTGCCGGGATGCATGTCGGCGTGGAAGAAGCCGTCGCGGAAGACCTGCAGAAAGAACATCCGCGCCGCGGTCTCCAAAAGGGCGTCTACGTCGAAGGCAGGCTCTTCCAGACCGGGCACCTCGTCGATGTTGACGCCGTGCACCCGCTCCAGTGTCAGCACCCGGCGCCCGGTTCGTTGCCAGTCGACCTCCGGCACTTCGAAACCCTCGTCGGCGGCGGTGTTCTCCTTCAATTCCGACGCCGCAGCCGCCTCCAGCCGCAAATCCATCTCGATGGTTACCGAGTCCTCGAAGGTCTCGACCACGGCAACCGGTTTCAGCCGGCGCAGCGCCGGCATGGTTCGCTCGGCAATGCCGGCCAACCAGTAGAACAGCTGCAGGTCCTTCTGGAACCGGGACATGACGCCGGGCCGCAGGATCTTCACCCCGACCTCGCGTCCGTCCAACGTGACGGCGAAGTGGACCTGGGCGATCGAGGCGGCCGCCACCGGCGTCGGGTCGAATTCCGAGAACAGCTTCTTCAGCGGGGCGCCAAGGTCGCTTTCCAGGGCCGCCTTGGCCTCCTCGGTGGGGAACGGCGGCAGGCTGTCCTGCAGGCGGCTCAGATCCTCGGCCACTTCCTCGCCGACCAGATCCGAGCGCACCGACAGCGCCTGGCCCAGCTTGATGAAGGTGGGCCCCAGCTCGGTCAGCGCCCGGGCAAGCCGCTCGCCCGGCCGGCCGTCGGTCTTTCGCCGCCTGCCCATGAAGCGCGCCAGGTAGGCGACCGGGCGGGTCGCATCCAGCATTTCCAACGGGAACAGCGCGTCGTATCGGGCCAGCGTGCGGCCGATCGCGATCAGCCGGAAGACGTTTGAGGCGGCCTGGAACATGCGCGACCTGTTATCACGGACGGCGGGGTCGGGCGAGGGCGCGACGCGCGCGCCGTCAGATCCGCCACGCGGAGTGGATGGCGGCGATGCCGCCGGAGAGGTTCCGGTAGGCGACCTTCTCCAGGCCCGCGTCCCGGATCATGCCGGCCAGCCGGTCCTGGTTCGGAAACCGACGGATGCTCTCCACCAGGTAGACGTAGGACTCCCGATCCTGTGCCACCACCTGGCCCAGCGCCGGCAGGACGGAAAAGGAATAGGCGTCGTACAGGCGGTCCAGCACCGGCAGGATCACCGTGGAGAACTCCAGGCACAGGAACCGGCCCCCCGGACGCAAGACCCGGCACGCTTCGCTCAACGCCTGTTCGATATCCGTCACGTTGCGCAGGCCGAAGGCGATCGTATAGGCATCGACGCTGCGGTCGGCGACCGGCAGCGCCTCTGCGTTGCCGACGATCCAGTCGATCTGCGCCAGACGGCCGGCATCGATGGCCCGGTCGCGGCCGCGGCCGACCATCGCTTCGGTCAGGTCGCAGACGCTGACCCTGCCGCCGCCCGCGTCGAGGAAACGGAACGCGACATCGCCGGTGCCGCCGGCCACGTCCAGCAGGTGCATGGCGGGCCGCGGCCGCAGCCAGTCGATCAGGGCGGTCTTCCACAGCCGGTGAACGCCGCCCGACATCAGGTCGTTCATCAGGTCGTAGCGGCCCGCAACCGACGAGAAGACGCCGCGCACCAGGCCGGGCTTTTCGTCCGCCGCGACGTCCCGGGCACCGAAACTGGAGGTGATGTTGCGTTCGTTCTGCATGGGCCGCAGACCATAGCGCGCGGCCACCGGCGATGCTAGAACGCGGCGATGCCTGAACTGCCCGAAGTCGAAACGGTCTGCCGGGGATTGCGGCCGCACCTGGTGGGCCGCGTGCTGCGGCAAATCGACCAGCGCCGCCCCGATCTGCGATTTCCGTTCCCGTCCGGCTTCCGCGACCGGCTGGCGGACCGGCGGGTCGTGGCTGTCGACCGGCGCGCCAAGTACATCCTGATCCATCTGGACGACGGCGCGGTATGGCTGGTCCATCTCGGCATGTCCGGGCGTTTCGTCGTGAACGGCGTGGCGGGCGCGGCGTCGTCGTCGGCGCAACGCGGCCACAACAGCGGCTGGGCATTCGAGGGCCGGCACGACCATCTTGTCGTTCAGTTGGACGACGGCGCGGTGCTGACCTTCAACGACCCACGCCGGTTCGGATTCATGGACCTCTTTCCCGGCGCCGCGCTGGACCGTCACCCGCGGCTGAGCGGCCTGGGACCGGAACCGCTGGATGCCGCTTTCGACGTCGATTACCTGAACCGTGCGCTGGCTGCCAAGAAAACGCCGATCAAGGCGGCATTGCTGGACCAGGCGCTGGTCGCTGGCCTGGGCAATATCTATGTCTGCGAGGCCCTGTGGCATGCCGGGCTGTCGCCGCGCCGCACGGCCGCAACGGTGCCGGGCAAGCGGGCCGCGCGCTTGGTCCCGGCGATCAAATCCGTCCTTGCCGCCGCGATCGATGCCGGCGGCTCGTCGCTCAGGGATTTCGTGCATGCGACGGGCGAGCTTGGATATTTCCAGCATCGCTGGCAGGTCTACGACCGGGAAGGGGCGGCCTGCCGCCGTCCGGGCTGCGCCGGCACCGTCAGCCGCATCGTGCAAAGCGGCCGGTCCACTTTCTATTGCCCAGGGCACCAGCGATAGTGATAAACCCTTGCCGCATTCCACGCCTTTCGGCGCTTTTCATGGCGGTCATGGTCTGGGCGGCAACGGCGCAGGCACAGGACTTCCTGGTGGGGTTGGAGGACGTTCCGCTGATGCCAGGCCTCGCCGCGGTCGAGGATGCGGGCATGGTGTTCGACGCACCCGGCGGGCGGATCGTGGAGAGTTATGCCACCGGCGCCCTGGACCGTGGCGAGGTCATCGGGTTCTATGCCGAAACGCTGCCGGCGCTGGGATGGACGGCATTGTCCGAGGTGCGCTACCTGCGCGAGGGAGAGGTGCTGGTATTGGATCTGTTCGGCCCGGATCGCGACCTTCTGGTCCGTTTTACCCTGGCCCCTGAATAGACGCCGCGCTGTGGCGGCGGGATCGCAACGACACAATCGGGAGACACTGCATCGATGGCGCAGGAGCATATCAACGTCGAAACTCGCGGTGCGGTTGGGCTGATCACGCTCAACCGGCCGAAAGCGCTGAACGCGCTGTGCGCCGATCTCGTGCGCGAGCTTTCAGAAGCGCTGGACGCGTTCGAAGCCGACGACGAGATCGGGGCAATCGTCCTGACCGGTTCGGAAAAGGCGTTCGCGGCAGGCGCGGACATCAAGGAGATGGCCGGAAAGTCCTATATGGACGCCTATCTCACGGACTTCATCACGGTCGGCTGGGAACGGGTCTCGACAGTCCGCAAGCCGGTCATCGCCGCCGTCGCCGGCCATGCCCTGGGCGGCGGCTGCGAAATGGCGATGATGTGCGACTTTATCATCGCCGCGGAGAACGCGAAGTTCGGACAGCCCGAAATCACGCTGGGCACCATCCCCGGCGCCGGCGGAACCCAGCGCCTGACCCGTTTCGTCGGCAAATCCAAGGCCATGGACATGTGCCTGACGGGCCGCATGATGGATGCGGCGGAGGCCGAAAGAGCGGGCCTGGTCAGCCGCGTGGTGGCGCCCGAGGACCTTCTGGAGGAGGCGCTGAAGACCGCCCAGCGCGTGGCGAAGCTGTCGCGGCCGGTGGTGATGATGGCCAAGGAATGCGTCAACCGGGCCTATGAGACGACCCTGGAAGAAGGCATCCGTTTCGAGCGCCGGGTCTTTCATTCCACCTTCGCCACCGAGGACCAGAAGGAAGGCATGGCCGCCTTCGTGGACAAACGCGAAGCCAAGTTCCAGGGCCGCTGAACGGGCGCCCGCCGCCGGGCTTGACCTGGGCGGCGGGCCGGCCTATAAGCCGCGCGCCGGCTGGCCAAGGCACGGTTGTCGATGTTTGGCGGGCGGGCGGAACAAGGACGAAAGACGACATGGCAAACATCAAGTCAGCGAAGAAGCGCATCCGCCAAGAGCAGAAGCGCACGGACCAGAACCGGGCGCGCATGAGCCGCGTGCGCAGCTCTGTGCGCAAGGTCGAAGACGCCATCGAAGGTGGCGACAGGAAGGCGGCGGAAGCGGCGCTGCACGCGGCGATGCCCGAACTGCATCGGGGCGTGACCAAGGGCGTGATGCACAAGAACACCGTGTCGCGCAAGATCTCGCGACTGTCCAAGCGGGTGAAGGCACTGTAGCCGATCGCGGGGATTGACCGGCCGAGGCCGCGTCGCAGGACGCGGCCTTTTTCGTGCCGTGCCGACACTGTGGATGCGCGGTTATGCAGCGGCCACGCGTCGATTTGAGATTCTCTGCGCCGCGACAACGACATCGCCATGTCAACAGAATTATTTTCGCAAATTGCAAAATCGGCGTCTTGTCATCAGACCGTCATACCGATAAAGTTAACGCCTTAGACAGTTGTGGGTACGCACTTTTACTTTCACACGAAAGTAATCGAAAGAACAGATTAGAAGATGACAAGCATTGAAAATCGTTTGATTGGAGGTCTGTCATCGCTTGCGTTTCCTCAATGCTACCAAACAGTCAACATAGTGGACGCGGCCGCCGGCCACGGAAGGTTGGTTGCCGTCGGAAGTGTGGTTTTTCCAGGGGGCCGCGCGGTTCGGATGCGGCGCCCAGGGACCGGTTCGCTGCCCTGATCGTACAGGGCGTCATTCAATAAGTTCAATTTCGGCGCCGCGTTGAGGGGCTTCGAGGGCCGGTTGCTGTTGCACTTGGATTCGGGAAATCCATTTCTTCGGCCGTCTCTTCGGCGGAAGGGGTTCCGGGTCTTGGCTTAGGGGTCCGACGGGTCTCGTGGTGCGGCGCGGATAGAGAGTCGTTGCCGACAATGGTCCGTGGACGCGGCGGGGGGCGAAACACGGCGGGGCTTGGGGTGTGTCGGACATGGATCAATTGGTTGCCGCCAAGTGGGCAAGAATTCGGGCCAGGATGCGGGCGGAGTTTGGCGAGACGGCGTATCGAAGCTGGCTCAAGCCGCTGACGCTTGAAGGCGCGAACAACAACCGGGTGCGTCTGTTGGTGCCGACCCGGTTCATGCGAAACTGGATCGAATCGCAGTATGGCGCGCGTCTTGGTGCGCTGTGGGAGGCCGAGGATCCCTCCGTCAAGGCGGTAGACATTGCCCTGGCCGGCGGACGGGCCATCGTCGAAGCCGATTCCGGTTCGGACGAACAGGTGGTGGAAGCGGACAGGGACATCTCCGCGCCCCTGGACCAGCGTTTCAGCTTCGACAACTTCGTCGTGGGCAAACCGAACGAACTGGCCTTCGCCGCGGCGCGCCGGGTGGCCGAAGCGGCGCAAGTGCCGTTCAACCCGCTGTTTCTGTTCGGCGGCGTCGGGCTGGGCAAGACCCATCTGATGCACGCCATCGCGTGGCACATCCGCAAGACCACGCCGGCCAGGCGGATCATTTATCTGTCCGCCGAGAAGTTCATGTACCAGTTCATCCGGGCGCTTCGGTACAAGGACACCATGGCGTTCAAGGAGCAGTTCCGCTCGGTCGACGTCCTGATGATCGACGACGTGCAGTTCATCGCCGGCAAGGAAAACACCCAGGAGGAGTTCTTCCACACCTTCAATGCGCTGGTGGACCAGAACCGCCAGGTCGTGATTTCCGCCGACAAGTCGCCGGCCGAACTGGAAGGGATCGAAGATCGCATGAAGTCGCGGCTTGGCTGGGGCCTGGTCGCCGAGCTGCACGCCACGACCTACGAGTTGCGGCTGGGCATCCTGCAGTCCAAGGCCGAGCAGATGAAGGCCCAGATCCCGAGCAAGGTGATGGAGTTTCTGGCCCACAAGATCACGTCGAACGTGCGCGAACTGGAAGGCGCGCTGAACCGGATCGTGGCCTATGCCAACCTGGTGGGGCGGCCGATCAACTTGGACAATACCCAGGACGTGCTGCACGACATCCTGCGGGCGAACGACCGGCGGATCACGATCGAGGAGATCCAGAAACAGGTCGCGGAGCACTACAACATCAAGCTCTCCGAGATGCACTCCTCCCGGCGCAGCCGTGCGATCGCCCGGCCGCGCCAGGTGGCGATGTATCTGGCAAAGCAGCTCACCGCGCGTTCGCTGCCGGAGATCGGTCGCAAATTCGGCGGGCGCGACCACACGACGGTGATGCATGCGGTCCGCAAGATCGACGAACTGCGCCAGACGGACGCCGGGTTCGCCGAAGACGTGGAGCTGTTGCGGCGCATGCTGGGGGGTTGAGGGCCGGCCCGCTTTACGGCCCTGGGACGAGCCCTGCCTGAGGCGTGTCCGGGCCGCTGAACGCCGCGCGGCGACCCTCCGATTCGGTTCGGGCGCCCGTCGCCCGCCGCCATGGCCGGGCCGGCCTCGAACGGACGCTCTAGAGACGCAAAGATCTCTTTAATTGCAGGGCCTTAGACCTCCCTCTTTTGGGCGCAAAAGGGGTGCGCGGCGGCGTGTCACATGCTATATTTCGCGCCCGTTTGCGTGACCCGCCACGACACTTCAGCTTGGCACACGTTACAGGGACCGCATAGGCGGTATAGGCCGGACGGATCCGCCGTTCCGCAAGCCGAAATTGACCATTTTTGGGGCGACCGTAAGACAAAGATGAAACTGACAATTGAACGTTCCGCACTGCTTGGCGCCTTGAGCCACGAGCAGGGCGTCGTCGAACGCCGCAACACGATTCCGATCCTGTCGAACATCCTGCTGGAGGCCGCCGAAGGCGGATTGAGCCTGACGGCGACGGATATGGACCTTGCGGTGATCGAGACGGTGCCGGCCAGCGTCGGGACGGCGGGGGCCGTCACGGTGGCGGCGCACACCTTCTACGACATCGTTCGCAAGCTGCCCGACGGCGCGCAGATCGAGCTGGATGCCAGCGGCGAGGGCGACCAGATGAGCCTGGTCGCGGGCCGGTCGCGCTTCACGCTGCAGACCTTGCCGACGGCCGATTTCCCGGTGATGACCAGCGGCGATCTTCCCTTCAAGTATGCGCTGGACGCGGACCAGCTTCGTTCGATCATCGATCGCACGCGGTTCGCCATTTCCACCGAGGAGACGCGCTACTACCTGAACGGCATCTACCTGCACACCAAGGAGCAGGACGGCAAGCACGTCCTGCGCGCGGTGGCGACGGACGGGCACCGGCTGGCCCGGGTCGAGATCGACCTGCCGGACGGTGCGGCCGGGATGCCAGGTGTCATCATCCCGCGCAAGACGGTGGTGGAGCTTCGCAAGCTGATCGACGAGGCCGAGGGCCCGATCGACATTGCGCTGTCGGACACCAAGGTCCGCTTCTCGTTCCAGAACGCGGTCCTGACCTCGAAACTGATCGACGGCACGTTCCCCGACTACGAGCGGGTCATTCCGGAGGGCAACGACAAGTGCCTGACCGTCGAATGCGCCCAGTTCGCCGACGCGGTCGATCGCGTTGCGACGATATCCACCGAGAAGTCCCGGGCGGTCAAACTGAACATCGACCAGAACGCCCTGACGCTGTCGGCATCGAGCCCGGACAGCGGCACGGCGGTCGAGGAACTGCCGGTGGACTATGAGAAGGACGGTATCGAGATCGGGTTCAACTCGCGCTACCTCCTGGACATCACCCAGCAGATCGGCGCCGGCACGGCCGAATTCTCGATGGCCGATGCGGCTTCTCCGACGATCGTGCGCGACGAATCGGACAAAAGCGCGCTGTACGTCCTGATGCCGATGCGTGTGTGAGGACGGGATTCTGGGCATCGCCAACCCTGTTGAAAGCGCCGCGCCGGCGGTTCTTGCGGTCAGAAAGCTGATTCTGACCGCGTTCCGCTGTTATGCCGGCTGTCGGCTGGAGCCGGACGGCCGGCCTGCCGTGCTGACCGGGCCGAACGGCGCCGGCAAGACCAATCTTCTGGAAGCGATCTCGTTCCTGGCGCCCGGACGCGGTCTGAGGCGGGCACGGATCGGCGATCCGGACCGGCACGGACAAACGGATGGCTGGGCGGTTGCGGCCGAACTTGAAACCGCGTGCGGCCCGGTCCAGATCGGCACGGGACGCGAGGCGGAGACGGAACGACGGGTCGTCCGCATCAACGGCGCGCCGGTCAAGAACCAGGCCATGCTGGCCGAATATGTCTCGGTGGTCTGGATGACGCCGCAACTGGACCGCCTGTTCCTGGACGGCGCGGGCGTCCGGCGCCGGTTCCTGGACCGGCTGGTTTACGGTTTCGATCCCGCGCATGCCGGGCGCGTTGCCGGATACGAACAGGCGCTGCGCGAGCGCGCCCGCCTGTTGAAGACCGGCACCCGCGACGACGCCTGGATCGGCGCGCTGGAACGCCAGATGGCCGAGCGCGGCGTGGCGATCGCGGCGGCGCGGCGCGAGATGGCGGCACGGCTGGACGCCGCCTGCCGGACCGCATCGGGACCCTTCCCGGGGGCGTCCGTCGGAATCCAGGGCGACGTGGAGACCTGGCTCGACGCGGCCCCGGCGCTGACGGCGGAAGAGCGGTTGCGCGCCGCGCTGGCGGACGGACGGGCCGGCGACGCCGAGGCCGGCGGCGCGTCCGTCGGGCCGCACCGGTCCGACCTGGGGGTTCGGCATATCGAAAAGGACATGCCTGCCGCGCTCTGCTCGACGGGCGAGCAGAAGGCCCTGCTGATCGCGATCGTGCTCGCCGATCTCAGGTTGCAGGCTGCCGAGCGTGGCACGGTGCCTTTGCTGCTGCTGGACGAAGTGGCGGCACATTTGGACGAGGAGATCCGTGCGGCCCTGTTCCAGACGATCCTGGAACTGGGCGCGCAGGCCTGGCTGACCGGGACGGACGCGGGCCTATTCGCCCCGCTGGGCGACCGGGTTCAGCGTTACGCGGTCGAAAACGCGGCCCTGGTTCGGACGTGAACGCAAACAGTTTGACTCGAACAGAAAGACAAGTGTGACGGCCATGAGTGATACGGCCCAGAACATTCCTGCCAAAGAATACGGTGCGGATTCCATCAAGGTGCTGCGCGGTCTGGACGCCGTGCGCAAGCGCCCCGGTATGTATATCGGCGACACCGACGATGGTTCCGGTCTGCACCACATGGTGTACGAGGTCGTCGACAATGCGATCGACGAGACGCTGGCCGGGCACTGCGATTCGGTCGACGTGGTGCTGAACGGTGACGGCTCGGTTACGGTCCGGGACAACGGCCGCGGAATCCCCACCGATATCCATGCCGAGGAAAAGGTCTCGGCGGCCGAAGTCATCATGACTCAGCTCCATGCCGGCGGAAAATTCGACCAGAACTCCTACAAGGTTTCCGGCGGCCTGCACGGGGTCGGCGTTTCGGTGGTGAACGCGCTGTCGGAGTGGTTGCACCTGACGATCAAGCGCGACGGCAAGATCCACAAGATGCAGTTCGCGGACGGCGAGCCGCAGGGCCCGCTGGAGGTGGTCGGCGGTGCCGGCGACGAAACCGGGACGGAGATCGCGTTCCTGCCGTCAACCCAGACCTTCTCGAAGACGGTTTTCGACTTTGCGACGCTGGAGCACCGGCTGCGCGAGCTGGCCTTCCTCAATTCCGGCGTTTCCATCGCGCTGACCGACGCGCGCAGTCCCGAACCCAAGATCGTGGAAATGCATTACGAGGGCGGCATCGAGGCCTTCGTGAAATGGCTGGACCGCTCGACTTCGCCGCTGCACGAACCGCCGATCGTCATCAGCGGCGAGCGGGACGGCGTCACTCTTGAAGCGGCGCTGCAGTGGAACGACAGCTATCACGAGACGATGCTGTGCTTCACAAACAACATCCCCCAGCGGGATGGCGGCACCCATCTGGCCGGCTTTCGCGGCGCGCTGACACGGCAGGTGAACAATTATGCGGCCGACAGCGGCATCGCCAAGAAGGACAAGGTGTCGGTGTCCGGCGACGATGCGCGCGAGGGCCTGACCTGCGTCCTTTCGGTCAAGGTTCCGGACCCGAAATTCTCCAGCCAGACCAAGGACAAGCTGGTTTCGTCCGAAGTGCGCCCGATCGTCGAGTCGATCATCAACGAGAAGCTGAACCAGTGGTTCGAAGAGCATCCCGCCGAGGCCAAGCGGGTCGTGCAGAAGGTCGTCGAGGCGGCGCTGGCCCGCGAGGCGGCGCGCAGGGCGCGCGAGCTGACCCGGCGAAAGGGCGCCCTGGACGTGGCCAACCTGCCGGGCAAGCTGGCCGACTGCCAGGAGCGCAACCCGGCGGAGGCCGAACTGTTCATCGTGGAGGGCGACAGCGCCGGCGGCTCCGCTAAACAGGGCCGCGATCGCCTCTACCAGGCCATCCTGCCGCTGCGCGGCAAGATCCTGAACGTTGAACGGGCGCGGTTCGACAAGATGCTGTCCTCCGCAGAGATCGGCACGCTGATCGCGGCGCTGGGAACCGGCATCGGCCGCGACGACTTCAACCCCGGCAAGGTCCGCTATCACCGGGTCATCATCATGACCGACGCCGACGTCGACGGCAGCCACATCCGCACCCTGTTGCTGACCTTCTTCTTCCGGCAGATGCCGGAACTGATCGAGCGCGGCTATCTCTACATCGCCCAACCGCCGCTTTATCAGGCCAAGAAGGGCGAAAAGTCCGTGTATCTGAAGGACGATGCCAATCTGGACGCCTTCCTGATCGAGAACGGCCTTTCCGGTGCGGTCTTCGTCGGCGCCGACGGGACGCAGCGCGCCGGGGCGGACCTCACCGCCCTGGTCGAGCAGGCCCGCACGGTCAAGCAGCTGCTGGCGCCCATGGCGCGGAAGGTCGGCAACCAGAACGTGGTCGAGCAGGCCGCGATCGCCGGGGTACTGAGCCCGCAGATCCTGGAGGAGCCCGAGAACGCCGAAGCGGCGGCCTCCTATATGGCCCAGCGTCTGGATGCCCTGGCCGAGGAAACCGAACGCGGCTGGACGGGACAGCCGCGGCCCGACGGCGGGCTAGCCTTCACGCGGGTCGTGCGCGGGGTGCAGGAACGCTGTGAGATCGACGGCGACCTGATCCGCAGCGCCGAGGCCCGCCAGCTCAACGGCATGGCCGCGGAACTTCAGGTGCTTTACGGCGACCGCCACGGCACCCTGACGATCAAGGATACCGAACACAAGGTCGTCGGTCCGGTCGCGTTGGTGGAGGCGGTGATGGAACAGGGGCGCAAGGGCATTTCGATCCAGCGCTACAAGGGGCTGGGCGAGATGAACCCGGACCAGTTGTGGGAAACCACCCTGGACCGGAACGCACGCACCCTGCTGCAGGTCAAGATCAACCACGCCGACGATGCGGCCGAGGTGTTCTCGAAACTGATGGGCGACGTGGTCGAGCCCAGGCGCGAATTTATCCAGGAGAACGCCCTGGAGGTGGCGCATCTGGACGTCTAGGACAGCCGGCAGGCGCGTCCTGCTGCCGGCCCTTGCGATCGCCGGACTGCTCCGCCCGGCGGCGGAAAGCGGCACCTGGCAGGTGCCGCAAGGGATCGTCGCCCAGCTCGATCAGTTCCAGGATCTCCGCAACCAGCCGCGGGAGCACGACGATGCCGTCATCGGCTACGTCAAGGAGAACGCGGACCGTCTGCCGCCTTTCTTCCTCATGGAGATGGCGCGGCGGTTCTACCCGTCCGACCGGGAAGAGGCGTTGTGGTGGTACCATGTGGGCTATATCCGCGGTCTCTACGATGCCCTGCGCTGCGCCGACAAAACGGCCGCGAACGGCCTTGGCATCCTCAACAAGATCGCGCCGGAGGTTGCCGGGCTTGCTGAACGGGACCAGACGGCTTTTCGCCGGCGCGGGCTCGAAGTCCTCGAATGGCGCGGCCTCTACCGGTCCGAAGCGTCACCCTGGTGGATCTGCTCGCACGGCGAACGGGCGATCCGGAATGTTGCCGAAGGCCGGCCCGCCCAGGATCCGGCCGAAGATCCGCGCCAGGCTGACGGCGGACTTCACCACCGTGTTTATCGAGCTGGAGCCCTTGATTCCCGCCCCTCCAGCGGCCAGATTGGATTGAAGCCGTCAGTGTAATGAGTCTGCCGAAAAGGCAAGTTCGCTTGCGGCGGGCGGTGAGTTTCGATAAAGGTAGCGGGATTTTCGGGGAATAGGAATCGGCACGGATGCCCGTCAAGGCCCAGTCCCTCAGTGAGGTTCAAACGAGCTTCACGTACGAAGAACTGATCGAATGCGCGAAGGGAAAGCTCTTCGGGCCCGGCAATGCGCAATTGCCGATGCCGAACATGCTGATGCTTGACCGCATCGTCTCGATCACACGGGACGGCGGCGAGCGCGGCAAGGGCCACATCCTCGCCGAGCTGGACATCAAGCCCGACCTCTGGTTCTTCGGCTGTCACTTCAAGGGCGATCCGGTCATGCCGGGCTGCCTGGGCCTGGACGCGATGTGGCAGCTCGTCGGTTTCTTTCTCGGCTGGGTGGGCGGCCTCGGCAAGGGGCGCGCGCTGGGCGTCGGCGAAGTCAAGCTGTTCGAGCAGGTCTTGCCGACGGCACGAAAGGTCACCTACGAGATCAATCTCAAGCGGGTCATCATGGGCCGGCTGATCATGGGCGTCGCCGACGGCATCATGAAAGTGGATGGCAAGCCTGCCGCCGAGGCGACGAACATGAAGGTCGGCCTGTTTCAGCCGACCGAAGGCTGACACCTCACCGGGATACGCACATGCGGCGCGTCGTCGTCACCGGCCTGGGAATCGTTTCCAGCATCGGTAACAACAAGGAAGAAGTGCTGGACTCGCTGATGACCGGCACGTCCGGTATCGAGTTCTGCCAGGACTACAAGGACCGCGGCTTCCGCTCGCAGGTTCATGGTTCGGTGAAGCTGGACCCGAAAGAGCATGTGGACCGCAAGCTGTTGCGGTTCATGGGCGACGGCGCAGCCTATAACTACATCGCCATGAAGCAGGCGCTGGCCGATTCCGGGCTGGAGGAGAAGGAAATCTCCAACGAGCGGACCGGACTGATCATGGGGTCCGGCGGTCCGTCGACCAAGAACCTTTTGTGGGCCTGGGACACCGCGCGCGAGAAGAGCGCCAAGCGGGTCGGCCCCTACATGGTGCCGCGGGCGATGTCCTCCACCAATTCGGCGACGCTGGCCACGCCGTTTGAGATCAAGGGCGTGAACTATTCGATCAGCTCGGCCTGTTCGACCAGCGCCCACTGCATCGGCAACGGGACCGAACTGATCCAGTGGGGCAAGCAGGACATTGTCTTCGCCGGCGGCGGCGAGGAGCTGGACTGGACGATGACGGTCCTGTTCGACGCCATGCCGGCGCTGTCGTCGGGCTATAACGACACGCCCGAACAGGCGAGCCGCGCCTATGACAAGAACCGAGACGGATTCGTGATCGCCGGCGGCGGCGGTGTCGTGGTTCTGGAAGAGCTGGAACATGCGAAGGCTCGGGGCGCGAAAATCTACGGCGAGATCGTCGGCTATGCCGCCAATTCCGACGGATACGACATGGTCCAGCCGTCGGGGGAAGGCGCCACGCGGTGCATGAAACTGGCGCTGGCCGGGCTGAACGTGCCGGTCGGCTATATCAACACCCACGGCACCTCCACGCCGGCCGGGGATATCGTCGAACTGAAGGCGATCCGCGAGGTGTTCGGCGACCACGTGCCGGCGATCAGTTCGACCAAGTCGCTGACCGGTCATTCGCTGGGTGCGACCGGGGTCCAGGAATCGATCTATTCGCTGCTGATGCTGGGGCATGACTCCATCGCCGCGTCGGCCAACATCGAAGAGTTGGATCCGGAGGCCGAAGGGTTCCCGATCGTGCAGGAGCGGGTCGACAACGCCGGTCTGGAATGCGTGATCTCCAACAGCTTCGGGTTCGGAGGCACCAACGCGACGCTTGTGATGAAGCGATACGATGCGTGAGGAAGGCGGGGCCGTCGCGGCCCCGTTGGTTTTATAGGGGGGGGGGTGGCAGCAAGGTGCGCCCGGCATTGCAGGAAGAATCGGCCGTAAAAGGCCTTATGGCGGGAAAGCGCGGGCTGGTGATGGGCGTCGCGAACGACCATTCCATCGCCTGGGGGATCGCCCGGATGCTGGCCCATCAGGGCGCGGATCTGGCTTTTACCTACCAGGGCGAGTCGTTCGAGCGGCGGGTCAGGCCGCTGGCCGAAAGCGTCGACGCCAAGATCATCGTTCCGTGCGACGTCGAGGCCGAGGACAGCCTGGACGCGGTCTTCGATGCGGTGACCGAAAGCTGGGACCGGCTGGACTTCGTCGTTCACGCGATCGCCTATTCCGACAAGGACGAACTGGGCGGCCGTTACGTGGACACATCGCGCCAGAATTTCGCCAGGACGCTGGACATCTCCTGCTTTTCCTTCACGGCGATCGCGCGCCGGGCCGAGCCGCTGATGACCGAAGGCGGCAGTCTGTTGACGCTGACCTATTCCGGTTCCGAGCGGGTCATGCCCTCCTACAACGTCATGGGCGTTGCGAAGGCCGCGCTGGAGGCCAGCGTGCGCTATCTGGCCGCGGATCTTGGGCGTGCCGGTATCCGGGTCAACGCCCTGTCTGCCGGCCCGATGCGGACCCTGGCCGGATCCGCCATTTCCGGCGCCCGGTTCACATACAAGTGGCAGGGTGAAAACGCGCCTTTGCGCCGCAATGTGACGTTGGACGACGTCGGCGGCGGCGCGCTTTATCTCCTGTCGGACCTGTCGGCGGGTGTAACCGGAGAGGTGATGCACGTCGACAGCGGCTACCATGCCATTGGGATGGCCGCACCGCCTGCGAGCTAGGCCGCATGCACCTTCTGGCCGCCGCACCGGGTCAAGTCACGGACGGGTCGGAAGCGGTCGATCTCGGGCAATCGCCGGCTGACATCGTCTTCCTGAGCGCGGCGGACAGCGAGATCGCCTGCCTTGCCGCGGCGCAGGCGCTGCGCCTGGCCGAGACGCCTGGGGCCCCCAGTCTTCGGCTCGCCAATCTCATGCACCTGGCGCACAACATGTCCGTCGACCTTTACGCGGAACAGGTGCTGGACCGGGCGAAGCTGATCTTCGTGCGGGTGCTAGGCGGTCGCGGCTACTGGAGTTATGGCGTCGACCAGCTCGTTGCGCTGGCGCACCGCCGCGCCATTCCGTTGGCGTTGTTGCCCGGCGACGACCAGCCCGACCCGGATTTGACGGGGCTGTCCACGCTGGACGGGGCGGCATGCCACAGGATCTGGCAATACGGCGTCCACGGCGGAACCGACAATGCGGTCAATCTGTTGCGCTATGCGGCGACGCTGCTGGGCGGCGAGGCGCCGTGGCGCGAACCGGCGCCGCTGTTGCGGGCCGGCATCTACTGGCCCGGCAAGGAACGCCCCGGCCTTGAGGATCTGCCGGTGCCGGGCCGGTCCGGCACGGCCGCCATCGTCTTCTATCGGGCCCTGGTCCAGGGCGCGAACACGGCCGCCATCGACAGTCTGATCGCGGCCCTGGCCGAGCGGGGCATGGCGGCGCTGCCGGTCTATGTCACCAGCCTGAAGGATCCGGTCGCCGCGGCGACGCTGGAGGCGCTGTTCGGCGACAGGCCCCCGTCGGTGGTTCTGAACGGGACGGGATTCGCCGTTTCCACCCCCGGCGGGCCCCGGGCGGAAACGCCTTTCGATTCCGCCGGGTGCCCGGTCTTGCAGATCGTCTTTTCCGGTGGCGACCGGGACGGTTGGCACGCCGGCCAAAACGGGCTTGGCCCCCGCGACATTGCGATGAACGTGGCGCTGCCCGAGGTGGACGGCCGGGTGATCACCCGCGCGGTGTCCTTCAAAAGCGCCAGGCAACGCGACCCCCATACCCAGGCTGACATCGTCGTCTACAGGCCCGAACCCGGCCGCTGCGTTTTCGTGGCGGAACTCGCGGCGCGCTGGGCCAGGCTGGCCGGGACCCCGCCGGCGGACCGGCGGATCGCCGTCGTGCTGGCGAATTACCCCAACCGAGACGGCAGGCTGGGCAACGGTGTCGGCCTGGACACCCCGGCCGGCACCGTGAAGGTGCTCGCGGCACTGGGGCGCGCCGGCTATCGCGTGCAGGACATGCCTGCGGACGGCGCTGAGCTGGTCCGCCGACTGCTGGCCGGCCCCACCAATGCCGCGGTCGAGGGCCGCACCGTTACCGAGACCCTTGGGCTGGACGTCTACCGCGCCTTCTTTTCCGACCTGCCGCAGACGGTCCGCCGTGCGGTCGAGGCGCGCTGGGGGCTGCCCGAGGAAGATCCCTTCTATCTCGACTCCCGGTCGGGCTTCGCGATCTCGGCATTCCGCTGCGGCCATGTCGCGGTCGGGCTGCAGCCGGCCCGCGGCTACAACATCGATCCCCAGGCCAGCTATCACGACCCCGACCTTGTGCCGCCGCACGGGTATCTCGCGTTCTACTGCTGGCTGCGACGGACCTTCGACGCACATGCCGTGGTTCACATGGGCAAGCACGGAAATCTGGAATGGCTGCCGGGTAAGGCGCTTGCGCTGTCGGAGGCGTGTTATCCCGAGGCGGCCTTCGGACCCATGCCTCACCTCTATCCCTTCATCGTCAACGATCCCGGTGAGGGGACCCAGGCCAAGCGGCGCAGCCAGGCGGTGATCGTCGACCACCTGACCCCGCCGCTCAGCCGGGCGGAGACCTATGGCCCCCTGAAGGACCTGGAGCAGCTTGTGGACGAGTATTATGAGGCGGCCGGCCTCGACCCGCGGCGGCTTTCCGTTCTGCGCCGGGAAATTCTCTCGCTGGCCGCGACGATCGGCCTGGACCGGGACTGCGGCATCGACGTTGGTGATGCGCCGGATGCGGCACTAGGCAAGCTGGACAATTACCTCTGCGAGTTGAAGGAGCTGCAGATACGCGACGGATTGCACGTGTTCGGCGCCACGCCGGCTGATGCACAGCTCACCGACCTTCTGGTCGCCCTGGCCCGTGTCCCACGGGGCGTCGGCGAGGGCGCGGACGCGTCGCTGATCCGTGCCTTGGCCCAGGACATGGGGCTCGATTTCGATCCGCTGAGTGCGGTGCTGGGCGACGCCTGGGACGGCCCGCGACCGGACCTCCTGGCCGCCCGGTGCGCGGACGCCTGGCGCAGCACCGGCGACACCGTGGAGCGGCTGGAGCTGCTGGCCCGGGCGCTGGTCGCGGGCGAGATTGCGCCAACGGGCGCGATGACGCGCACGGCCGCGGTTCTGGAGGAGGTGCAGGGCGTGATGCGCCCGGCGGTTCTGGCCTGCGGACCGGCGGAGCTGGAAGGGTTGCTGACGGGGCTTGACGGCCGGTTCGTCGAGCCCGGCCCGTCGGGTGCGCCGACTCGAGGCCGGCCGGAAGTGCTGCCGACAGGCCGCAATTTCTTCTCCGTCGACACCCGCACCGTGCCGACGCCGGCGGCATGGACGCTGGGCTGGAAATCGGCCGGCCTGATCATGGAGCACTATGCCCAGACCCACGGCGACTGGCCCAGACGCCTGGTGATCTCGGCCTGGGGAACCGCGAACATGCGCACCGGCGGCGACGACGTGGCCCAGGCGCTGGCGCTGATGGGCGTGCGCCCGACCTGGGACCCGGCATCGCGCCGCGTCACCGGGTTCGAGGTGCTGCCCCTGTCGGTGCTGGACCGGCCGCGGGTAGACGTGACCTTCCGGATCTCCGGCTTCTTCCGTGACGCGTTCCCGGGCCTGGTCGCGCTGGTCGATTCCGCGGCCCGCGCGGTCGCCGCGCTGGACGAGGCGCCACGGGACAACCCGCTGGCGGCGGCGGTGACGGAGGAAACCGAACGGCTGGTCGGCGACGGCGCAGACCCCGTCGTCGCTGCGCGCCGGTCGGGCGGCCGCGTGTTCGGCGCCAAGCCGGGGGCCTATGGCGCCGGCCTGCAGGCCCTGATCGATGAACGGGGCTGGGAGGACGACCGGGACCTGGCGCGGGCCTACGTGGCGTGGGGCGGCTATCTTTATGCCGGCGGAGTCGAGGGCGAAGCCGCGCATGCCGCGTTCGAGCGCCGGCTGAGCCGCGTCGACGCAGTGGTCCAGAACCAGGACAACCGCGAACACGACCTGTTGGACTCCGACGACTATTACCAGTTCGAAGGCGGCGCCGCGGCGGCGGTGCGAGCCCTGTCGGGCGCGCAGCCGGCGCTCTATCACAACGACCATTCCCGCCCCGAAAGCCCGCGCGTGCGCACGCTGGATGAGGAGATCGCCAGGGTCGTCCGCGGCCGCGCAGCCAATCCGAAATGGATTCGCGGCGTGATGCGGCACGGATACAAGGGCGCCTTCGAAATCGCCGCCACGGTGGACTACCTGTTCGCCTTCGCGGCGACCGCGCGCTGCGTCGCCGACCACCATTTCGAGGCGCTGTTCGACGCCTATCTGCGCGACGCCACGGTCCGCGACTTCATGAGCGAGGTGAACCCCGCGGCCCGCGACGAGGTGGCGGCGCGGTTCCGCGAAGCGATCGCCCACGGGCTCTGGCAGCCCAGGGCAAATGACGTGCAGACGATCCTGGACGAACCGGCAGACCGCGCCGCGGCGCGCCCTGATTCGGCCATGATCGGATCGTAGGACTTCAAACCGCCGGAACGAATGCCATGAAAACCGAAGGCTTGACCCAGGAACAGATCAACGAACGCCACGCCGTCAAAATGGCGAAGAAGAAGGCTGCGCGCGACAAGATCCTTGCCCGCAAAACCAGGGAGAAGGGCCTGCTGATGGTCCATACCGGCAAGGGCAAGGGTAAGAGCACCGCGGCCATGGGCCTGGCGGTCCGCGCCATCGGCAGCGGCATGAAAGTGGGCATCGTGCAGTTCGTCAAAGGCGCATGGGAGACCGGCGAGCGCGAGGTTCTGGCCAAGTTTCCCGAGCTGTGCACCATGCGCGCCATGGGCGAGGGTTTCACCTGGGATACCCAGGATCGCGAGCGCGACATCGCCGCGGCCAGGTCGGCCTGGGACTACGCAAAGCAGATCATCGCCGATCCCAGCTACAAGCTGGTGGTGCTGGACGAACTGAACATCGTCTTGCGCTATGGATATCTTCCCTTGTCAGAAATCGTCGAGACCTTGCGGTCCAAGCCAGAATCACTGCATGTGCTGGTGACGGGCCGCAATGCGAAGGACGAACTGATCGAAATTGCGGATCTGGTGACCGAAATGGGCGACGTGAAGCATCATTTCCGAGACGGCGTAAAGGCGCAGGTGGGGATCGAGTTCTGATACCGGGAGTCCTACTGAAACGGTGACCGTTCAAAGGGGAACGCAATGATCCGACACTTGAAGACAGCAGGCTGGCCTGCGGCGCTTTTGCTGGTTGCCGGTCTGGCGTGGCCCGCGTCCGCCGATGACAAGCGCGTCATCGAGGCGCGGGAGTTGGTCAGCGAGGCGCGATTTACCGTCGAACGGCTGGTTTCGGACGACGCGATCGGCCCGGATGCGCGGGCGCTGTTCGACGAAGCCAAGGCCGTGATGATCTTCCCGTCGAACCTGAAGGCAGGCTTTTTCCTGGCCGGCGAGGGCGGCGGCGGGGTCCTTCTGGCCCGCGCGGACAGCAACGAATGGAGCTATCCCGCCTTCTACACCATTGGAACCGGCTCGGTTGGGCTGCAGGTGGGCGCCCTGGCGTCCGAGACGATCATCTTCATCATGTCCGGCGAGGGGCTGGAAGCGCTGTTGGACGGGTCGGTTACGTTCGGGGGAGAGCTGAACGCCGCGGCCGGCAGCGCGGGCGAAACCCGCCAGGCGGCGACGACCACCAACATGGGTGCCGACATCATTTCTTTCGGGCTGAACGAAGGCGCCTTCGTGGGCGTCAGCATTGAAGGATCGGTGATCGTGACCAACGAGGCCCGCAACATGGTCTACTACGACGATGTCAAGGCCACGCCACAGGCGGTGGTCCTGCGCGGCGAATTCGCGAACTCGGACGCCGACGTCTTGCGCGAACTTTTGGCGAAGCTGTCAATACCGGCTTCCTGACCGGGTCCATGCCGTCCGCGCCAGTCACGGCCCGCGCCCTGATGTTTCAGGGAACGGGCACGGATGTGGGAAAGTCGCTGCTGGTGGCGGGGCTGGGACGGGCGTACACCCGGCGCGGGCTTGCGGTCCGGCCGTTCAAGCCGCAGAACATGTCGAACAACGCCGCGGTCACCGCCGACGGCGGCGAGATCGGCAGGGCGCAGGCCCTGCAGGCGCGCGCCTGCGGCATCCTCCCGACGGTGGACATGAACCCGGTCCTGCTCAAACCCCAGGCCGAAAGCGGATCCCAGGTCGTGGTCCAGGGCCGGGTCGTCGGATCGTCGAACGCACGCGACTACTACAAGCTGAAGCCCAGCTTGATGCCGCGGGCCATGGACAGCTTCGGCAGACTTGCCGCAGACGCGGACCTTGTTCTGGTCGAAGGGGCGGGCAGCCCGGCCGAGATCAATCTGCGGGACGGGGACATCGCCAATATGGGCTTCGCCTGCGCCGCCCGCGTCCCGGTGGTGCTGGCGGCCGACATCGACAAGGGCGGCGTGATCGCCGCGCTGGTCGGCACCTGCGCGCTGCTGACGGAGGAGGAGCGGAGCCTGCTTGCCGGCTATGTCGTCAATAAGTTTCGCGGCGACATTTCGCTGTTCGACGACGGCCTGGCGGCGATTGGCGCGCACACCGGTCTCGACTGCTTCGGGGTCGTACCGTGGTTTGACGATGCGCACCGTTTGCCGGCGGAAGACGCGATGGGCCTGGCCCCTTCGGATGCGGCGGCGCGTCCGCGGCCTGCGAATGCCATAAAGATCGCGGTGCCGCGCCTGTCGCGGATTGCCAATTTCGACGACCTGGACCCCCTGCGCGCCGAGCCGGACGTGACCCTGGAGATCGTCCCTGCCGGGCGTCCGCTGCCAGCGGATGCGGACGTGATCCTGCTGCCCGGATCCAAGACAACCTTGTCGGATCTCGCCCAGTTGCGCACGGAAGGGTGGGACATCGACATCCTCGCCCATGCCCGTCGCGGTGGCCTGGTGGTTGGCTTGTGCGCGGGCTTTCAGATGCTGGGCCGGTCGGTGGCGGATCCCGATGGAACCGAAGGCCGTGCCGGGACGGCGCCCGGCCTGGGCCTTCTGGACGTGGAAACGGAACTGGCGGGCGACAAGCGCCTGGAGGCGGCGGAGGGCGTCGATCTTGCGACCGGCGCCGCCGTCGCCGGGTATGAGATGCATGTCGGCCGGACCGCCGGGCCCGGGCTGGAACGTCCGATGCTGCGCCTGGGAACGCGGTACGACGGTGCCGTGTCGGCGGGCGGCAACGTCATGGGTTGCTACCTGCACGGCCTGTTCGCCGCGGATGGATTCCGGTCGGCCTTTCTGGACGCCATCGCCGGGGACCGCGCGGCCCACACCGCCTTCGAGGCCGGCGTCGAGACCGCGTTGGACGGCCTTGCCGACCATCTGGAAGCCAGCCTCGACCTGGACCGTCTGCTGGACGCCGCCGCCGTGCCTCAGACCGCTGGCAGATAAAGCCCCGCCGCCAGCGTCCCGACGATCAGCAGGGCGCAGGCGGCCGCGAACAGGATCAGGGCGCGCTCGATATCCGCGGGCGCCACGTCCCGCTTTCCACCGCCGATCCAGACGGTCTCCACGCGCCCGCCGGGATAGGTGCGCGGTCCCCCGATCGCCAGGCCCAGCGCGCCGGCCATCGCCGCTTCGGGCCAACCTGCATTGGGCGAGGCATGTTTGCCCGCGTCGCGCAGCATGGTCTTCAGTGCCGGCAGTGCCGCCGCGGTGGGGACCAGCAATGCGGCGAACGCGATCACAACGGCGGAAAGCCGGGCCGGGATCCAGTTCGCGATATCGTCCAGCCGCGCCGCTGCCATGCCGAAGGCAGCGTGCCGTTCGCTGCGATACCCGATCATGGAATCCATCGTGTTGATTGCCTTGTAGGCACCAAGCCCGGGGAGCCCCAACAGCGCATACCAGAACCACGGCGCGACGACCCCGTCCGAAAAGTTCTCCGCCAGGGATTCGACGCCGGCCCGACCGACCCCGGCCTTGTCCAGGCTGTGGGGATCGCGCCCGACGATGTGGGCGATGGCGGCCTGCCCGCCGGGCAGGCCGTCCCGGCGCAAGGCGCGGGCAACGGCCCGCACGTGGCCGAACAGGCTACGCTGGGACAGCAGGGTCGCCACCAGGAAGATTTCGACAACCCAGCCGAAGCTGTAGCGGTCCAGGACTCGGACCAGCCAGTCCAGCGCCGCCCAGGTCACGGCGACGATCCCCAGTGCGACCAGCGCGCCGCGGATCATGCGGGTGGCGTCGCTGCGCTTCTCCCGGTTCAGCTTGCGGTCGAAATAGGCCGTCAGGCGGCCGATCCAGACCACCGGATGCGGCACCAGCCGCCAGAACCAGCGCATATCGCCGACCAGCCAGTCCAGCAGCAACGCCGCGGTCAGGACCAGCGCGCTGTAACGCAGCGGGCCGCCGGCGTGTAAAAGGGCATCGATCGCTGCGATGGTTTCAGCCATGTCGGCCGCCATGTCTCATGGCGCCGGATCATACCGGAACGGTGCGGCGGCGGGAGAGTCGATGTGACAGGCGTGCCTGTCCCGGTGCCGGGTCAGGCGCCGCGCGAGTGGTGTTCTACCTCCGGCGCGACCTTGCGCGAGGCATCCTGGAGGACGAAATCCAGGTAACGCCCCTGAAACATGGAGATGCCCAGCGCCTGGCCGATCCGGACGGCCTCGGCATTGTCGCAGCGTGTCAGGATCATGCGCGTGCGGCCGGCGTTTGCGACCATCTCTTTGACCTGTTCGGATTTCCGATCCAGGCCGGGGTCGCAGAGATCGGTATTCCAGGCGAGCTTGATCAGGTCGACGCCGAACCGCGCCCGGTCGACGAAAGGCAGGGTAACGTCGGTGACGCCGTCCAGGCACACGCGGTAGCCGCGTTCCTTGCAGAAATCCCGGGCAAAGGCGAATGCCCGGAAGTCCGCCATGGCGTCGATGAACTGCAGCTCCACCAGGATGGTCCCGCGGCTTCCGGTGCGCAGGCTGTCGTCGAAATCGATGAACTCCTGGGCCAGCACCGTGCTGACGTTCAGGTTCACCGAAAAGGACATCTGCATGGCGCTGTCGTCGGCTTTCGCCAGCAGTTTTAGAACCCGCTGGTCCAGGACCTGCGTTAGGTGCTGGACCAGCCAGCGGTTCGCGGCCAGGTTGACGTCCGGCAGCACGGTCTTCGCGAGATCGGCGATCGACACGTAGAGCTCGTTGAAGATCGGCTTCGGTTGCGTGTTCGCGGCCACCGCGCACACGGCCTGGCGCCGCATCACGCTGGTCAGGTCGGTGCGTGCCAGAAAGTCCTCCAGCTTGGAAAGCTGGCCGGGACCCAGCGGCTTGCGATCGTCCCGCTCAACCGCACTGTCGGCTTCCATTTCCGCAAGGCGCCGCTTGCGCGCAATGTCCTCTTTGTAGGCGTGCTCGCAGACCTCCAGGAAACGGCCGTGGTTGGTCTCGACGTTGTAGATGGTCGCGAACTTGCCGTGGCCGCCGCCGCCGTCGTCCAGCTGGGTCAGAGGATCCTCGCTGAACAGGTACCGCAGCTTCATCACCGAGTCGTCGAGCTGGGGCAGGGTGGAGTTCTTGACCACATAGACCAGATCGCCCATGGACAGCACGAAAGGCTGGCCGTCATGGGCCTTGACGAAATCCTCGACCGTGTTGGCGGCGATCCGGATATGGTGTTCGCGGCGGTTCTGCGGGCGCAGCTTGGACAGATGCACGTGCACGGCGCGCCTGCCGTCGCGATGCCGGTCCAGGCGGCGGGCATAGTCGACCAGCAGGTATTCCTGTGACGGAAGGGGGGCGTCGCCGTTCATCGTGCGTGCGGTGGTCCCTGTGCTGCCGGGGGGATCGCCGCGTGGCTGAAACCCTTTTCCGGCGCGGCGTTGGCCGCGTTCTGTTCCTCGTTAACCGAAATGCTATGCTACCAGCCGGCCGGTTAGGAAAACCTTGCCGGCACGCCTCGGCATATAGTTCCGGATTCGAAACGAAATCTCATGATGACAGCCGTCCCTCCGGATCATCGCGTCTATGCCGTGGGCGACATTCATGGCTGCCTGGACCTGCTGCTGTCGCTGGAGGCCCAAATCCTGCGGGATGCCGCGGCCGCGCCCGAGAGCCGCAAGACCATCGTCTATCTGGGCGACTATGTGGACCGGGGGCCGGACTGCGCCGGCGTGATAGGCCACCTGATCCGGCCACTGGAGGGATTCGAACGGGTCTTTCTGCGCGGCAACCACGAAGACTTTATACTGCAATTCATCGCCGGCGAAGATGACGGAGGGCGCCGCGGCGCGCTGTGGATGATGAACGGCGGGGATGCAACCCTGCGCAGCTACGGGATAGACGCATCGCCCTATGCTGCCGATCCCTTGACCCTGCAGGACCTGCGGGACCGGCTTGCCGCGGCGGTGCCGGATGCCCACCGCGCCTTTTTGCAGGCGACGGTCTTTTCGCACCGCATCGGCGGCTATTTCTTCGCTCATGCCGGCGTGCGCCCCGGCACGCCTCTGGATGCACAGGATCCGGAGGATCTGATGTGGATCCGTGAACCGTTTCTGTGGTGCGACGACCCACTGGACGCGGTGGTGGTACACGGCCATACGCCCACCGCGCGGCCTGAAACGCGACCCAACCGGATCAACGTGGACACCGGCGCCGTCTATAACGGGCGTTTGACCGCGGTTGTCCTTTCCGGTACCCAGACGTCGTTCCTCAGCGCCGGAAACGAAGGACTCTAGGGCACGTGCCAAGCCAAGAAAGCGATTTGATAGCCCTGATCGGGCGGCTGGCTTCGTCGCGGGTCGTCTGCGTCGGCGACCTGATGCTGGACGCCTATGTGGAGGGCACCGTCGAGCGGGTCTCGCCAGAGGCGCCAGTGCCGGTTCTGGCGGTTCGGCGCGAAGGGACCATGCCCGGCGGCGCCGGCAACGTGGCCATGAATCTGGCGGCGCTGGGCGTCGGCGCCGACGTGGTCGGCGTGGTCGGCGACGATCCCGACGGCGAACGCCTTCAGGGGCTGCTGGGTTCTTCCGGACGGCTGGTCGCCTCCGGGCATCGGCGCACAACCCTGAAGACCCGCTATCTTGCCGCCGGCCAACAGCTTCTGCGGGCCGACCGCGACGATACGGCGGCGCTGTCGGACGGGGAGATTGTGGCCATTGCCGATGCCGCCGGGCAGGCGTTGGACGGGGCCGGTGCCCTGATACTGTCCGACTACGGCAAGGGCGTGGTCTGCCAGCCGGTGATCGATGCGGTCCTGAAGGCGGCCGGCGAACGCGGCGTGCCGGTGGTCGTCGACCCCAAGGGAACCGACTTCGCCCGGTATCGCGGTGCCGATGTGGTAACCCCCAACCGCGCCGAGCTCAGCGCGGCGTCCGGCCAGGCGGTGGATGACGACGATTCCGCCGTGAAGGCCGCGCGCGCCATCATCGACCGCTGCGGAATCGGCGCGGTGCTGGCGACGCGCGGCGAGAAGGGAATGACGCTGGTGACGCCGACGGCGGTGCATCACCTGCCCGCGCAGGCCCGCGAGGTCTTCGACGTGGTCGGCGCGGGCGATACCGTCGTGGCGGTGTTCGCTGCCGGCCTGGGCGCCGGCGCGCCCCTGGAACGCGCCGCGGAGCTGGCCAACATTGCGGCCGGCCTGGTGGTCGCCAAGGTGGGAACCGCGGTGACCCGGCCGGAGGAGCTGTTCACGGCGCTGCAGGACAGCACGCTGCACTCGCTGGAGGCCAAGATCCTGCCGCGGGCCTCGCTGATCGACCGCGCGGAGGCCTGGCGCCGGAAAGGCATGCGGGTCGGGTTCACCAACGGTTGCTTCGACATCCTGCATCCGGGCCACGTTTCCCTGCTGGCCCAGGCGCGGGCCGGCGGCGACCGCCTTATCGTCGGCCTCAACAGCGACGCGTCGGTCGCCCGGTTGAAGGGGCCGGACCGGCCGATCCAGCCTCAGACCAGTCGCGCCGTCGTGCTGGCGTCGTTGTCGTCGGTGGACGCCATCGTGATCTTCGACGAGGACACGCCGCTGGACCTGATCACGACCTTGCGCCCGGACGTGCTGGTCAAGGGCGCCGACTACAGCCTGGACCAGGTGGTCGGCGCCGCGGAAATGGCCAGCTGGGGCGGCGAGGTCCTGCTGGCGGACATCGTCGACGGACACAGCACCTCGGCGACGATCTCGCGAATGAATCGCCGGGCCTAGACCTGAACCCCCTCATCCGGCCCTTCGGGCCACCTTCTCCCCGCCGGGAGACCTCTGCGGAATCGCCGCGAGGGGTTGGTCGAAGGTGCTGTTGAAGGTTGGTCGGGCTGGCAGTCTTTGGATTTGGGCGTTTCTTTCGCCATTTTGGTCGGTTTGTGAGTGTTCCGGGCAGACTCCGTCTATGGGGCGAGGAGCGTT
>Ga0209783_1000096_pt1 | contig 36551 bp, 36 predicted proteins | sample WorMetfiPIANOSA1_FD_187395 | JGI IMG/M metagenome (GOLD analysis project Ga0209783, IMG submission 187395) | Marine gutless worms symbiont microbial communities from Max Planck institute for Marine Microbiology, Germany - Olavius filocauda... | ecosystem: Host-associated > Annelida > Digestive... | reverse complement strand
ACGAAACGCAGGCGTTCATCCATCACCGAACTCTCTTTCCGCGGCATCAACACCTCCCACCTGAAACAGGCGAAAAGTGTTACCCATGTGTCCGGTACGAAATGTCACCTATGTCTCGGGCCGCTCATCTCCGCCGCCGCGGCCAGGACGTTGACGGCGTCCTGCGGGCCCGGCACCGGCGTCTCGAAGGTCGCCATCACGCCGTCGCCCAGGAACTTGTCCAGCGTCCCGCCGTTGTTGAACACCGCCGCCTCGACCCGTGAATGGAACGCCCGCAACAGCGTGACGACGGCTTCCGGCGCCAGGCTCTCGGCCAGCGCCGTGAACCCGACGATGTCAACGAACATCACGGCCACCGGCTCGACCATCACCTTGTCCAGGCTGTCGTCGCCTGCCGCCAGGCGTTCGACCATGGTGGGGGCGAAATGACGTGCCAGGTTGGCGCGTTGTGCCGCCGCCCGCATCTGGCGACGCACCAGGCGCCGGGAACGCCAGACCACGACGGCCAGGACGCCCGCCATCAGAACTAGCCCTAGGATGACCTGAATCCAGTTCGGGATATGGATATAGGTGGGGTTCAGGACGTAGGCCGTGATGTCTGCCGATACCGGCGGCGGCCCCCAAACGGCGTCGGGCATAAGCATCATCACCGCAACGCCCAGGGACCATGCAATCGCGCTCGCAATGCCGGCCCACATCATCAGTCCTGGCGAATAGGTCAGCGCCATCATGGCCGCAACAACGAAGAAATAGACGAAGGTGGTCTCGCGGAGAAACATCTGCGGCGGCCAGGGCGTCTCCAAAAGAAGGTTCGGCCCGAACATCGAAAAGGCGAGCAACAGGAAGTCAAAGCCGACCAATGCATAGGACTGCCACGCCCGCGCTACGCCGCGTTTCGCCAGACGGTAAAGCAGCCAGGAATTCAGAATGAACCCGGCGAAACAGGCCATCACGATGGAGAAGGCAGCGATATAGCCGATATAGAACCACAGCCAGACCGCCGATATCCCAAGGACCACCACCCGGGTCCAGAAGGCCAGCAGCAGGCCGGGCACCTCCTCGGCCCGAAGAGCCGCGGCAAGCGGGTCGGCCTGCCGACCGCCCTCGCTCATCGGGACCGGCGGCTTTGCCGCCGCGCCGGTCTGCGGGATCACCGTCGTCGCTTCTGCCATCGCGCGCGCTCCACCCTGTTGACGCGGCCGCCGCAGCCCGGGCGGCTCAGCGTTTCAGTTCCTGGTCCATTTGGAACCCCGGCGAAGTGACAGCCGCCTCGGCCGTGCGCAGCCGCCGCTCCAGATCCCGGAACTTGGATTTAAGGCTGTGCACCGTGCCCGGCGGATCCCGGCGCACCGACTGCCAGAAGGCCTCTTCCTGCGGTGACTGGTAGAGATCGTCGGGCCTGACCCGAAGGACGAAACCCAGGATCACGTAAAAGATCAGAACCGGGACCGGCGCAAAGAAAAACCCGAAGACGAAAATCAATCGGACCCACTTGGCGCTGATGCCGAAATAGTCGGCGATCCCGCCGCAGACGCCGGCGATCTTCTGCTGCGGACGCGGGCGGCGGTAAAGCCGCGACCGCAGCGGAATGTCATCGCGGATCCGCCAGCCCCATTCCTGGCTCCGGTCTCCGTGCCGTCTCCTCGGGCCGCATCCCATCATTCCTTCGTCCTCCAGTCAGGCGCCTCGGCGTCAAGGATCTTATCCAATGTCTGGATCCGGGCCTCCATACGCTCAGCGCTCTCGTAAAGCTCCCCCAGAAGCTTCTCGTCGTTGGCCGAGATCAACTTGGCCCGTTTCCAGGACGTCACGTAGTGCGCGATGATCCACAGCGGTGCGACCACCGCCAGGAATATGATCAACGGCACTTGCAGAATCCCCATCACGTCCATCACCTATTTCGCCGCTTTCTTGGCCGCGCCTTTCGCCATTTTCTTCTTCAGCGCCGCGAGGTCGGCCTCGATGGCGCTCTCCGCCTCCAATTCCGCGATCTCGTCGGCCAGCGTTTTCGACCCGCCAAGATCGTAAGCCTCGACCTTGCCTTCGGCCTCGTCGAGCTTTTTCTCCATCATCTCGAAACGGGCCATCGCGTCTTCGACCCGGCCATCATACAGAGTCCGGCGCACTTTCAGCCGGCTGCCCGCGTTGGCGTGCCGGGTTTCCAGCGCCTTCTGCTTGGCCTTGGCCTCTTTCAGCTTGGTCTGCAGCTTGGTGATGTCGACTTCGCCCTGTTCCAGCGCCGCCTCGACCTGAAGAAACTCGTCCTGCAGCAGCTGGGCCGTGTCGGCGACCTTCGCCTTTTCCAAAAGCGCACCCTTGGCCAGGTTCTCGCGCCCTTTTTCCAGCGCCAGTTCGGCGCGGCGCTCCCAATCCGCCTGCGCATCCTGCAGCCTATCCAGCTTGCGGCCGATCTCCTTTTTCTCGGCGATCATCTTGGCCGCGGTGGTGCGCACCTCGACCAGCGTGTCTTCCATCTCCTGGATGATCAGACGGATGATCTTCTCGGGCTCCTCGGCACGGTCCAGGATCGCGTTGATGTTGGAATTGATGATGTCGGTCATACGGGAAAAGATACCCATGGTCCTTCGCCTCCGTTCGCTTGGTTCTGTCGTGACCGTGCCTAAAGCATCAGCCCGACGATCAGCCCGGCCAGGAATATCATCCAGTGCTCGGTCGTCCGCGTCCTGACATAGCGATAGCAGCGGTTGCCGAAGCTGCGCAGGTCGTCGTGGAAGTTGGGGTGTTCGTCCGGATCGAACCGGTAGGAACTTTAGGTCTCATCTTTGGTCATGGTGATGACTCGCATTTGGGTTGCCTCGACTGTGTTTTCCATTCGTTAACCGCAATCTCCGTGCCAAACGCACAACCTCCCGCATAAGTCTTTGCTATTACTATATAAAAACGGCGCCCAGGCATGATTAGCAGATCTTGTCATATTGACGATTTTTGCTTATATTTTGTGTTTCATGCGATCTTCTAACAAATTCCGCCACTTCCCTTATGCTGCGTGAGCCGGCGCAACTCATCGGGCAATCGCCGGCCTTCCTGACCCTGCTGGAGCATGTCAGCCGGGTTGCGCCGCTCGACCGGCCGGTGCTGGTGGTCGGCGAGCGGGGCACGGGCAAGGAGCTGATCGCCGCCCGCCTGCATTTCCTGTCGGCTGCCTGGGAAGGCCCCTTCGTAAAGCTCAACTGCGCTGCGGTCAGCGAGACCCTGATCGAGGCCGAACTGTTCGGCCACGAGGCGGGTGCCTTTACCGGCGCGGTCAGGCGCCGTGCCGGCCGGTTCGAAAGGGCGCATGGCGGCACGCTGTTCCTGGACGAGATCGCCAACGCCTCGCTTGCAGTGCAGGAGAAGATCCTGCGGGTCATCGAGTATGGCGAGTTCGAGCGGCTGGGCAGCGCCGAGACGATCCGGGTCGATGTGCGCGTGATCGGCGCGACCAACTTGGACCTGCCCGCCGCCGCCGATGCGGGCCGATTCCGCCATGACCTGCTGGACCGCCTGTCCTTCGACGTCCTCACCCTGCCGCCGCTGCGGGTGAGGCACGGCGACGTGCCGTTGCTGGCCAGCCACACCGGCAGGGCCATGGCCCACGAAGTGGGCTGGACGGGCTATCCGGGCTTCAGCAAGGCGGCGCTGAAACGCCTGCAGGACCATGCGTGGCCCGGCAATGTCCGGGAGTTGCGCAACGTGGTCGAGCGTGCCGTGGCCCACTGGCCGGATCCCGAAGCCGCGATCGAGCATTTCGAGCTGGACCCCTTCGCCTCGCCCTACCGCCCCGCCGGCCCGGTCGTGGCCGAGACTGCCGGCCTGCGGCCGGGGCCTGTAGAAACGCCTCCAGCGACGCGGCCCAGGCCGGAGGCCGGATTGCCGTTCGATTTCCGGACGGTGGTGGCGGAGTTCGAGAAAGACCTCCTGGGCCGCGCGCTTGCGGCCAACAGGTTCAACCAGCGCGCCACGGCTCGCCATCTGGGGCTCAGCTATCACCAGCTTCGCAACGACCTGCGGCGGCACGACCTCCTGGGAACGGCAGGCTGAAACGACAGCGCCCCGACGTCCCAGGGCCTGGTCTGCGGCCTGGGGCGCCGGGGCGCCGTTGATCGGAATGGACGTCTAGCGGCGGGTCCAGGGATCCATCATCGCGGCAAGACGCAGGGCCTTGCGGCGGATCGGGCTGGTGTCGATGCCGGCCAGCTTGGCGCGGTAGAGATCCATGTTCCTGCCCAGACTCTCGATCTCCATGCGGAGTTCGGCGATCTGGTCCTTGAAGTCTCGGCATGCAGCGCTTTGCGTCGCTAGGCTCTCGGTCACGCCGGTGATCGAGGAATGTAGCTTCTCCAGCTCCCGCGTATCGCGACGCCGCGCCGGCAGCGGCGGCGGCACCGGACGAAAATCGTCAAGCCGCAGGATCTCCGCCGAATGGGTCTTCTCGCGACGGTCGGTTCGCTCAGTCTTGCCACGCCAGGCCTCGGCCTGGACAGAACCGATGCTGCGTATGTTCGATATGGTGGCTTTCGCCGTCCCTGTATTGCCTTCCAACATGGCGCACGTTCCTTTTTTATTGTTCATGCGCCCCCCCGGTATGCAGCCCCCGCAATCCGCCTGCGCCGGCCACATCCCTGTTCTAGCAGCCAAAAGTGAATACAATCTTATGTAAATGCCGGATATTCGTCGGCCTAATGACCCATAATAGGCTGTTATATAACGGTTTCTCTTGCATACCGGGGTGTTTTACGGTGAACATTTCCTGAATCAATTGCTGGTCGCGGGACACCGGAAACCCCTCACCCCAACTCCTCTCCCCCTGGGACGAGGGGCCCTTTCTTCCCTTCTTCCCACAGGGAAAAGGTGGCCCGAAGCCCTGAGGAGGCCGCGCTGCGTACGTCGAGAAGGGCGGATAAGGGGGTTCGGGCGCCTAGCCCTGGCGATAGGGCGTCGCGACCGGCTGCCCGGCGAAATGGGCGGCCAGGTTGGCCAGCACGTTTTCGCCCATGGCGATCCGGGTCTCCACCGTGTTGCTGGCCTGGTGCGGCATCAGGACCACGTTGTCCATCGCCATCAGAGCCTCGGGCACGTTCGGCTCGTCGGCGAAGACGTCCAGACCGGCACCGGCAATGTGGCCTGCCTCCAGAGCGGCGATCAGGGCGTCTTCGTCAACGATGGACCCACGCGCCACGTTGACCAGGATGCCGTCCCGGCCCAGCGCGGTGAGCACTTCGGCATTCACCAGCTTGGCCGTTCCAGGCCCGCCGGCGGCGCAGACAATCAGGAAGTCGCACTCGCCGGCAAGCGCGACCGGGTCGGACACGAACCGATAGGGCAGATCGGGAATGGCAGCGATATCGCTATAGGCGATCTCGACCCCAAAACCGGACAGTCGCTGGGCAACGGCCCGGCCGATTTGGCCCAACCCCAGGATACCTGCGGTCCTGCCGCGGGCGCCCCTGCCCGAGGGAAACGCCGCTTCGGGCCATCGGCCGGCCCGGACGAACCGGTCCGCCTCGGCCACCCGACGCAGCACGGCCAGCCAAAGCGCCAGGGCCAGATCGGCAACCGCGTCTGTCAGCACGCCCGCGGTGACCGTGACGATGATCCCGCGCCGGTTGACCGCTTCGAAATCCACCCTGTCCACGCCGACGCCGAAGTTGGCGATGATTTCCAGGTTCGGCAGAGCCTCGATCAGGGCCGCCTCCGCGCCGACGTTGCCGGTGGTGACCAGGCCGCGGGCACCGCGGGCGCGGTCCAGGAAGGCCGGGATATCCTCGGCGTCCCATAAGGCGTGCAGTTCGTACTCAGCGGCGAGGCGCTGCATGGTTGTTTCGGGCGCCAAGCGCCGTATCACGACGAGTTCCGGTTTCATGGAACCAGCCTAGCGCGCCGGCGGCCGGAACGCCATGACGGGTTCGAGCGCCTTTCGCACGTAACGATTTATTCAGGTTAACCGATTATGACGAAGGCATGACTGACGGTACGATTCTTCTTGTTTCGCTGTTCGGCGGCGTCTGTCTGTTGCTGTGGGGTGTGCGGATGGTGCGCACCGGCGTCTTCCGGGCTTTCGGCCCGACGCTGAGAAACACCCTGGCGGCCTGCACAGGCAATCCGCTCTCGGCATACGGTGCTGGCCTGGGCGTCACGGCGATCCTCCAAAGCAGCACCGCCACGGCGCTGATCGTCTCCTCCTTCGCCGGGCGGGGCATGATCACGACAGGAGCCGGACTGGCGCTGATGCTGGGCGCGGACCTGGGGTCGACGTTGTTGGCCCAGGTCCTGTCGCTGGGCCTGACCTGGCTGTCGCCGATTGCCATCGCCATCGGCGTGATCACCTTTCTGAGCGCGAACGACGGGAAAGCGCGCCAGCTCGGCCGCGTCGCCATCGGACTCGGCCTGATGCTGCTGGCGCTTAAGCTGATCGGCGAAGCCACGTCGCCTCTGCGCGACTCCCAGGCCTTCGGCGCCATCTTGGCGATGATGTCCGACGAGGCGCTGATCGCGGTCCTTCTGGCGGCGATTGTCACCTGGCTCGCCCATTCCAGCCTTGCCATCGTGCTGTTGGTGATGTCGCTGACCGCGGCCGGGACGGTGCCGGTGCCGCTGGCCCTCGCCCTGGTGGTGGGCATCAATATCGGCGGCGTCATGGCGCCGCTGATCATGACGGCGCGGGAGAATCCGGCGGCCCGCCGGGTTCCCACCGGGAACTTCATGATGCGGATTGCGATTGCCGTCACCGCTTTGCTGTTGCTGGATTTCATCGCACCCTATTTGGCGATGCTCGAGGCCGCGCCGGCGCGTCAGGTCGTGTATTTTCACACCGCCTTCAACCTGACGCTTGGGCTTGTGTTCCTGCCTTTCACGGCGCCTTTCGCGCGTCTGTGCGCCAAGCTGGTACCCGACGTCACCCTGCGCGAGGACGCGAATGAACCCCGAAACCTGGACCCCAACGCCCTGTCCTCGCCGCCAATCGCGCTGGCCTGCGCGGTGCGGGAGACCTTGCGCATGGGCGAGGTGGTCCAGGACATGCTGGGGCGGTCGATCACCGCGTTGACTGCCGACGACAAGCTGTTGGTGCGCGAGATCGAGGACGCCGACGACGAGATCGACAAACTGCACGAGGCGATCAAACGCTTCGTCATCGAGTTCTCCAAGAACGAGATGGACGACGACGAGAGCCTGCGCATGGTGGAGATCCTGTCCTTCACCACCAACCTGGAGCATATCGGCGACATCGTCGACAACAGCCTGATGGACCTGGCGGCAAAGCGCATCCGCCACCGCCTGCGGCTCTCGGACGAGGGCGAGACCGAGTTGAAGGCCTTTCACCGCGCCGTCATGCAAAACATGCAGTTGGCGCTGAATGTCTTCGTCACCCGCGACGTGGAGATGGCGCGCAAGCTGTTGGAGCAGAAACGCGTGGTTCGCCAGGCCGAACTGGCGGCCGCCCGCAGCCACTACGCCCGCGTCAGCGCCGGCCTGCCGGAATCGGTGGAGACCAGCGGCATCCACATGGACATTGTCCGCGACCTCAAGCGCATCAACGGGCATGTCACGTCGGTCGCCTATCCGATCCTGGAAGAGGCGGGCCTGCTGAGATCAAGCCGGCTGAAGAAAAAGAAGGCCGACGCCATCTCCACGGCGCTGCCCGCCGACAACGTCGTCTCGATCGCACAGTAGCGCGCCGGGGCGGCCACGCTCCCTCCCGCCGTCCACAGCAAGAAACGGAATGCACCCGATGCCGGCCTGGACTAGTGTCCCGGATGTTCCCGCAACGCCGGATCTTGCCGCATGGTTTCCACGCCGCGCATCAACGTCACAATGGGCCCCCTGGAATGGGGCCTGCTGATCCTGCTGTCCGTCCTGTGGGGCGGTTCGTTCTTCTTCGCCGAGATCGCACTGGTCGAACTGCGGCCCTTTAGCGTGGTGTTCGGCCGCGTGGTGCTGGCCGCGGCGACGCTCCTGCTTCTGGTCCGGCTGACCGGCGGCCGGATGCCGCGCGACCCGCGCCTGTGGGGCGCCTTCTTTGTGATGGGGACGGTCAACAACTTCATCCCCTTCAGCCTGATCGTTTGGGGCCAGACCCAGATCACCAGCGGCCTGGCGTCGATCCTGAACGCAACGACACCGGTCTTCACCGTGATCATGGCCCATTTCTTCACCCGGGACGAAAAGCTGACCGCGAACCGGTTCGCCGGCGTCATCCTGGGCATCGCCGGCGTGGTCGTGATGATCGGGCCGGCGGCGCTGGCGGGCCTGGGCGCCAACGTGCTGGCCCAACTGGCCGTGGTCGGCGCGGCGGTTTCCTACGGCGTCGCCGGCGTTTACGGCCGGCGCTTCGCCGGGACCCCGCCCCTGGTGACGGCGGCGGGACAGGTGACGGCCTCCAGCGTGCTGATGTTCCCGGTGATGCTGATCGCGGACCGGCCATGGACCCTGGCGATGCCGGCTGCGGAAACCTGGGCCGCGGTTCTCGGCATCGCCCTGGTCAGCACCGCGGCGGCCTACGTGATTTTCTTCCGGATCCTGGCCACGGCCGGCGCCACCAATATCATGCTGGTCACCCTGCTGGTCCCGGTCAGCGCCATCCTGCTGGGAGTCCTGGTATTGGGCGAGACCCTGGCGCCGCTGCATATCGCCGGAATGGTATTGATCGGCCTGGGCCTGCTCGCCATCGACGGCCGGGCGATTGGCATGCTGCGGCGACGGCTTTCTCCGAAGGCCACGAATGGCGGACTCGTCGAGTAAGATACGGATGGAACAGTCTGACTCTTCAAGGCCCCGCATGGCCGTTGTCGCGGCGATCGTTGCCGCATTATTCGGCCTGCTGACACTTTGGTCCGGCGGCGCGATCCTGTTCTTCGACGGACCCGCGCGGGCCGCAGCGGGCGATTACGTTCCTTTCGTCCTGTGGTTCGATTTTGTTGCCGGGTTCGCCTATATCCTCGCGGGCGTTGGGTTGTTCCTGTGGCGACAATGGGCCGTGACCCTGTCCCTGCTGATCGCCGCCGCCACGCTGGTCGTGTTTGCCGCGTTCGGTCTCCATATCGTGCTTGGCGGCGCCTACGAGCCACGCACGGTCGGCGCCATGGTCCTGAGATGCGCGGTATGGCTGGCCATCGCGCTGTTCGCCCGCAGGGCATGGAAGAAGGGATGAACGCAGGGGTGCGGCATCCGCTGCACTGTTTCAAACCGAGGCTTCCCTGCTTTGCAGAGAAGATTCCCTGTCTTGTTGCCCAGGGAACTCGCGCCAGAATTGCCTGAAGATCAGAGGCTTAACCCCTATCCGGCGGCCTCATCTTGCTGTGGGTGACGACGTTTCCCTGTTTTCCTTCCCTGCAGAACAGCGAGCTCCGCCCCGGAGACGGGTTCGCCTCAGCCTCCCCGCATCGCGAGCGAGTCTCAGGATGTTATGCGAAACCGCTTCCCGCTTATTGCGACGGCAATAGTCGCAACGCCCTAACGCCGACGCTCGATCGACGAGCGGGCCTTTGCGATAAGGCGACATACCCCGAGACCGTATTCCCGGCCGTCGCATTTCATTAAACACGACAAGCAGCCTTCGAATCGAGGGGCACGTGCCGGACCTGACCGGTCATTCAGACCGTGAAGTGCCGTCGGCAGTCGAATAAAGTTGCACAATGCAATCAACCTGCAACGACTGCGGATGTTTAGCTTCATCTTGACTCTCGCCGCGACGCGCCGAACGGCAAGCAAATGGAGCGCCTTCCCGCTCTTCGCGCTCGTTTTCCTAGGGACGGGATGCGACGAGCAAGAGAGCGAGCCGCAATTCTACGAGGGCGTCACCATTGGGGAAGGGGCGGTCTATGTTTCCGCCAGGCGCTGGCAAAAGCGGGGCCTCGAATGGCTGGTTGAGGAAGGCGGGACAATCAGGCTTCAGCGCGAGGTGCCGGCCATCGCGGATCTGGATCGAGCCCACGAGGCCACCATCATGGTGCATGGATATCATGCTCCTCCCCGCACGATCGCGCTTTGCTTCGCGGGGCTGGTCTCGCACCTGACGGACAGCGGCTACCGACACCCGGTCGTCGTGTTCGACTGGCCCAGCACTGCTGAACTGTGGCAGGAGATCTCCCTGCAGGAGAGGCTCTGGTACATGGAGGCGACCGGCGTCAGAAATCCGGGCCTAAGCTGGGAACTTGCTGGTTACTCCGGGGACCTGGTAACGGCCAACAGCACCGCCGCCGATGCTTTGATCGGCCTGCTGGAAACCCTGAGCAGCACGTCGCCCGACGCACGTTTCAACATCATTGCCCATAGCATGGGATGCGTCGTCGTCTTCCAGGCGATCAGACGGCGCCCCGAGCTCGCGAAGACCCTTCGGGACGTGTTCTGGCTCGCACCCTCACTCGAGGCAGAGAAGCTTGACGATGCGGAATTCCGGAACGGCCTGCGGCAGGTCGGACGGTTGTCCGTTTACCATTCGTTGCATGACGGACTTCTTGGCTTGCTCGCCACAGCAACCTTCTCACCGAGACTTGGACATACGGGCCCCGGCACAACGAGTGCCCTGCCGCGAAATCTGACTGCTTACGACCTCTCCGACGCGCTCGGCCAGACCGGGGTGCATTCCAAGTACCTTGAAAAGGACGGGCCAGCGGCCGTCTCGATATCGAACGCCCTTGCCGGCGAGCGACGACGTAGGCGTTTGACCGATCCCAGGCACCGCAACAAGCGACAATGCTCGGAACGGCCGTTCCGAGCATGCGCTTTTTTGCACGGCCGACCGAAACCGGATGATTCGACGGCGCGACCGCCGAGGCCGGGCTCACGCTATCGAAAAGGGCGCCCGGTGGAGCCCCGCACGACCAGTTCCGCGGGCAATTCCATGTGCGGGATCCGTTCGCCGGCAGATCCGGTCTCCAGCAGATAGGCCGCGGTCAGTTTTCCCATCTCCGCAAGCGGCGCATGAACGGTCGTCAGCCCCGGCGGGATTTCCTTGGCAAGGTCGAGATCGTCGAAGCCGGTGATCGAGAGATCCCCGGGAATCCGAAGACCCAGGGCCGCCGCTTCCAGGAGGGCACCAAGCGCCAGCACGTCGTTGCCGCAGATCACCGCCGTCGGCGGTTCGGGATGCGCCATGAGCTGGCGCAGGGCCCCGCGCCCCTCCGACATGGAGTAGCGTCGTTCGAAGAGGTGCTCCGGCGCCAGGCGCTGCCCTCTCCCCGCAAGCGCCTCACGCGTGCCCGCAATGCGCTCGCTGGCCCGATCGTTGCCTTCCGCTATGCCCGCGATCATGGCGAAGGTCCGATGGCCCAGATCGTGGAGATAGCCGACCACCTTGCGCATGGCTTGCCTGTTGTCGAACCCGATTGTCGGATGCGGCGACGAGGGATGATGGACATAGGTACTGGCGAACCGGATCCCACGGCGTTCCAGCAGGGCGTATACGGCCGGGTCGCGTGCCTCGCCGGTCAGCATCAGGCCGTCCACCCCGCGCACGATGAGATTTTCGATCTGGCGGCGCTCTCGTTCCGGGTCGTAGCCGGAGGCGGCGAGAAGAAGGGTATTCCCCTTTGCGGAGAGCTCTTTCTGGAGGGTCTGCACCACGGTGGCGAAGATCGCATTGTCGAGCGTCGGAATCACCGCGCCGATGGTATTGCTGCGCTGCGACGCCAGAGCCCGCGCCGCGCCGTGCGGCGTGTAGCCCAGCGCATCGATCACAGTCTTGATCCGTATCCGCGTGTCGGGACGGACCTTCTCCGGCGCTCCCAGATAGCGCGACACCGTCGCGGTGGAGACCCCGGCGCGGTGCGCCACATCTTCCAAGGTTGGACGAGCAGCCCCGCGGGTTCGTAAGCGCTTACGTTCTGGCCCTGGGGACTTGTCCATGCCGTCGCTGCTCTGATTGGATCCTTGGTTTTCGGCGGACTTTAACAGGTTTCGCCGAGGCTGACGTGGAAGAAAGAAGTTGACTCCCAGCCAATGACGCCGCTACCGTATGTGATGAATGTAAGCGCTTACATACTCGGAGGCAACGCACGAGATGTTCAAAGATAGGGCGCTTCTCGGGGCCGGGATCTTCTTCGCCATCTACATCGTCAACATCGTGGTCGGAAAGATCGCCGTGCTCGGCGGTGCAACCACCACACCTGGCCTGGGTGACGTCGGAGAGTTTCTGGTCCTGTTCGCCGCGGTGGTTCTGTTCATCGTGGCCTGCCTCGCCCGCGAGCGGGCGCAGAAACTGCAAGACAACGAATAATCATCTTCGCAAATAGGGAGGGAACCATGACCCAAGACAAAGGCCGCGAAGGCCTCAAGTCCGAGGAGCGACGCCGCTTCCTGGAGATCTCGACAAAATACGGTTTCACCGCGGCCGTCGTAGCCGGCGCAGCCGGTGCCTTGACCAGTTCAGAGGCAGCGGCGCAATCGGCCAAGGAGGAAAAGCAACGTCAGAAGGCGGCCGAGCACAGCATGACGGTCGCCACCGCCTACATCCTGGGCGCGTCGCGCAGCTATCCCATCATGCAGCTCGATTTCAAGGAGAACGTCCAGAACGCCACCGGCGGCAAGGTCTATGTCAAGTTGGCCCCGGGCGGTCAGCTTGGCGCTGGCGGCGCACTGGCCCAGAAGGTGCAGAACGGCACGATCCAGGCGGCGCAGCATTCGCTGTCAAACTTCGCGCCTTTCGCGCCTGTGGTCGATCTGATCAATCTGCCCTACTTCTGCGGCGCCAATCAGAAGTTCGTCAATCTGGTCAACTCGGACGCCTGGCGCTCGGAGGTGGACCCCCAGGTCGAGGCCAAAGGCTTCAAGCCGCTGTGGTATGTCGTGATCGATCCGCGGGTTGTCGCCGTGCGCAAAGGCGGCGAAGGTCCGGTGAAGACACCGGCGGATCTTTCCGGGATCAAGTTCCGCGTGCCCGGCTCGAAGATGCTGCAACAGTATTACCGCATGATCGGCGCGAACCCGACCCCGGTCGCCTGGGGCGAGACCCCCTCGGCGATCAAACAGGGCGTTGCGGACGCGCTGGACCCCGCGGTCGGCGCGCTTCACGTCTTCGGCTTCAAGGACGTCCTCTCCTGGGTGACGTTCTCCCGGGCCGTGCCGGACAGTCAGGTCTATTCGTGCAATCTCGAATGGTTCAACGGATTGCCCGGCGACGTGCAGGAGGGAGTCCTGTTTGCCTCCGATATCACAGCGCAACAGAACCTCGCCAAGGTCCCGGCCGCCCGCAACTACGCCATGGCGGAAATGGGCGCGGCGGGCGTGCAGTTCTATTCGCCCACCGCGGCCGAGCTTGACGAATGGGTCAAGGCGGGCGGCTATCAGCGCTCGGAATGGGACAGCTTCAAGATGGAACTGGCCGGGTCAATGGACACCTTTGGCAAGCTCGAAGAAGCGGCCAACACCCAGGGCCGTCTTTACGTGCACGACGCGTAGGGTCTGATGCGGGGGGGCGGCGGTGCCGCCCCCCGCATAACCGACCGTGGCAACAGCACCGCGCGGCGCCTGACGGCCGCTGCGGGCCAGCCGAGGAACCTGCCCCGATGAAACGCCCGGACTCCTTTTGGAAACGCCTGGACGACAATGCCGAACGCTGGCTGCTGCTGGGGTTCTACGCGATGATCGTCGCGACCATCGTCGTGGAAGTCGTACGCCGGTTCGTCCTGTCCTATTCCTCGATCTGGGGTGAGGAGATCGCCCGCTACGCCTTCATCTATCTCGCCTGGGTCGGCGCCTCTGCCGCGGTCAAGGAGCGCGCCCATATCCGGATCGACGTCCTGCTGCAATACCTGCCCAATCGGGGCAAGTCGGCGGTTTATCTTTTCGGCGACTTCTGCATGCTGGCGCTCGCGCTGCTCGCCGTCTACACCGCGATCGAATCGCTCCAGATCTCGATCAAGTTCGGCTCGGTGACCCACGGCCTGCGGATCAGCCTCGCCTGGTTCCTTGCCGCCGTGCCCCTCGGATTTTTCCTCATGATCTTTCGGCTCGGCCAGTCGATCTGGCGCGACGTCGGCGACCTGCTCCGTGGCCGCCCGGCCTACGAGGGCGCGCGGCTGTTCGACTAGGGAGACGACAAAATGCTTTGGCAATCGCTGCAAGAGCAGACCGTCGATCTCGGCTGGGAGTTCTATGGCCCGGTCCTGTTGATCGTCGCCCTGGTCGCTCTCGCCGTGCCGGTTTGGGCCGCGCTTGGGATCGGCGCGGTGATAATGCTTGTCGCGACCGACGTGCTTCCCATATCGCTGCTCGGCGAATCGCTATTCGACGGCATCGACCACTTCGCCCTGATCGCCGTGCCGTTGTTCATCCTGACCGGCGACGTCCTGGTCCGGACGGGTCTTTCCAACAAGCTTCTGGATGTGGCCGACGCGACGACCGGTGGGTTCCGTGCCGGCCTGGGAACCGCCACGGTGCTCGGCTGCGGCTTCTTTGCCTGCATCTCGGGGTCTGATGGCGCCGGCGCAGCGGCGGTCGGGCGCATGACCATCCACAAGCTGGTCGACAAAGGCTATCCGCGCCCCTACGCCTGCGCGCTGGTCGCCTCGGGGGCCTGTACCGGAATCCTGATCCCGCCTTCGATCGCCTATATCATCATCGGGCTGATCCTCGGCATCTCCGCTTCGACCCTGTTCCTCGCCGCAGCCATCCCTGGCGTTATGATCATGCTGTCGATCATGGTCACCAACATGGTGATGAACCGGATCCACGGCTTCGAAGGGGAAAAGGCAGGCTTCTCGCTGACCCGCTGGCGCGAGGCGGTCTGGGATGGGCGCTACGCACTGCTGGTTCCGATCATCATCTTGGGCGGAATCTACTCCGGGATCTTCACGCCGACCGAAGCCGCGGCGGTTGCCGTGGCCACAACGATCATCATTGGACTGCTTCAGCGAACGCTGACCCTGGCCGATTTTCCGAAGATGCTGGTCAGTTCGGCAAAGGTGAACGGTGTCATTCTGCCGATCATCGCCATGTCTCTGCCGCTGGCACAGACCCTGGCGGCGCTCAACGTGCCGCAGGGCTTCATATTTGCCGTGACCTCGCTGACCGAGAACCCCGTCATAATCAAGCTGCTGATGATCGGGATCCTGATCGCCGCAGGCTGCATCATGGAAACCACGCCCAACATCGTCATCCTGGCGCTGATCCTTCTGCCTCTGTCACAGGAAATCGGCATGGACGAAGTGCAGTTCTGCATCATGATGATCACGGCGTTGGGTGTCGGCTTCATCACCCCGCCGCTGGGGCTTAACCTCTTCGTGATCTCCGGGATCACAGGCGAATCGGTCCTGAAAATCGCGGCTCGGGCCGGACCCTACGTGATCGGCATGTGATCATCGTGCTGCTGATCGCCTACGTGCCCCAGCTTTCGACCGTCTTTCTGCCCGACATCTATTGAGAATTGGAGAATCTCGCACCATGGCTGTCCGCTATCTGAAAAAGGCCGAGAAGACGGCCGCGGCCGGCGAGCAGGACGTGCGCGCCACCGTTCAGTCGATTCTGGACGACATCGAGGCGGGCGGCGAGGACAAGGCGCGCGACTACGCCGCAAGATTCGACAAGTGGAACGGAGAGATCGTCGTATCGCAGGAGACGCGCGACGCAGCGGCCGGCAAGGTATCGCAGCGGCTCAAGGACGACATCCGCTTTGCCCACGACCAGGTGCGTCGTTTCGCCGAGGCGCAGAAGGATGCCATCCGCGACACGGAGATCGAGCTGAGGCCGGGACTCGTTGCCGGCCATCGCAACATCCCCATGGCTGCCGCCGGTTGCTACGTGCCCGGCGGTCGTTATTCCCATGTCGCGTCCGCCATCATGTCGGTGACGACGGCCAAGGTGGCCGGCGTCGACCAGGTTATCGCCTGCTCGCCGCCCAGACCGGGCGACGGCGTGAACCCCGCAATCCTGTACACCCTCGACCTCTGCGGCGCCGATTCCATACTGGCGCTGGGCGGCGTTCAGGGCGTGGCGGCCATGGCGTTCGGTTTGTTCGGGAGCCGTCCGGCCGACATATTGGTGGGGCCGGGCAACCAGTTCGTGGCCGAGGCCAAGCGCATTCTTTACGGCCGGGTCGGCATCGACATGTTCGCCGGGCCTTCAGAAGTCATGGTGATCGCCGACCAGACCGCCGACCCGGAGATCGTTGCCTGGGATCTCGTCGGTCAGGCCGAGCACGGCTACAACTCTCCCGCCTGGCTGATCTCGACAGACCGTGCCCTCGCGGAACGGGTCATGGAACTCGCGCCGCAATTCATCGCCACGTTACCGGAGGTCAATCGCACGAACGCGGAAGCGGCATGGCGGGATTACGGCGAAGTCATCCTGGTCGATTCCCGGGATGAGGCGGTCCGCGTTTCCGACGACTACGCCTCGGAGCATCTGGAAGTTCAGTGCGCCGATCTCGACTGGTGGCTTCAGACGCTGCGCAACTACGGTTCGCTCTTCCTGGGCGAAGAAACCACGGTCGCGTTCGGGGACAAGACCTCGGGACCCAACCACATCCTGCCGACCAAAGGCGCGGCGCGCTACACCGGCGGGCTTTCAGCCGGCAAGTTCATGAAGACCGTGACGTGGCAACGCATGACCCGGGAAGCAAACCGCGATATCGCCCAGGTTACGGCTCGCATCTCCCGCCTGGAGGGCATGGAGGGCCACGCCAAGACCGCCGATGTGCGGCTCGAAAAGTGGTTCCCGGGTGAGCGCTTCGATCTCGCAACGGCGGAATGACCGAAGACCCGTTCAGTCTGGCGGGTCGGACCGCCTGCGTGACCGGCGCCAGCGCCGGCATCGGGCGAAGCATTGCCACGGCTCTCGTCCGGGCCGGCGCTGCGGTCGTCGGCGTGGCGTGGCGAGAGGCGCTGCTGGACGAATGGATGGGCGACGCCCAGTCGTTGGGCGGCCGTACCGCCGCATTCGCCGCCGACCTCTCGGACATCGCCGGGTTGAAGGCGGTTGCGCAGCAGGTGTCGGCGCTACTGGGACCACCCGACATCCTGGTCAACGCGGCAGGCCTGAACCCCCGGAAGTCGGCCGATGGCATAAGGGCCGAAGAATGGCAGCGGACACTCGATTTGAACCTCACGGCACCGTTTTTTCTGGCCCAGGCGCTGGTCGCGACCATGCGAGCCAGGGGCTGGGGGCGGATCATCAACGTCGCCTCCCTGCAGTCAACCCGCGCCTTCCCCAACGGCATCGCGTACGGCGCATCAAAAGGCGGCGTCGCGCAGTTGACCCGTGCCATGGCCGAGGCCTGGTCCGGCGACGGCGTGACCTGCAATGCCCTGGCACCTGGTTTCTTTCCGACTGAACTGACCGCCCCGGTCTTCGACGACGAGACGGCCGCCCGCAACGCCGCGCAGACCTGCGTGGGGCGCAACGGGCGTCTGGACGACCTCATCGGCCCGGTGATTTTCCTAGCCTCGCCGGCGTCGGACTATGTGACCGGGCAGATCTTGCACGTGGACGGCGGTTTTACCGCCAAGTGAGGCTGGCCATGAAAGCGTTGTTCTACACGTCGACAGAAGCGACCGAGTACCGCGATGCTCCGGAACCCGACCCGAGGCCGGGCGATGCCCTGGTGAGGGTCGACGCAGCCGGGATCTGCGGCTCCGACATGCACGCCTGGCATGGCCACGATCCGCGCCGCGTGCCCCCCCTGATCCTCGGGCACGAGGCATGCGGCACCGTCCTGGAAGGTCCTGCGCCGGGCGCACGCGTCGTTTTCAATCCTCTGATCTCCTGCGGCGCCTGCGACTATTGCCAGACCGGGCGTTCCAATCTTTGTGCCAAACGCGAAATGATCGGCATGCGGTTGCCCGGCGCCTTCGCCGAGCGGATCGCCCTGCCGGCGCACAACCTGATCCCGGTGCCGGACGGCATGGATCCGGCCAAGGCCGCCCTCACGGAACCCTGCGCAACCGCCTGGCATGCCCTGACGCTGGCGGCGCGGGTTTCGTGGCGACCAATCCCGGAGTGCCGCAGCCTGGTGATCGGGGGCGGTTCCGTGGGGCTGCTCGGCGGTCTGGTTCTCAACGCCTGGGGCGCCCCCATCGTGCACCTGGCCGAAACCAATGAACTTCGCCGCAAAACCGCGGCGACGGCCGGATTGGAGGTGTTCGATCCGATCGCCACGCCGGCGGAAGGCGCCGCATACGACCTGGTCCTGGACGCTGTCGGCGCGGAAGCCACCCGCGCGGCCGCGATTGCCGCCGTGCGCCCCGGCGGCGTGATTGCGCATGTCGGCCTGCAGAGCTGGGCCGGGACATTCGACGCCCGGACACTCACCCTGTCGGAAGTGACCTTGATCGGTGTCTATACCTATACCGACGCCGACCTGCGGGCGTCGCTGGCGGCGCTGCACGACGGTCGCCTGGGAACATTGGACTGGATCGAAGAACGACCGCTGGCCGAGGGCGGGTAGGCCTTCCGCGATCTCGATGCGGGCCGTACGCCGGCCGCTAAGATCATCCTCAGACCCTGATCGGTTCTTGAACGGCAAGATAAGGATCGCCGTGTCGTTCTCTTCTCCCCGAGGGGAGAAGGTGGCCCGAAGGGCCGGATGAGGGGTTATGCTTTCCGACACCCGAGCCCCCTCACCCGGCACGTGCTGACGCGCGTGCCGCCTTTTCCCCCTCGGGGAGATGGGACATCATCCTCCCACCCCGCCGCCGCCCTAGCCAAGTGGCGTCAACTGGTGGCCTAAACGCCTGAGATTAGCATCCGTCCCGCGCAGGTTCAGGTTTGTCCGACAGACCCACCGTGCCGGTTCACATATCCAGTCCATGCGGCAGTATGGTTATGTCGCGGATCACCACACCTTCGGGCCGGGTGATCATGAACATCACGCATTCGGCCACTTCTTTAGCCTCCATCAATGCCTTCGCTGCCAGAGCCTCTTCCATCTTGGCCCTTGGCCAATCGTCAAGAAGCGCGGTGATCACTGGACCGGGAAGAACCGCCCCCATGCGGACATTGTGTTCGATGAGCTGGCGTCTAGTGGAGTGCACGAAAGCCTGCACAGCGAATTTCGAGGCCGTGTAGATCGGCTCCCAGATCACCGGGATCACGCCGGCGACGGAGCTGGTGAAGATGATGTCCCCGCTCTTCTTCTCGATCATGTGCGGCAGCACTGCGTGCACCGAGCGGAACGCCGCGTTCGTATTGAGGTTCAGCACCTTGTCCCAGACATCCGGGTCGCCATCCGCCACAGCGCCTCCAACATATGCTCCAGCATTGGCGTGAAAAACGTCGAGGCCTCCCGTGAGCCCAAGAATGCGCGGCAGAATCGCCGAGACCGCTTCGCCGTCGAGGAGATCCACGTTCAGCGGATGTACGCGGTTTCCAAGCTCGGAGCATATCTCGTCGAGCTTTTTTTCGTCCCGGTCGATCAGCACCACCTCTGCTCCCGCGGCATACAGCGCCTGCGCGCAAGCAAGGCCGATCCCCGATGCAGCCCCGGTGATTGCTGCCGATTTGCCTTTGAGTGCCTCGTTCATACTGAGTCCCCTCACGTTTGTTCAATAAGCGAGCCCAATTGCACCGCCGTCTACGGCCAACGCGCTGTCCTCTTCTTGTCCACCTGCTCGTTCAATGCTTCACCGCTCCCATCGTTAGCCCCGACACAATGTGCCGCTGCATCAGAAGTGTGAATATGACGGGAGGGGCTGCCTGGATGATCGTCGCCGCGGCAATCAGTTCCCAGAACACATTGCCCGTCGTCACGAACGACGTGATCACCACTGGAAAAGTCTTGGCGGCGCGCACTGTCAGGAACAGGGCGAGAAGGAGTTCGTTCCACGCGAAGATGAAGACGAACGTCGCAACCGTCGCGATGCCGCTGCGGGCCAGCGGAATGGCGACGATCCAGAGTGTCTGGAACCACGAACATCCCTCGATCCGGGCAGCTTCGATGATCTCCTTCGGGATGCTCCGAAAGAACGACATCCCCACCCATATCGCGAACGGCAGGTTGAAACCGGCGTAAACCAGAATCATGCCGAGCAGGGTGCCCAACATGCCGAACCCGTTGAACACGATGAACAACGGCACGGCCGCCGCAATCGGAGGCATCATCCGGGTGCTGAGGATCCAATCGGCAAGAAAATCCTTCGCCCTGAACTGGAAATTCACCAATCCAAAGGCTGCTGGCAGGGCGATTATCATACAAAGCGCGGTCGCACCGAGTGTGATGACAACCGAGTTCACCAGGAACATCCAGTTCTCGGACAACAGAACCCGAAAATGTTCGAGATAAGTGAAGTTGGGCAGCCAAACCGGTGGAATCGCGCAAAGATCCGTGCGCGTCTTGAAGGCCGCCAGCACGATCCAGACAATCGGCGCCGAAAAGACGAAGACAATACCGAATGCTGCAGACAATGCCGGGTAAGATATTCTGAACATGGTGGCCTCACCGCCGTCTGAAATTCGGTCTGCAAGGTGGGACAAGACGCAGCCCGCACCACCCGAAACCCGGTCGATCGACGGTCAGTTCAAACGTTCGTCATTCGCTCCAAAGACATGGCGGGACGCGCCAGGCAGCGACAGATAGATGGTCTCGCCACCGTGATAGTCGCGTTCGCCAACCGCGCGCACCGTCACCATGCCGACTTTCGGAACCTCAACGTAAAGGAAGGCATCGCTGCCAAGCTGTTCCTCGACGATGATCGTGCCTTTCCAGTCGCCGTTCTCGTGCGAGTACTCGATGTGCTCGGGCCGGATACCCAGCGTCATCTTGGCGCTCATGTCTTCCGGTTTCAGGGTCGGGACGTGGATCATGGTGCCATCGATCAGCTCGACCTTGCCGTCGGGGGCTGGTTTCGCCTCGACGAAGTTCATTCTCGGCGACCCGATAAAACCGGCGACGAATTTGTTCCTGGGGTGGTCATAGAGCCGGATGGGCGCGTCGAACTGCTCAATATTTCCGCCCTCCAGCACGACGATCCGGTCGGCCATGGTCATCGCTTCGACCTGGTCATGGGTGACGTAAACCATGGTGGTCTTGAGTTTCTCGTGCAGCCGGATAAGCTCGATCCGCATCTGAACGCGCAAGGCCGCATCGAGGTTCGACAGGGGTTCGTCAAACAGGAACGCGGTCGGATTGCGCACGATGGCGCGCCCAATGGCAACGCGTTGTTGCTGGCCGCCCGAAAGCTCTCGCGGCTTGCGGTCCAGTAGGTCCTGCATGCCGAGCGTCTGGGCGGCATTGTCGACCTTTTTCTTGATTTCTGATTTTGGCTCGCCGGCGATGCGCAACCCGAAGCCGATGTTGTCGCGCACGCTTATATGCGGGAAGAGCGCGTAGGACTGGAACACCATCGCAAGGCCCCTCGAAGAGGGTTTTTCATAAGTCGCATCGCGACCGTCGATGATGATCTGCCCGCCGGTCAGTTCTTCAAGCCCGGTGATCAGGCGCAGTAAGGTCGATTTTCCACAGCCCGAAGGCCCGACGAAGACGACAAACTCACCGTCCTTGATGTCCAGACTGACGTCTCCGATCACAGTGATCGTTCCGAACTTCTTGTTAACATGACTAAGGACGATCTCACCCATTGAAAACACCTCCGACGCCGGGGCGCTGGATCAGGCCGTCAACCCTGTCGGCTGCTTGCAGGTTTGCACGGGTGAAATCGATCGCATGCCGGCACAAGTCCTCGCTCCAGCCGCCCACCCAGCAGAGCGCGTGCGCGCCAATTCTGTTCATGTTTTTCTCCCGTCCTTATGGCGCGTGCCACGTTGGCTTGCGTTCCCGACGCACACCGTTATTGTCATCCCGGTCGCGAATGCGGCCTGGTCTGATGTCTTGGCCCTGCGTTTGGGTGCCGGCTGAAGGTGTTTTCCGATCCAGCTCAATTTTTCACAGCCCCCATGGTCAGGCCGGAAACGATGTGGCGTTGCATGATCAGAGTGAAGATCACCGGCGGTAGAATCTGGATGATTGTTGCGGCCGAGATCAGCTCCCAATAGGTCTTCGTCACCGTCGAAAAGGACGAGATCACGACCGGAAACGTCTTGGCCTCGCGCGTGGTCAGGAAGAGCGCTAACAGAAGTTCGTTCCATGCGAAGATGAAGACGAAGGTCGCGACCGTCGCGATTCCGCTTCGCGCCAGAGGGAGGGCCACGATCCGGAAGGTCTGGAACCATGAGCATCCCTCGATCCGGGCCGCCTCGATCATTTCCTTCGGGATATTGCGAAAGAACGACATCGCCACCCAAATCGCGAATGGCAGGTTGAAGCCCGCGTAGACGATGACAAGCGCACCGATCGAGTCGAGCATCCCGAGGTTGTTGAACAGGATGAAAAGCGGAACCGCAGCCGCGATCGGCGGCATCATCCGGGTGCTGAGGATCCAGTCGGCCAGAAAATGGCGTCCGCGAAAACCGAAATTCACCAGCCCGAACGCGGTCGGCAGAGCGAACGCCATGCACAGAGCGGTCGACCCGAGGGTGACCACGATCGAATTTCTCAGGAACTGCCAGTTCTCGGTCAGCAGTAGCGTGAAATTCTCGAGATAGCTGAAATCCGGCAACCAGACCGGCGGGATGGCGTAGATGTCCGAGATCGTCTTGAATGCCGCCATGACCATCCAAAGGATCGGCGCAGTGAAGATGAACACGATGCCGAAAGCGGCCAAAAGCGCCAGTGTCTTGTTTCCGCTATGCATTCTGCATTCCCCGGAGATATCTCACCGCAACCGTCGTGACGAGAATGCTGATCAACAGAATGATGACAGCCGCCGCTGACCCGTATCCGACCTGAAAGAACCTGAAGTTCTGCCGATACGCGAAGAATGTTACGATTTCGGTCGCATCCCCGGGGCCGCCGCGCGTGGTGACATAGACGAGATCAAACAGTTTCAGATTGTCGATAACCCTCAGAATGACGCCGATCAGAATGACGTCACGGATTGCCGGAAGCTCGATCCAGCGGGCCACGTGATGCCATTTCGCGCCTTCCAAGTCCGCCGCCTCGTAAAGCGATCCGGGTATCGACACCAGCCCTGCGAGCATCAGAAGCATCATGAAGGGCGTCCATTGCCATGCGTTGATCATGATCACCGTCAGCAGGGCGACCGACGGGTTGCCGAACCACGACAGGGGTTCGTTGCCAACGCCGGACAAGAGGTAGTTCGCGATCCCGAGCGTCGGGTTCAGGATGTAGCTGAATATCAGGCCGACGCAGATCGGCGTGATCATCATCGGTAGGATTGCCATTGAGCGCAGGACGTGGCCGGTCTGCATCTCGCGCAAACTGAGAAACACCTTTGCAAAAGCAAATCCAAGGACCAGCTCGATCGCGATGGAGGACGCGGTCAGAACGGCTGTGTTTTGGATAGACTTCAGGAACAGCGGATCGGTCAGGAGGTTCTGGTAGTTCTCCAGGCCGACGAAGAACTTTCGGGACATCCGCGTGAGTTTTGCGTCGTAGAGGCTGAGGTAGACCGAATAAATGAAGGGAAACACGCTGAGAAGAAGAAGATAAATAACAGCCGGGACGATGAAGAACAGCTTGGGGTTCCGTTCGCTGTCCTTTCGTTGGACCAGTCCAACCGAGCTTGTTGATGTTTGGGTCAATTCCGCCATGTCTCGGCCTTCACCGTTGCAGGATGTGACGCGCGTTTCTAGGAGGTCAAACCTGCGTCAGTTTGGCAAGGGCCACCGGCCCTTCCCAGGGAAGAGACGCAACGTTTGGATCAACGCATTGCGCCGGTCTCGGACTAACCCAGACAGCCCGCGCGCCGGAGCATCTTGGCGATGTTCCCGTTCGCGGTATCCATGGCCTCCTGAGGGGTCGCATCGCCGACGATCGCCCGGTTCACTTCAAGACCCAGCGTATCGATCATCTCGAAGGTCATCGCGTGACGCGGACGAAGCTCGGCCCAGGCTTTCTTCGCCGACTCGTAGAGCGTCGGAACCCAGGGCTGCGCTGCGATGATCTCGGCATCCTGCATCGCCGAATGACGGCTCGGAGGACCACCGGCCAGCACGAACGTTTTGTGCGTTTCCGGGCTTGCAAACCACTTGATGTAGTCCCACGCGGCCTCCTTCTGCGAAGAGTGCTGGTTGATGCACAGGATCCACCCGCCGACCGGCGGCACCGATTCCGCGCCTTCCGCATGCGGGAACACGGCGACATCGAACTTGCCGATCACCTTCGAAATCTTCGGATCCTGGAACAGCGGGGTACGCACCGACCAGTTGTTGATCATCGCAACCTTGCCTTGGGTAAAGGCGTTGGCGCGCTCGTCCCAGGCATACTCCTCGACACCCGGCGGTCCATAGGCCGCAATGTCCTTGAAGAACTGGATCATCTCGACCGACTTCTCGGAATTGAAGAGCGGCGTCTGATCGGCATAGGCGTCAGGCGATCCCGGGTAGTTCGACTCCCAGGGCTTGCCGCCCGCGGAATAGATCCACTCGAAGAACTGCTGACCTGCTGCAGAGCCGCGCTTGAAGTTCATGGCCATGCCGTCCACGTCCGGGAAGTCAGGGCTTTCCTTGAAGAACTTGGCGGCCGCCATCAACTCATCAAAGGTCTTGGGCGGTTGGAGTCCGGCCTGTTCAAACAGGTCTTTTCGGTAGTGCAGCATGTGTCAATAGCCAGCGATTGGCAGGCACTGCAGTTTGCCCTCCCAATAGGCCTGACCGGCGAAGGATTCGATATAGTCATCAATCGCCGCGATCTCGGGATCGGTCGCGGCCACGCGATCCTCCACCGGATCGATGCAGCCGGCCTCGACGAATTCGCCGACCCAGATTCCGTCGATGAACAGCACATCGTACTGACCATCGTTTTGCGAGCAGCTCAGAATTTGCTTCTCGTGCAGCGGGTCATAACCAAAGCCCTCGATTGTCACCTTCGCGCCGGTTACCCCCTCAAAGGTCGGGCTGATCTCCTTCAATGAGTCGATGAAGGGGTCTTGAATGACCTGGACCCGCACGTCCACGCCGGAATGAACGCCGAGCTCTGCCTTCCAGTCCACGGCCGAAGCCGATGTCGCGGCGAGCGCAAGCGCAAGCGCCGGCATCGCCGTTATGCTCAAGAGATTACGGTTCATTGTTTCCTCCTCTGTGATTGAGAACCCCATGTTCTGCGTCGTTTTTTAAGACGGATCTCCACCGTTCGCAGCCGAAGCTGCGCTTTTTGGAATCCTGCAGTTGTTTCTAGTGTATCGTGCCTCCCTTCGATGTACGGCGCGACGCCGCCTCCTCCCCAATTTCAAGCTCGCCGGGCCCCTCATTCGAATACGCCCGCCGATCTTGCGATGGCTTTTCACCAAGTATCGGTTGAGCCGAGTCCCGAATCTTCAACGAACATTCCAGAACAATGGTCTGTGGCGGTTGATCTTCGCCATTCATTCGCGCCTCAAGTCGCTCCCATATGGTCCGAGCGATCTCGACGATCGGCTGGCGAACCGCGGAGATTGCCGTGCGCCGCGCGGACATCCAAGGATAGTCGTCAAAGCCGACAATCGAGATCTGATTTGGAATATCGATCTTGCGCTGGGCCATCGACGTCAACACGCCGAGCGTCGTGATATCCGTCATGGCAATGATTGCGGTCGGCCAATCATTGCGCTCGAGCCAGTGAGTGAGTGTCTTGGCGCCCTTGTTCGGCTCCGAGCCCAGTTCCACTTGGCGAACGCGCCCACCGACGCGCCGAATCGCGGACTCTGCGCCCTCGCAACGCTGTCTGATCGCGACGAGATTCAGGTCCGACGGGGCGAGAAGCACGTCTCTGTGTCCGATATCCGTGAGGTATCGTGCGGCGATCTTTCCGGCGTCTTTGTTGTCGATCAGTACGGTGTCGACGACCCCGGTATCGGCAACACGGTCCGCAAGCGCCATTGGGACTTCGGCCCTCTCCTCGCGAACGTGCGGCGGAAGGGTATCCGTGCAGGGGATGATCACCATCGCAGCCGGACGCCAAGCCAGCAGCGCATCCAGGCGACCATGTTCGATCTGAGTGTCGTTGTTGGAGTTGGCGACGATGATTTCGTAGCCCCCTGGCCGCGCCAAGCCTTCGAGCTCCGTGATAATCGAGGTAAAGAACGGGTCAGACAAATCCGGCACGATCACTCCGACCACCCGAGCCTTGCCGGAGCGAAGCTGCGATGCGACCCGATTGACGCGGTACCCCAGCTCATCGGCTGCCTTGCGCACCTTGCGCGCCATCGCCGGTGAGACCGGTTTGGTGCCATTCAAAACGTTGGATACCGTCGCCGTTGACACACCTGCACGCGCAGCGACGTCCTTGATCGATGCCTCCTGACGCGACATTCGATCTTTGCTCCCCCCAGCATCGAATTTAAACGTTTTACAGTTAAACGATTAACAGCGGCTCGCACTTGATGCAACGGTTTTTCTCGGGCACGAGGGATCTATCAGAGGAAATGCGTGAATCGGCTCAATCTGCCACGAGGAACAGGAGGAACTGCTTCGACGGCGCTGTCGCCGCGCCAGGTCCAAGACCTGGCCTTCGAGCGCGGCATCAACATTTGTCACGAAACGCCGGAATCGCAGGGCTGCGCTCACGTTTCTGAAGCATTCAATAAAACGCGACGGTCGACCGCTGTCGATCGTGACGGATCGGCTCCGGTCGCACCGGGCGGCGATGAATATCATTGGCGTCAACGACCGACAGGAATGCGAGCGGTGGGGGTTCAGGTCAGGTGTCGGATAAGGGGGTTCGGCTGCCGGCAGCAGTAACACCCTCGCCCCAACCCCTCTCCCTCCAGGGAGAGGGGTTTTGTTTGCCCCCTATCCCGTGGCGGCGCGGGACTGGGCGTGCAGCACGTCTTTCAGCGCCGGATAGCTCGCCTTGTACGCTTCATAGAACGGTCGGTATGCCTCATGCGCGGCCATGTCCGGTTCGATGGTTCGTTCCACCTGCACCATCGCGTCGGCCGCCTCGGCAATGCTGCCATAATGGCCGGCCGCCACCGCGGCCAGGCAGGCACAGCCCAGGCTAGGCGCATCGGCCACCCGGGTCAGGATCAGCGGCAGGCCGGAAACGTCGGCATGGATTTGCAGCCACAGATCGGACCGGGTGGCGCCGCCGGCGACGACCACGTCCTTTGGCCGGAAGCCGTTGTCCCGCATGGTTTCCAGGATCAGCTCGGTTCCGAAGGAGATACCTTCCAGGACGGCACGGAAGATATGGCCGCGCCCGTGCTTCAGGGTCAGGCCCGACAGCACGCCGCGCGACAGCGGGTCCGTATAGGGCGTCCGGTTACCCTGGAAGTGGTCCAGCACCACCAGTCCTTCCGACCCCGGCGGCAGGGCGGCCGCCTCGGCGTTCAGCACGTCGTAGTCGGCGCTTTCACCCAACATGGTCCTGAACCAGTTGACGATCGAGCCGGTGGAGGTCTGGCCGCCCTCGGTCACATGCAGACCGGGGATCACGGCATCGGAATAGGTGCCCCAGATGCCTTTGCCGTTGAACGGCGTTTCGCTGAGGCCCAGGTGCAGGTGCGACGAGCCCGTGATGAAGGCCAGCCGGCCGGGCCTGACGACGCCGAGGCCGATCATGCCGATGAAGGCGTCGGCACCGCCCTGGGCGACGGGCAGACCCGCCGGCAGGCCCAGATGTTCGGCTGCGCGCGGCGTCAGGCCGCTGACCACCTCGCCCAGCGCCAGGATCTCCTGCGGCCATTTCTCCAGGATCGCCTCCATGCCAAGCGCACGGACCATGTCCGCGGCATACCCGCCGACGCCCGACCGGTAGTGCCAGCGCGCCGACACGTTGTTGATGCTCGCGACCATGCGGCCGGTCAGGTGATAGGTGATGTAGTCCTGGAACTCGCAGATCGTTGCCGCCCGCTCGAAAGTCTCGGGCTCGTTCTCCTTCAGCCACAGGGCCTTGGGGATCATCCACTCGGCCGAAACCGGACCATCGCCTGCGCTGTTGACCGCCAGTGCGGCGTCCCCGGTGGCGACCACCTTTTCGGTCTGCGGCGCGGAGCGCATGTCCATCCAGATCAATGCGGGCCTGAGCGGCGCACCGTTTTCGTCCAGCGCGACAACGCTGCAACAGGTCGTGTCGAGCGAGATTGCCGAAATCGCGGATCCGTCGACGCCGGCCTCGGCCATCGCCGCGCGCACAGCCGCGCCCAGCGCCTGCCACCAGTCTTCCGGATCCTGTTCCGCCCAGCTCGGCTGGGGAAACCGGGTCTCGTATTCGGTCGACGCGAAGGCCACCGGCGTGCCTTCCAGGTCGAACACGCCGGCGCGCATGCCGCCGGTTCCGCCGTCGACCCCGATCACATATGGTCCTGCCATGATGCCCTCCCCTCAATCGGCGAAACCGTACAACGCGGCCGGATTGTCCACCAGAATACGCTGCCGGGTGTCCGTATCATCCACCCATCGATCCAACAGCCCCAACAGCAACGCCTCGTCGGGCGGCGCCTTCTGGCCAGGATGCGGCCAGTTGCTGGCCCACAGCATGCGGTCGGGCGCATGCGCGACCAGCGCGCGGGCCAGCGGCATTACGTCGGAATAGTCCGGCGGGCCGGTCTTCGAGGACTCGTAGGGCGCGGACAGCTTGACCCAGCACCGGCCGGTGTCCAGCAAGGCCAGCAGGGCGCGAAAGCTCTGATGGTCGGGGGCGACCGGATCCATGAACCGGCCCACATGGTCGACCACCAGCCCGCCCAGCAGGGCCAACAACCGGTCCAGACGGTCCGCCAGTTCCCGGCCATTGAGCTGAAGCTGGACGTGCCAGCCATGCTCGTAAACGCGCGCGGCCACCGCCTCCAACAGGTCCCACGGCAAGGCGCCGCCCGGCAACATGTGAAAGCGCACCCCGCGCACCCCGCGCGCAGTCAGATCCGCCAGATCTTCGTCGGTCGCGGTGTCGTCGACGACCATGACGCCGCGGGCGGCATCGCCGAAGGCCTCCATCGCCGCAAGCTGGCAACTGTTGTCGCGCCCGAAAGTGGTCGGCTGGACGACAACGACCCGCTGAAGGCCCAACCGCTGCTGCAGGGCGCGGTAGTCCTCGACCCAGGCGTCGGGCGGGCGAATCAGTGCGCCTTCCGCTGCGGGAAAACGCGCGTTGTAGAAATGCATATGGGTGTCGCAGGCCCCCGCGGGCATCTGCGTGCCGATCCCGTTCATGCCCCTTCTCCCTGTCCGTTCTTTCGCCACCAGGCGCGCAGGCGTTCCGCCGCCTGCGAGTTGACGGTGCGTGGCGGCATTTCGCCCGCCAGGATGGCGCGGACCTGCTCGACGCTGCTGGCCGCCTGTTCGTCGGCATTCTCCGGCGTCAGGCCACCCAGATGCGGCGTCGAAACCACGCCGGGCAGCGACGCCAGGGCCGGCGACGGCCGTTGATCGGGGGCGCGGCCCACATCCATCGCCAGGCCGCCGATCCGCCCTTCGCCCAACGCCGTGGCGACCGCATCTTCGTCCATCAATTCGCCGCGGGAGACATTGACCAAAAGCGCCGTCGGTTTCATCGCAGCCAGCGCGGCGGCATCGATCAGGTTCTCCGTCTCCGCGCTGGCCGGCGCCAGCGGCAGCACCACGTCGGCGGCCGCCAGCAGGTTCTGGAACCCGACCTGCTCGATCTGCGCCCGATCCACCTTCTTGAACGGGTCGTGGACCAGCACCCGCATCCCAAGGGCCAGCAGCAGGTCGGCCAGGTAACTCCCGATCGCTCCATAGCCGATGATTCCGGCCGTCCGTCCGCGCATCTGGGCACCCATGGTCTGGGGCGGCATTTCGCCATCGCGGTACAGCCTGGTGGACTCGCCGACATTGCGGGCGAGGCACAGCATCAGGGCCAGCGCGATCTCCGCCGTCGACGGAATGAAGCTCTTGCCCGCGTTCGCCACCAGCACGCCGGCGCGCGGTGCGGCGTCCACATCGACATCGCGGATGTCGATGGCGCAGCGCAGGAAAGCGATCAGGTCGGGGGCGTTCTCGAACAGCGCGGTTTCGCCATGCGTGGCGCGGTGTGAGACGATGATCTCGCAGCCCGCCGCCGCGTCGATCAGTTCCGGCGTCGTCAGATTCCGCCCGGCGGGATTGCGGCGCACCTCGCCCAGCGCTTCCAGACCCGCCAGGGTGCGGCCGTAATAGGCGTCGAGATCCTCGGGATTGTGGGTGAGAAAGATCCTGATCATGTGCCCTCCGCCTGCTACCTTACAAGAACCCACCGACGCCAGCGCGCATTCTTGCTTCTGTCATAGTCTTGTCGCCGCGGGCGGTTGTCATCCTACTCTTTCAACAAGGGAAGATCGGTGATGCTCAACCTTCGTCTGGTCGTTTCATTTGCCGCCGTCTTCGGCGCGGTGGTTCCGGTCGCCGGCCAGGCCACGGCCCAACAGAACGATGCCGCGGTCCAATTGGGGCCACGTCCATTCTATCTCGTCGATGCGCTGGAAGACGGGCCGCTGAAGTCGAAGCTGCAGCAATGCACCGGGCCGTTCGCGAAGACGGATTTTTCGATCGGCCATCGGGGCGCGCCGCTGCAATTCCCCGAACACACGAAGGAATCGTACGAGGCGGCCGCCCGCATGGGCGCCGGCATTCTGGAATGCGACGTGACCTTCACGAAAGACAAGCAACTGGTCTGCCGCCATTCCCAGTGCGACCTGCACACGACGACGAACATCCTGGCCATCCCGGAACTTGCCGCGCAATGCACACAGCCCTTCTCGCCGGCCGACCCGGCGTCGGGAAAGAAGGCGTCGGCAGAATGCTGTACCAGCGATCTCACGTTGGCCCAGTTCAGGACCTTGCGGGGCAAGATGGATGCATCCAACCCCGCCGCCGCGACGGTGGAAGAGTACATGGACGGCACCGCCAGATGGCGGACCGACCTCTATGCTTCGACCGGCACCTTGATGACCCATGCGGAGAGCATCGCCCTGTTCAAGAGGCTTGGCGCCAAGTTCACGCCGGAGCTGAAATCGCCCAGCGTGCAGATGCCGTATGAGGGAAGCTACAGCCAGCAGGACTATGCGCAGCACCTGATCGACGAGTACAAGGCGGCCGGCATCGACCCGGCCGACGTCTACGCCCAGTCGTTCAACCTGGACGACGTCCGTTACTGGATCGAGAACGAGCCCGAATTCGGCAGGCAAGCGGTGTATCTGGACGGGCGCTACCGCGACAAGGCGTTCCGACACACAAATCCCTCGACCTGGTCACCGGGGATGGAAGAGCTTGCGGGCGACGGCGTCCGGATCGTCGCGCCGCCGATGTGGATGCTGCTGGATCTGGGCGACGACGGGTCCATCGTGCCATCCGCCTACGCCATGGCGGCGCGAAAAGTCGGCCTTGAGATCATCACCTGGACGTTGGAACGGTCGGGTCCGCTGGCTGGCGGCGGCTGGTACTACCGGTCGGTGTCCGACGAAATCGACGGCGACGGAGACACATTGAAAGTCCTGGACGTGCTGGCGCAGGACGTGGGCATCAAGGCGATCTTCTCCGACTGGCCCGCGACCGTCACCTATTACGCCAATTGCATGGGTCTAAAGTAACCGCAACCGAGACGCGCCTGCAGGGCGGACGGCATCCGCCGTTTGCCGTTCCTGTCTTGACTGTGTCACAATTCCCCACTCTCATCCGGACCTCGGTTGAGCAATAACGACGAGGAGGGGCAGGCCATGCGGAGGCCGATTCTATCGATAACGACCGCCATTGCATTTGCATTTGCGACCAGCAGCGCGTTTGCCGCCACCGAAGTTCAATGGTGGCATGCCTTTACCGGACGCCTCGGCGACCTCTTGAATGAGCAGGTCGAAAAGTTCAATGCATCGCAATCGGAGTTCAAGGTCGTCGCTTCGCACAAAGGCAACTACTCCGAGACTTTGAACGCGGGAATTGCTGCTTTCCGGGCGGGTGAGCAACCGCACATTCTGATGGTTTTCGAGGTCGGCACGGCGACCATGATGGCGGCCAAGGGCGCGATCAACCCGGTCCACAGCGTCATGGCCGATTCCGGTGCGACGTTCAATCCGGACGGATATCTCGGCCCGGTCAAGGGTTACTACACGACCACCGACGGCGAGATGTTGTCTCTTCCCTACAACTCTTCGACCCCGGTGCTTTGGGTGAACCGCGATGCCCTGAAAGACGCCGGACTTGATCCCGACATGGATCTCAGCACTTGGGAAAAGGTCGGCGGCGCGTTGGATGCGCTTGCGTCCGCGGGTCACCAATGCCCGCTCACGACGGCTTGGCAGAGCTGGGTTCACCTTGAGAACTTCTCGGCATGGCACAACCAGCCGTTCGCAACGAAGGAAAATGGCTACGCCGGTATGGATACGGAACTGGCGTTCAACGGCGCCGTTCAGGTCAAGCATATTCAGCAGATGGGCGATTGGGCGAAAGAGGGCAAGTTCATCTACGCGGGACGACGCAACGAAGGTGGCGCGAACTTCCGAGCCGGTGAGTGCGCGTTCTTCACGGAAAGTTCCGCCGGGTACGCCGGAATCAAAGCGGAGGCGAAGTTCGACTTCGAAATCCGACCGCTTCCCTATTGGAGTGATGTCGGCGGCGCCCCTCAAAATACGATCATCGGCAGATCTTCGCTCTGGGTCCTAAGCGGTCATGATGCGGCGGAATATAAGGGAGTAGCAGAGTTTCTCAGCTTCCTGTCGACATCGGACATCCAGGCCAAGTGGCATCAGGACACCGGTTATCTTCCAATTACTCTTGCGGCAGCCGATCAAACCAAGGCGGAGGGATTTTACGAAGCGAATCCGGGCACCAACATCGCTATCGAGCAGATGACCGGTGCCGCACCGACCCCGAATTCGAAGGGTTTGCGTCTGGGTTCCTTTGATCAGATCCGCGGGATCATTGACGAGGAACTGGAAGCCGTCTGGACAGGCGACAAGACGGCACAAGCGGCGCTGGACAGCGCGGTCGAGCGTGGCAACGCGCTGTTACGGCGTTTCGAAAGCGCCAATCGCTGAGGTTGTTGACCCGCCGCCCGGAACCGGGCGGCGGGATTCCTCATGGAAAAGCGCGTCAAATTCAAGGGCTGGTTGCTGCCTCTGGCTCTGGTCGCACCGCAAGTGGTTGTGACGGCGGTCTTTTTCTTTTGGCCGGCCGGAGAAGCCATTTGGCAGTCCATGTATATTCCGGACCCGTTCGGTCTCAAGTCGCAGTTCGTCGGACTTGGAAATTTCGAGTTCCTGTTTGGAGACCGGTACTACCGCGAGAGCTTCATTACGACGGCGATCTTCTCTGCTCTTGTGACTTTGGTATCCATGGCCGGCGCATTGTGGCTTGCGGTCATGGCCGATCGCCTGATCAAGGGGTCGGGCACATATCGCACGCTCCTGATCTGGCCCTACGCCGTGGCGCCGGCCGTGGCGGGCGTCTTATGGCTTTTCATGTTCAACATCCGGGTCGGGGTCGTTTCCTGGTACCTTGGCCTGTTGGGTTACGACTGGAACCACGTGCTGAACGACGGTGAGGCCATGGGTCTGGTCGTCGTTGCTTCCTCCTGGGGCCGGGTAAGCTACAATCTTCTGTTCTTCCTGGCGGGCCTTCAGGCAATACCCAAATCGGTCATCGAGGCCGCCGCGATCGATGGCGCGCGCTTTTGGACGCGTTTTTGGACGATCGTGTTCCCGCTGTTGTCTCCCACCACCTTTTTCCTGTTGGTGCTGAACATCGTTTACGCCTTTTTCGAGACCTTCGGCGTGATCCACACGATCACTTCCGGGGGGCCGCAACAGGCCACGACGATCCTCGTCTACAAGGTCTATTCGGATGGCTTCGTCGGGCAGGATCTGGGGTCGTCCGCGGCGCAGTCCGTCATTCTATTGATCGTCGTTAGTGTTCTGACCGTCATCCAGTTCAAGTATATCGAGCGCAAGGTTCATTACTGATGGCGCACGCGTCAGGAATGGTCGAGAAGCAGGGGGCAGGGTTGTGGTTGACCCATCTGTGCCTCTGCATCGGCATTTTGATCATATTCTTCCCGATCTGGCTCGCGTTTGTCGCCTCGACCGTCAGCCAGCCCGAGATCGTGCAACCGCCGATGCCGCTCCTGCCGGGCGATCAGTTTGCGGAAAATTACGAGCGCGCCTTGTTTTCCGGTATCAATGCGCCGGTCTGGCGAATGCTGGCAAACTCAATGGTCATGGCGGTCGGAATCGCAGTCGGAAAGATCGCCATCTCACTCCTCAGCGCCTTTGCGATCGTCTATTTCGATTTTCCGTTTCGTCGGGTCATTTTCTGGCTGATATTCCTGACGCTCATGTTGCCGGTTGAGGTGCGGATCGTTCCAACCTACGAGGTCATCGCCGGGTTCGGGATGCTGAACAGCTATTCCGGCCTGATATTCCCGCTCGTTGCGTCCGCCACCGCGACATTCCTGTTTCGTCAGTTTTTCATGACGGTGCCGGACGAACTGGCCGAAGCCGCCCGGGTCGATGGTGCGCGGCCGATGCGGTTCTTCTTCGACATCCTGGTTCCGATGAGCCGCACGAATATCGCGGCGCTTTTCGTGATCCTGTTTATCTACGGATGGAACCAGTACCTCTGGCCGCTCTTGATCACGACGGATCCGGAAATGAACACCATCGTCATGGGTATCAAGCAGATGTTTCCCAGTGGGGACGACACCGCCGATTGGCCGGTCATCATGGCAACGTCGCTCCTGGCCATGCTGCCCCCGGTTCTGGTGGTCGTTTTCATGCAGAAGCTCTTCGTTAGAGGTCTGGTGGAGAGCGAGAAATAGAGGTGTGAGTGGCCGAGATTCTTCTTAGCGGTGTCAAAAAGCGCTTTGGCGACTTGCAGGTGATCCACGGCGTTGACGTGGAGATCGCCAACGGCGAGTTGATCGTCATCGTCGGGCCGTCAGGATGCGGAAAGTCGACCCTGTTGCGCATGGTCGCCGGGCTCGAAACGATCACGGACGGCGAAATCCGGATCAACGGCGTCCGTGTGAACGAAAAGGAGCCCATGGACCGCAACATCGCGATGGTGTTCCAGAACTATGCGCTCTATCCGCACATGAACGTCTTCGACAACATGGCCTATGGGCTGAAGATTGCGCGCACGCCCAAGGACGAGATCTCCAAACGCGTTGGCGAGGCCGCGTCACTGCTGCAGCTAGACGGCCTTTTGGATCGGAAACCGCGCCAACTCTCAGGCGGTCAACGCCAACGGGTGGCGATGGGTCGGGCCATCGTACGCAAGCCCGACGCCTTCCTGTTCGACGAGCCGCTTTCCAACCTGGATGCCAAGCTGAGGGTTCAGATGCGCTTAGAAATCAAGACGTTGCAGTCCAATCTTGGTGTGACGTCGCTTTATGTCACGCATGATCAGGTTGAAGCGATGACGCTGGCCGACCGAATGATCGTGATGAATGAGGGCCGGGTTGAGCAGATCGGCCAACCGCTGGAGGTCTACGAGCATCCGGCATCGCTTTTCGCCGCTCAGTTCATCGGAAGCCCGTCGATGAATGTGATCCCCGCCACCATTGAAGGTGGCGTCGTCCATTTGGGAAACGGATGTAGAATTCCGACTGACACCAGTGCGTCGGGTGAGGTCATGTTTGGGGTCCGGCCCGAGCACCTCGTCATGGACGATGACGGTCCGATCACCATGGAAACCGTAATGGCGGAACCGCTCGGCGCCAACACGTTGATCCATGGACGGCTCGCCGGAACGGATACGACGCTGGTCGCGAGTGTCGATGGCGCGGTACCGAATTCGGAAGTGGCTCGCGAAATTCGTTTCGCGGCGCATTCGTCCCACATTCATCTGTTCGATCCGAGATCGGGAGTTCGGATTCAGCGCTGAGTTCCGGCCGTTCAATTTGGACCGATCCTGGCCATACGGGCCATGCCGGGGCTCGGGTACTCTAGTTTTTGGGTTGGGCGACAAGAAACGTCTGCCAACCAACAATTCCTATTCGCTCAAAGTTGACGTTCCGTAGTCAGCTCCTGGCGCAACTGAGAGGAATGCGTGCTATCTGCGGAACCCGCCTCACCTCCAAGAGCGGAAGTGCATTCTTTGGTGATACAGATCGTGTCCGGACAAGTTCTGTGGTGATTGACCCCGGGGCCGCGAGAGACCGGGCCACCCGGTGCGAACTTTCACCGCTCAGGCGCGGGCTCCGGCCTTTGCAGTCGCCCGATAGACCGGCTCGTCGACGACGGCGCCAGCGTCACGCTGAACGGCGGGACGGTCCTGCCGCTGGGTCATCCGGTGCAAAGGGCCGGTGCGGACGTGACGATGGGCCTCAGGCCCGAGCACCTGCGCAAACCCGAGGCCGGCGAGACCGCGCTGCACCTGAAGGTCGAGCTGGTCGAACCGCTGGGGTCGGACACGCTGGTCCACGGCCACCTGCCGGCCTCGCAGGAGGTCATCACCATCCGCATGCCCGAAACCCAGATCTTCGACCCCGGCAGCGACCTGACCGTCGCCATCGCAGCCGGCAACATCCACCTGTTCGATCCGGGGACGCGCGCACGGCTGTGAGGGGTTACCGCTTGCAGCCACGCCCTTCGTGACGCGCCCTCACGGGCGCTCCTTGTATAAACGCGATCCGATAGAATCCGGTTATTCCGTAAGGAATGGTCCGACCCCGATGGCCATTCGGGGTCGGGCCGCCG
>Ga0209783_1000095_pt1 | contig 37410 bp, 38 predicted proteins | sample WorMetfiPIANOSA1_FD_187395 | JGI IMG/M metagenome (GOLD analysis project Ga0209783, IMG submission 187395) | Marine gutless worms symbiont microbial communities from Max Planck institute for Marine Microbiology, Germany - Olavius filocauda... | ecosystem: Host-associated > Annelida > Digestive... | reverse complement strand
CCAGGCTGATAGCATCATCCTTGAACCCTTGGGTGAAACTCCGTCTGGTTTTTTGAGTACTCATTGGACACCTCGCTTTCTGATATTTCGTTCTTAGCAAAGTGTCCGTTTCTTTTAAACCACATCACACCTCGGACCCTTTCTGACAGCACCCTCCCCCAGCCCCTCCCGTCAAGGAAGGGGAGCGCTCCGTTTTCAGCAAGGCAAAGGAACGTGCGAACACCTGCCACCTGGCCCCTGACGCCTTGAACGAGATCACTTCGGGGGTGGAACCAGCCCGCTTTGAACCATCTGCTCAAAAAAATCCACAATCGACTCTGCCAGCGGCCGGTAGGTCATCCCCAGTTCTTTGACGCTTTTGGCGTTATCCGCCCGCCAGGGGTGGTTGACGTTTAGGCTGACCATCTTGCGTGTCATCCCCTTGTCCATTATCGGCCCCACCAGCCAGACCAGCCACTTGGGCAGGGCTTTTTTCGGGAACGGATAGACGTCGCCGTAGTGCTCTCGCAGGGCTTTGGCAAGATCGGGAAAACTGGAGTTGTGACCGGAAGTGATGTGACGGCCCTTGGCCTGAGGTGTGACGGCTGCCCGAAAGTGGGCCTCGGCCAGGTCGCGGACATCCACGACGCCCATACCCCAGTCCGGCACCCCGGCCTTCATGGTCCCATCGCCGAACTGCCGGATCAGGTTGAAGCTTTCCGAGGTCCCGCGGGGGTTGATGCCCGGCCCGATCACCAGGGAAGGGTTGATGACGACCAGGTCCCAGCGATCCTGCGCTTTAGCAATTTTCCAGGCCTCTTTTTCGGCCACGGTTTTGGAGTAGGAATAGGGCTGGTGCGCCAGAGAAGAGGTCTGGTTCCAGTCTTCTTCGGTAAAGACACCGTTGGCGGTCAGGGCCAGGTCGGCATTGTCACCGTAGATGGCCGCACAGCTGCTGGTCAAGACTACCCGCTTAACGGTTGGGGTCCGATTGGCCGATTCCAAAACGTTCCGGGTCCCCAATTGAGCCGGTTCAATCAACTCTTTCTGGGGATCGTTTACCGCCATCACAAAGGGCGATGCCGTGTGAAACACCACCTCGCAGCCCTGCCTGGCCTCGTCATAGGATCCCTCGGCCAGCAAATCAGCCTTGAAGTAGCGAATGTCTCCCGGCGCCTGTTCAGCGAGGGCATTCAGGTATGTGAGTTTTTCGGGATTTTCCGGATCCCGGACCGGGGCATGCACGGTAAACCCCTCATCTAAAAGCTTCTTAACAATCCAGCCGGCCACATATCCAGTAGCGCCGGTAACCATTGCCGTTTTGAATTCACGTGTATTTTCCATTGGTTTTCCTTTCACAAAACTACCGTAGAGACACTGTGTCACCAATTTAAGAGTCATGGCGTCTCTTGTCAAGCAAATCAATGCTTTTTGCGGGCTGTTGCGGATCATACCAGGCGGATTGGATCTGATTTTACCCAAGCAACTTGCGCTGCCGGACCGATGCCTTGACGAAGCAACCCGAGTATGTCAGCCTAAACTAAATCCCGAATACAATTTTGGAAATTACCAGGAGACAACGATGTCGTATGATTTCAATGCCGACGAAGTGTTGAAACTGGCCATTCGCATCGAAGAAAATGGGGCCCGTTTTTATCGCATAGCGGCTGAATTTCAAGCGGACGCTGAATCGAGAGAGGCCCTCGAAAAACTGGCGGCCATGGAGGATGTCCACCAGCGCACTTTTGAAAAGATGCAGGGTGCGCTCACTAACGCGGAAAAAACACCCACCGTGTTCGACCCCCAGGGTGATTCGGCCCGGTATTTGATGGCCATGGCTGACATGCACGGGGGTGAAGGCAACCCCTCTGCTGCCGATGCCCTCACCGGTCAGGAATCGATTCTGGAAATCATCGATATCGCCATCGGCCTGGAAAAGGAGTCCATTCTGTTTTACCTGGGTTTGAAAGACCTGGTACCAGCCAAGCTGGGCCAGGACAGGGTGTTTGAAATCATCGACCAGGAACGTCAGCATATCGTTCAGCTCAACGGGTTTCGTAAAAAATTAACGGCAGGGCCATAGTCTGACCCTGCCGTGAGAGAGCTCAGTTTTATTTCGGTACATTTGAACCACTGAGCCGGAAATCTCGATTTTGCCGTACAGCTATAGCTTGCATGCCGCTTTCGCACCGCTGATGCAGCTGTTCACAAAGTATCCGATGGTCGCAATCGCAAGTAAAGTACCAATCATCGCCAACCTCCTTTCGAATCAGCCCATTACATCGATACCCAGGTCACAACCCAGGTTCGGATCGGGGCGTTCACATTTAAAATTGGCTTCACGGGTATCCACGTGATCCTCATCGCTTTCCTCCCAGTAATCTTCAATTCTATTGTCAGCCATTTTGGCACCTCCATCGCGGGTTTATTGTATGCTTTAGCTATAAGATAAAACCACGGCAGGCAGACGCAATGAGGCCTGTTTTGGGGCAATCTGGTAGGACCATCCCCCCAATAAAATGCTATCGATTGAAGGTCTGTTATTTGCGAGTCAAAATGACTGGGACATTAAGCCAGGGCCACATTAATCTTCGTAGTAGCCATACTCTTTAGCATTAACGTTGTTGCGTTTTTCCCAACCAAGGGTGGATGAGGGCGTCGGGCCGTAATCATGACCCGGCCAGACTATGGTATCGTCGGGCAACGCCATCAGGCGGCGAATGGAAGCGCCCAGGGTCGGCCGGTCGCCGCCCATCAGGTCGGTCCGGCCGCTGTCGCCGACGAACAGGGTGTCGCCCGTGAATAGGTTGCCTTCGGCATACAGGCAGACGCCCCCGGGTGTGTGGATAACATCGAAAGTGATTTCACCAAGCACAAGGGTGGTTTCATCGGAAAGAAAGTGATCCGCCTGGGGATAGCCGCGGGCATCTGCCTCATGAAGGATGATGCGGGCACTGGTCAATTCCTTGAGGCGGCCGTTGCCGGCCGTATGATCCCCGTGTGCGTGGGTATTGAAAATCGTACCGATTGCAAGGCCGGCTTTATCTGCCTCGTCAATGATAAAATCCACATTGGGCCCCGGGTCGATGACCATGCCCTGGTGCGTTTGTTCGCACCCGACCAGGTATGAAAAGTTGTCATAAGGATCCATTTCCAGTTGTTTGATTATCATGTCTTACCTCCGGGTGACCATACGGGGTTGAGTCGTTTGCTATGACGTCTAACCACTGGCGGTTTGTCCGGCCAAGCGCATGACCGGTTTCTCTTCGATAGGCCAATGGACGATGGCGGCCATTAAACCGAAGGCTACCCCCAGCCACCAGACGCCGTCGTAGCTGCCGGTCCGGTCATACAGCCAGCCGCCCAGCCAGACACCGCTGAAGCTGCCGATCTGATGGCCCAGAAAGACAATACCGTAGAGCAGGGCCATGTAACGGGTCCCGAACATCACGGCCACCAGCCCGGATGTCGGCGGCACCGTGGCCAGCCACAAAAAGCCCATCACGGCGCTGAAAATCAAGACCGACGGCAATGTCATCGGTAATAGTAAAAACAGGGTGATGGCCACAGCCCGCCCGAGATAGATCCCCACCAGGAGGTTGCGCTTGAAAACCCGCCCGGACCACACCCCGGAAAGAAAAGCACCGAACACATTGCACAGGCCAATCAGGGAAATACTCCAGGCCCCCAGACGGGCATCGAACCCGTTGTCGGTTAGAAAGGCCGGCATGTGGGCGGTGATAAACGCCACATGAAAACCACAGACAAAGAAACCGGTCACCAGCAGTAGAAAAGAGCGGTGCCCCAGGGCTTCCCGCAGGGCTTCGGATATGGACTGGTCTTTAGTGGCTGTTGCGGTCTCCGCCTTGCCGGAATACGGTGCCAGGGGAATTGCCAACAAGGCCATGGCCAGCGCAGATGCGGCCAGGATGTTCAAAGTGGTAATCCAACCGTAACTGTTGATCAGCTGCTGGGCGATCGGCACCACCGCGAACTGGCCCAGAGAACCGGCCGCGGTGCCCAGTCCCAGGGCCAGCTGGCGCCGGGATTCACCCACCGCGCGGGCCATGGCCGGCAGCACGATGCCGAAGGAAGTGCCGGCAATACCGGCCCCGACCAGCAGACCGGCCGAGCTGTGCAGGACCCAGATGTTCTCTACACCGGCCATCAGCGCCATCCCGCCGGCATATAGCAGGGTGCCGGCTACCAGGACCCGGACGTTGCCGTAGCGATCAGCCAACCCGCCGGCGAACACGGCCACGATACCCCAGCAGAGGTTCTGAATGGCCAGGGCCATGGAAATCGCCTCGCGCCCCCAACCGTTTGCTTCGGTGAGGGGCTTGATAAACAGCCCAAAACTCGACCGGTAACCAAATGAGAGCAGCAGCAACGGGCAGGCGCTGGCCATCAGGAAGTAAGTGGACCCATTTATATTGTGCTCGGCGGATGCGGACATGGATGGCGGCCTTTCAGTTATTTGAAAACCATATTTTAAGAGATAAGGGTCGCTAGATAGATGTCAAGCATCACCGGTAAGCCCGCGTAAGGTACCGGGCATCGTCTGCGCACAGATATTCCCGGAAATATTAATTCTACCCCTGCGGTTGTAATGAAGCGCTAACATCTTATGGTTAAAGGGTATACCGGGTTTTACACCACCAACCGCACAAGCGAGGGGCATCCCATGTTCCGACGGACGAAAATAATGGCAACCCTTGGCCCGGCTACTGATCCCAGCGAAATCCGCGAAGAGATGATCACCGCCGGCCTTGATCTGATCCGCATCAATTTTTCCCACGGGGATCTGGCCGAGCGTCAACACCGCATAGAGAAAATGCGTACGTGCGCCCGGGCGCATGGCCAACACATCGGGGTCCTGGCCGATCTCCAGGGGCCGAAGATACGGATCGGCCGGTTTGCAGATGGACCGGTAACCCTGAAAAACGGATCCGCTTTTGCCCTCGACACCACCCTTTCTTCGGTGGGCGGCAACCAGCAAGCGGTCGGGGTGGATTACAAACAACTGGCCATCGATGTGGGCCCCGGAGATGTTCTCCTGCTGGATGATGGCCGCATTGAACTTGAAGTAACCGCGATTGAAGATGGTCGGGTTGATTGCCTGGTGGTTACCGGCGGGGCACTTTCCGACAACAAGGGGATCAACCGCAAGGGCGGCGGCCTTTCAGCAGACGCCCTGACAGAAAAGGACCGTACCGACATACGCGCTGCGGCCGGGATGGCCGTGGATTTTATCGCGGTTTCCTTCGTACGTTCGGCCGCCGATATTCACGAGGCTCGCCGGGTTCTGTCCGCAGCGGGTGGATCCGACGGCATCATTGCCAAAATCGAACGGGCAGAAGCGGTGGCAGCGATCGAGGAGATTATTCAAGCTGCCGACGGGGTCATGGTTGCCCGGGGTGACCTGGGGGTGGAAATTGGGGATGCCGAAGTGCCGGCTATCCAGAAGCACATCATCAAACGGGCCATCTGGCTGGACAAGCCGGTCATCACAGCCACCCAGATGATGGAATCGATGATCGAGAATCCGATCCCGACCCGGGCCGAGGTTTCCGACGTGGCCAATGTCGTCCTTGACGGCACCGATGCGATCATGCTGTCCGGGGAAACCGCTGTAGGGCACCACCCGGTGAAAGTGGTGGCCGCCGCGACACGCGCCTGCCTGGCCGCTGAAAAGCAGCCCGCCACCCAGACATCCGGCCACCGGGTCGAGCGGCGCTTCAGGCGTGTGGATGAAGCCATTTCCATGTCCGCCATGTATGCGGCCAATCACCTGGACATCAAGGCCATCGTAGCCCTGACCGAATCCGGCTCAACCCCCCTGTTGATGTCCCGCATCAACACGGCCATCCCCATTTTCGGGTTAAGCCGCCATGAGACCTCCCTGGGGAAAATGACCTTGTACCGCAATGTCCACCCGCACTTCTTCAACGTTACGGAATACACCCCGGAAGCTATCAAACGCGCTGCCATCCAGACCCTTGAAAAACACGCACGACTGGATATCGGCGACCTGGTCATCATCACCAAGGGCGATCATGATGGCGTTGTCGGGGTTACGAATTCGATGAAGATCGTCGAGGTCGGACAGGTCGTATAGCCGCGCGATTAAAACTTAGGGCGCCTATACGCCGGCCCAGATAATCTCTATCCAGCGGGGGCCCTTGAAGATGCCGTCCCCCCAGGTTGCCTCCAGATCATCAAGCGCTCCGGCGGCCGCTGCTTCCTGGGCACTCTTCCCCTCAGCTTTCAACTTACGCAGGCGCTCGTAGGCCGTGGCGAGCATCGCCCTGTATTCAGCCACTTGTTTTTTATCCGCCAGGGGACCGTGACCCGGAATGATCTTGGTTTGCTCATCGGACATCCGCAGGATCTTATCCACCGCCCGGATCATGCCTTTCAGCGAGCCGCCGTGATGCACGTCGATAAAAGGATAGAAACCATTGAAGACAAAATCTCCGGCATGGATGACATTGGCCTTTTCAAAGAAGATGAAACTATCCCCATCGGTGTGGGCATGGGGGACATGCTTCACATGCACCGTATCCCCGTTGAAATGAAATTTGACTTTCTTGGAACAGGTCACCACCGGCAGACCTTCTTTGCCCACCGGGGGCCGCTTCATTTTGAAGGGTGCGATATACGAGCCGTTTTCAAGGCGTTCGCGGACGTTGTGGTGTGAAAAAATCAGGGTGCCCTTTTTCCCGAGCTTCTCGTTCCCACCGGTATGATCACCGTGGTAATGGGTATTGATCAGGAACCGCGGGTGCTCCCCGCCAACCGATTTGATGGCCGCCAGTATCTTTTCGGTCAGTGGTGCAAACTGGTCATCAATTAAAAAGGTTCCGTCTTCCCCGATGAACAGGCCGATATTTCCGCCCTTGCCGGTGACCATATAAATCCCGTCGGATACACGGTTGACGGCAATCTTCACTTCTTCGTGGTGCCCAGCGGCTGCAAACGGCGCCAGTCCGGCAACCAAGAATAGAACTACGGATAATATTCTCAATATCATTTTGACCTCCAGGAGGAGTATGCATTTGGTATTATAATTGTTTATGGAAATGGCAGGTGTGCCATGTAATCAAAGGTGACTCCTTTTTTTTGATTGTCAACTTGCGGCATGCAAATCGTCCAGGAGACGCAGGACCGCCAGCTCCTTGGCCTTGGCTTCGACATCCACAGTAATAACCAGATCCCGCCACTCGAACGGTAGGTCCTCCGCGTTGATGTAATCATGGTGCCGGCCGGGTTTGGGGCCCTCCCAGCCTTCCAGCGGGCTGGATATATGAAAGAGAGGCTCACGGTCCCAGGTAGCCATCGCCCGGGCGGTAACTTCAGACTCGCTCAACCCGTCCGGGAGACAGCGGTGGTGGTGGACATCGTACACCATTGGAATTTCGATCCGTTCACACAAAGGCAACAGGTCCCGGGGCGTGTAGGTGCGGTCGTCGTTTTCCAGTGTCAGCCGGGAGCGAATCGCCGGTGGCAGCTGTGCGATGACCGCTTCGAGTCGGCCCAAGGCAACCGCTTTATCGCCATAGGCCCCTCTGGCATGAATGTTGATCACATCGGCATTCACCCATTCGGCAACCTCTGCCTGGTAAGCCAAGTCCGCAATCGAGCGACGCACCACACCCGGCCGCGGAGAAGAAAGGACGATAAACTGATCCGGGTGAAAACTGGTGCGGATATTGTGCCGGCGGCTGAAACGTCCGCAAGCCTTAAACGCAGCCACGATATCGGCATGTCCGGGCAGATCGGCAATATCGTAGCCAACCTCGGGATGGGTCTTGAGAGGCAGAATCTGGCTGTTTATCCGAAAGGCGCCGATGCCGTTGTCCCGGCAATAGCCGAGAGCCGCCCTCAGGGCGACGGCATTGTCATTCACGATTTCAGCAAGATAGCGCTGGCGAGCATCGGGCTCCAACCGCTTCAGATATGCAGCCGTGGTTTTTCAAAATTTAATCGGTTCATCCCGGAAGATGCAGCACAATCCAAGGCGTATCATCTGGTTTCCTCCCGAACTTCGTAAACGCGAGCCTGTTAAAGTGTCTCCAGATCAACCTAAGACGGGAGGCTCAAATGACAATAGGCAAGCATTGGGTTCAATGTGGTAGGAATATTCTATCAAGCCAACCCCTCGAATCTCGAATGGCAAATCATTGACAGGCCCGGCGGGCGCTTTACCTTTGGCTTGCCCCCGACAGTTTTCGGGGCATGCCCGCAAGTTTTTAAAACTGAGAGGTTCAAGTGAAAGCAAGTATTTTGTTGGGAATCTTGGCAGGGTTGCTGCTAGTTACTGTCAATCTAGTTACGGCTGGAGATGATCCCAAAGCCTTCATCCCATTGCGAGGTCATGTTATCATGATCAGGCATGCACTGGCCCCGGGTTCGGGCGACCCGGCAAATTTCAGAATTGGTGATTGCAGCACCCAACGAAACCTGGATGACCGGGGCCGCAATCAAGCCAGGGCAATTGGGCGCTGGCTGCGATCCAACGGCATCTCGGCAGCCCGGGTCTATGCCAGCCAGTGGTGCCGCTGCCAGGAGACGGCCAGCTTACTGAACCTTGGCCCGGTTGAGGAATTAGCGGCCTTGAATTCATTCTACGAACGCCCACAGGATCGCGAACCCAATCTGTCCGCCCTCAGAACGTTTCTCGCCAGGCAGCCGCGAAATGGACGCCTCATTGTGCTGGTGACCCATTATGTTACCATCGCCGGCCTGACCGGCGAGGCAGTTTCTTCAGGCGCGGGCGTCCTGCTGAAGTTGGAAGGCGAAGGGGATGTCACCATTATGCAACGGCTTGACTTTGGCCTTTGATTACTACCCGCTTTTTTCAACGGGTATACCGGCAGCCGTCATCAGGTTGAAGACTTCCTTTAAACGGGCTTCAGAACAATCGTTGATTTCGTAGTGCTTCTCGCCACCGTCGCTGAAGTAGATTCGGAACGTACCGTTCTTTCCCAGATATCCCTTGCGAATATAATCGCGGTCAAGCCAGGGCTTTAAGACCTCGATAAAATCGATAAAATTACATGCTTCCATAATCTTCTGTCCTTATTCAGCTGAATTAGCAGGCGGGTGCCCGCCCAACCCCTTATACCACGTCGCCACGGCGGCACCGATATCATGCGGGTTGTCTTCCTGTATGAAATGGGTTCCCCTGCCGATATCGACGGTAACCAGATTCTTAAGATTCTGCCGACACCAGGAAACCTCCTGTTCAGCGATGATGACCCCGGGCCGGGCATAAAGCAGCAATTTGGGCAAATTACTGGACTGAAGCTTTTGGTTATACTCCCGAACCGCCTGATCCACATCCGCCGGTTGTCCATCAATTGGAACTTCACGGGGCCATTGCAACAGGGGTTTCCGGCTGCCGATCGACGGGAACGGGGCCGCATAAGCCGCCATCTCCTCCGGGGTCAACTTTCTCACAATCGTCTTGGGCAGCATGCCTTTGATGAAACCGTTCATGACACTGATCATGAACCATCCAATGATCGGTGTCCGCATCAACTTGAAACTCATTTTGTACTCTCGCGAGAACCCCGCCCAGGCAAACGGCTTCAAAATTGCTTCCATAAAAGCGATGGCCCGGATATTTTCCGCATGCTGCATCGCATAATGAAATCCGAGCGCCGAACCCCAGTCATGTAGCACCAGGGTAATATTTTTGAGATCGAGGGCTGCTATGAAGCTTTGCAGATATTGGTAGTGATCAAAAAAGCGGTACGACAACTTCGGTTTCTCCGAACGGCCCATGCCGATCAAGTCGGGAGCGATGCAGCGACCCAGCGGCGTCAGGTGCGGTATTATGTTCCGCCACAGGTAAGATGAGGTAGGATTGCCATGCAGAAATAGAAACGGCTCCCCGGAGCCTTCGTCAATGTAATGCATCTGCGACCCGTGTACGTCGAGAAACTTGGATTCGAAAGGAAAAGCGGCCGAAATCTCGTGAGTCGTCATGATTACCTCCCGGGTGCCGGCACCCTCTGGGCGGGCCGGGTAATCCGGATGCCCTGTATATTGAAAGGTAAAGTGGGAGACGATCCTTGTCAATGGGGGCACCCGCATACCCGGCCTGGTCTCACCTGGTCCGGAGCGGATGCCGGCGCGACTTTATCTTGACAACCATCCGGGTCGAATTAATTTGAAGATGTTAAGAATCATTATCCGCAAACCATCACGTTCGATAAGGAGCTGATATGAAACCCATCCGTATAGCCTTCGTCCTGATCCTGCCCGTTATCCTGGTAGCCTGCGCCGGGCAAACCACCTATCACAAAACACCCATGCCGGACCCCAAAACGTTCAAGGCCCATTTTGGTGATATGGATGCCAATGGTGATGATCTGGTGGATTGGGATGAATTCAAGGCCCATTTTCCCCATGCCGCGCCAAAAGTATTTAACGCCATCGACGGTAATGGAGACAGTCGGATAGACCACGATGAATGGCATGCTTTCAAAGAGGCCCATGGCCTCAAAAACCACGACTGATTGGAACCGGCTTCTGATTGTGAGCTGTGATGGGTGCCCTTCCCTACTCGGGGTGTCCGCCCGAAACCCCAACGACAACCACCCTGGTGCAGACCATTACCTGAGCAGTGCCCGGCCGGCCGCATGCGCGGAAAGCTATTAAAAAGGATGTATCCGGAGCTACTGGTGCGAGCGGACCCGCACAAACCGCATGGGTTCCGGAAAGAGCGTTTGGCTGTCGCCGGCATCTAAAAAATTCAGCAGGTTCACAGATTTGTCTGTGATAGTAACACAATCGACGCTCTTTTCTGTCGGCAGGGTTTTCAACTGGGCCCCGGGTGAGGCCTTTTGGGCTTTGTAGGTAATCTGCCCCTGCAATTTACCAGTCTTGATGGCCGCGATGATAGGCTTGCGATCGAGCTGGTACACCAGCAGGGTGTCGTCATCCGGGTAGGTGTATTTCATGAAAAAGAACCCGGCATAGCCCTTGGCCATATTGTCATCCAGGTCCTCATAGCGGATATTCCAGTAGTCGTTCTTAGGCGTGCGGGTCAGAAAGAAGGGCATCCGGGCCGTATCGAGCCGGCCATTATCCATGTGTTCGATACTCAAAGCGACCATTATGGTGTCGGATTCCCTGCCCACATGCAAATAGACCCGTTCGCCCCCCTCTGACATCGGCCGCCAGACGCCGAAAAGCCGTTCGTCTATGCCACCCGGTTCAGAAAGCGGGTTGACGGACACCATGGGACAGCAGGCCGGCAGAAAAACCGCGATCGCCGCAACAAGCAGCAAATATCTCTTCATGTTTATCTCCAAGAGCTCCAGCAGTCAGGGGGCCTGACTGAAACGCACGCGCTATCAGTCGTCGTCCAGGACCTGTAGGGTAATGGTAGCATCGCCGGCGTAGCGCCCTACCCTGATTTTACTGACCTCTTTCAGGCGCACCGAACTAAATGTAATCATATCGACCCCGTTGAGCTGAACGTCCGGAATAATGATGCCCGGTTTTAAGAACTCGAGAAGACCGCTTTCGGTCCTGGGTACGATACAGTTAATCCGCACCCGGCTTTGAAAGTTGACATCCAGGACAACCTCTTTTTTCTGCGAGCGGTTGACTTCATAGCTAATGACGATCGAAAGGAAATCTTCCGGTTCGTCATCCGGCACCTCCGGTGCCTGGATCTCTTCCATGATTATGGGAACCGGGAGTTTTTGCTTGAACCCCTTTTTTTCGAGGGCGGCCTGGAGAAAGGCCCGCACGGAATCCAGAGCCTGGCCGGGAAAACTATCGTCCTTGAACCAGGCCAGGTAATCATTGACGGCCGCCTGGTATTGTTTAGCGCCAAGGTGGCAGCGCATGATACTCTTGGCGGCCTCGATGCGGTGGGTATCATCACCGAGCACTTCCCTCAGCGCATTCAAGGCCGGTGTCCACTGGCCGAAAACCAGCAAAGCGGTTGCGGTTTCGAAAGCTGTTTTGGCATCCCCTTTTTTACCGGACGTGAACAACTCCTTTACAACCGTCTGCTCGTGGGACGACATCTCGACGTTTGCAGAAAAGGCATCGAAGGTCTTCAACTCGGCGTCGATTTTTTTGACCTTGCTCACCAGCTGTCCCATCAATTTTTCTTTGTTGGGAATGTCCGGGGTCTTTTTGATAAAGGCGGCCAATTCCTGACAGCGGACGCGGGCTTCCTTAAACAGTGAGTGGGCCCGGTAAGCCTCGATTTCCTGCAACCGTTTCTGGATCTCCTGGCGTATTTTTGCGGACACAGTCATGATGGAACTGCCTTGGGTCGTATTATGAATCGACTGGCCTGAATACAGGTCCAATTTGTATAACTAGCGAGCGCCTGGTGCCGGGCACCCCTGAAAATGCCGGCTGCGGTCTTCCGGCCATGAAGCAGGCAGGCCGCCGCAGAATTTAGGTGTCGCTTGACAAACGAAATATACTCCAGTTTTCGGTAAGATACAACCGTATAGGAGAGTGTGGTGCCGGTTTGTCGCAGCGTTTATCCGCGCAACTGGCGGTAAAGGGCCATCGGAAACATGACTGCCGGCTCAACGCCCTTCCATGACCTCCATGGTGATAGTGGTGCTCCCGGCCTGCTGGCCTTCACTGATTTTGCTCACTTCTACCATGCGGATGGAAGCTTTGATGGCGGTATTGGTGCCATTGATCCGGACATTATGAAAAATCGATCCCGGCCTGAAAAAGCCAACGAGGTTTTCCTTGGATTTGGGAAGGATGCAATTGATCATGCTCCCGCTCTGAAAATTGACGTCCAGGAGGACCTTGCTTTTGCGAAAACGCTTATCCACATACGGCACCTGGATCGAAATTAGATCCCCCTCATCCTCCGCAGCTACCGGTTCCACCTCGATTTCTTCGATAATCATCGGCTCCGGCAGCTGTTGGCGATAGCCCTTTTTGGTAAGTACGGCCTGGAGAAATGCGCGCACGGAGTCCAATTCCTGGGGAGGCAGCCCATCGGTCTTCAACCACTCCAGGTATTCGTTGACGGCCGCTTGAACCTGGCCGTCCCCCAAAAGGCAGCGAATGATGCTCTTGGCTGCCGCGACCCGCTGGTTTGCGTCTGTGAGCAGGGCTTTGAATGCTTCCAGGGCCTCCGCCCGCTGGCCGAATACCAGCAACGCCGTGGCCTCCTCGAACGCGTCCGATGCTTTGGTGCCCTTGCCGGTGGTGAATAATTTTCGGACCAGTTCCCGTTCCTTCGTAGTCATCTTCGCTTTTTTTGAAAACTCAAGAAAGGCCTTCAATTCACCGTCGATCTGTTCGAGCTTCTTGGAAAGCTTCACCAGAAAGGCCTGCTTACGGGTAACCGCCGGGGATCTCTCGATAAAATTCAACAGTTCCCGACAGCGCGTGTGGGCCTCCTTGTACAGTTGATGGGAACGGTAGGTCTCAATTTCCAGCAACCGTTTCTGGATTTCCTGGATGATTTCCAGCGGCATGGTCATGATATAGCTGCCTCAGGTCGTTTTGTATCACCGGGGCGGGCACACCGTGCCCTGCTCCGGCTTACCGGATTGTACGTTGTAAGCGGTCGCATCTGTCAGCCGCACCTGGTATCACGATTCGTCAGATCGCATTCATGCAGGCGTCGTGGCGGAATTATAGTGCGACCGATTTCAAGTATACTCCAATTCTCGTTTAGATACAATACTTTAGCAAAAAAAGTAGTCTGTCAAGGACAAGGCTGCAAACCGATCGGTCTTTCCAAAGCAGAACTTAGAATTCCATTGGTTTGCCCTGGGAAATATATAGCCTCCCTGTAAATGACAAACAAAGGATGTGACCTTGCCCTTGCGTTGAGTTGGAACATAATCGGCGATATCAATAGACGTTTGGAGAGAAATAGACGGCAATGGAGATCCTGTACAGTTGATACAGCTGATGATGCCCATTGGCTATTGTCATTATTTTAAGTAGCTGCGAAACTCCTGGTAGGCACGTTCGATGGGTATGGCAAATCCCAGACCCTCGTATTTGCGGGTTAGCTCTTTAAAGGTGTTGATGCCCACCACGCGACCGGTCTGGGTAACCAGGTGGCCACCGCTGTTGCCCGGATAAATCTGGGCGTTCGTCTGGACAAAGCCTTTTTCAAATCCTGAAAAAATCCCCGCCGTAACCGAGTTGTTCAGCCGGGCCGGGCTGCCGATGGCATATAGGGGTCCGCCGGGCACCAATGCGCGCGAATCGAACGACAGCAGCGCGGGTGTCTGGTACCCGTCCAGTTTCAATAGCGCCAGATCATGGGTTGCACTGGTCGCCACCAGGCGGGCGTGCAGTTCGGTTTTGTCGGCCAGGATGATGGTGAAACTCCGGGAAAGGTTGGCCACGGATTTTTTGTAACTGTAATCCGCGCGCTTGAATCGATATTCCCGATGCTGGGCATCGAATTTCCGGCGCCTCCGGGTATAATCCGTTTTCCATTTTTCATATTTTTTAAGCCGGTAGTCATATTCTGCTTTATAGGACTTTTTCCGTGCGCTGTCCCGCTCCCGGTCCGCCAGGCTTTTAAGCTGCTTCAAGTCGGTCGCGTAACTGTCCAGCTTGGCTTTTTCCGCAGTGAACTGCCTCTCCAGGGTCGCAATACGGTCATCCACCTTGTCGAACACCTGGGTTTCTTGTATTTCCTGGCTTTTTGTGGTTCGAATAACGTGCTTGTTGGTGAGGATATAGCCGTCCTTGGAAATGAAAAATCCACTGCCGTAACCCAAGCCCCCCTTCACGGCCACGGTGGCTGCGGTGGCAGCTTCAACGAGTGAACGTCGCGGGTATTCCTTAAGCAGTAGGGTGCGGCCGGTTTTGGAGCGCGGTGCGGGCCGCCCGCTCTCTTCCATGGTTTCACTTTCACCGATCTTATCCTTGGTGGGTGAATCCGTAAAAACCCAGACCCCGTCTTTTTTATATTTATAGATCTTGGCCTGGCAGGGCAGGGCAATCAAGACCAGGACAAGCGCAATCAGCGAGAGTCGCATCATCGGCATTGGGACTCCTAACGTTATTGGATTACAAACCGGGTTGTTTTTTCAGCTTCGGGCACGGGCACGAGCGCCGGAGGCTGTCTCAAAAATGGGATTTTGGTTCAAGGTCAAGGCGGCCGCGAGGTTCCTACCGGAGGAATACACGAAGTATTTCGAGGACAGGAACCGAGCGCCCAACGCAGAGATTGGACCAAAAGACATTATTGAGATAGCCTCTAATTGAGGGTCATGGCCTTCTCCGGGCAAATCTCCTGACAGCAGAAACAGGTGATACAGGTTTCGACATCTACCACCGGCAGATCGCCCTCCAGGGTAAGGGCCTCTACCGGGCAGTGCTCGGCACAAAGGCCGCAGGCCGAACACAGGTCCGGGTCAGCGGCCGGCTGGACCAGGGTTCTGCCCTTGATGACCTCCTGAACGGCTTCATCGCAGGCAATGGCCTCGCCTCCCAAAGGCGGCACCTTAAAATCCGGGACAACCCGCATATCACCTTCGATGCAGATCTTTTGCTCGTCAAAATCCCCGAGTCCCAGCTCCCCGGCCTTTTGCAGAAAACGCAGACGGCCCGGATCCAATCCCATCATACGCGCCACAACCCCATCCAGGGCCACGGCATTGTCAGCGGCCAGGATCAGCCCGATTTCCCTTAAATCCGGCGAAGCCGGACCGTTGCCCTCCATCCCCACCACCGCATCCAGAATAAACAGATCCGGAATTCGCAGGCGAAATACTTCTACGATCAACTCGTGAAAACGTTCCGGCGTACCAGCGATCCGATGCAGCCGGGCTTTCTGGGCACCAGGCAGGCAGCCGTAGCTGTTTTTAATGGCCCCGGTCATTACCGTGAGACCATGGGATTTGAACTTGGGCAGGCTGATCAGGACATCCGCGTCCAATATTTCCCGGGACACAGCCACCTCGGGAATGAATTCCGGCTGGAAGGCAATCGGCCGGGGTGAATCTCCCAGGTTGCGATAATATTTCCCGGCCGCGGCCAGCAGTCCGGTCTTTTCGAAAGTGCTTTCATTGTCACCGTAACTGAACAAACCCGGATTGTCACCCACCACGATCTCCAGCGGGCCTCTTGGCTCCACGGCGGCCAAAACCGCCTGCAGGACCGCCGGGTGGGTCACGATGTGTTCATCGGCCGTGGAGGCCCGCAGGACATTGGGCTTGATTACCACCTTTTTGCCGGTCAGGTCCTGCGGAAAAAGTTCGAAGGCCCGCTCTACGGCGGCCCGGCAATTAGGGTAGGTCGCCGGGTGAATCATTACGCGATGCATGTTGCCTCCTGGCTGAACGCCCTCTGGGGATCAAGCGAAGTTATGAACCTGTAATATCACATGTTTGATCTCGAAAGATAGCCCAAAAAACCATAAGGGCGGTTCCCTGGCAGGAACCACCCCATGAACAAGAGAAATTCAGAGCATAAAGGAGGTGGGATGGATCTGAACTCCTCTCAGACACAGAATAGGCACCGGTTACCGACTGTCAAGACCCAGATTGCGCAAGCACCCGGGATCACACATAAAGGCTTGTAATTAAAGTGTGATTTAGACTGTATTCGCAGATCGGGGCGATCATTGGCACGCCTCGGGCGGCGCAGCGGACTCCGGGGCTCTATTTAACGGAAACAACCGGGCATGATGCTTTGAGAATCACGTACTGGGCGTTGGAGCCGAACATCAATTTGCCGACTTTCGATCTTCTCTTTACCCCGATGATAATTTCATCCACTTCATTTTCATGGGCGTACTTGACCAGATCTTCTCCGGCACCCAGGTAGTTTACCGAGACTTTGGTCTCGCAGGGAATACCATCGGCTTTGAAGAGGGCCATCACTCTTTCCAGCCTGCTTTCGGCTCTTTGGACGTCCTCGCTTTTCAGCGTCGGCCCCTGCTCCAATGAAGTCATCAGGCAGATTCCGGCATGAAATGCCCGGGCATGTTCACGGGCCAGGTTTATAAGTGCTTCGGAGACACTGGAATGGTCATAACCCACCAGAATGTTCATTATGTTCTCCTTGTGTTAATGTGCCAATGATCAACTGCGGTAAGGATCAGGCCGACAATGGCGGTCGTTTATCAAACCATGGCTGGGCCTTTTCCAGTTGGGCGGCCAACTGCAGCAGGGTTGTTTCATCTCCGAACGGACCTATGAACTGGCTGCCGCAGGGCAGTCCGTCCGGGGTCCAGTGCAAAGGTACGGACATGGCCGGCAAACCAGTCAAATTTGCCAGCATGGTATACGGGGTTCTCTCCAGGCTGCGCTTCGCCAATTGATCTACCATGCCGGACGCTTTCAGCAGCCAGCCCGCTCGCAGGGTATTAACGATTTTGATCAGCAGCGCCTCGGCTGGTTTGGGTGCCAATTCGCCGATGCGGGCTGGCGGGAAAGCGGTCGTCGGGGTCAGGTACATGTCATAAGACTGGAAAAACGTTCCCATCCGGCGCCCGGCCAGGGCCCATTCACGCATTGCGGTCACGAAATACCCGGAGGAATAGGATCGACCCAGCAAACCGAGCATCCAGGTCAAGGACTCCACATCTGCCGGGCCGGCCTTGCGGCCCAGCACGGTTTCCAAGCCGTCGAGATTCGCCGCCACCTCACCGAAATAGAGGGCAAAAAAGCTATTGGCGAGTGCCAGTCCATCGATGTCCGGTTGTGCTTCCTCCACGCTATGGCCCATCTCTTCCAGGAGATTAGCGGTTTTTTCAACAGCCTGGATGCACTCGGGATGCACAGCCATGCCAATGGGGGACCGGGTATCAAATGCTATTTTAAGTGGCCTGGGATCCTGGGTAAGGGCTTCAAGATAGCTGCCCTCCGGGTGATCGATGATGAACGGAGCGCCCTGATCCGGGCCCTGGGTGGCATCGAGCATGGCGGCACTGTCCCTAACCGAACGGGTGATGACATGATCAACAACAGCTCCCTGCCAGGGGATGCCGTGATCAGGTCCTGAAGGTGTGCGTCCCCGCGACGGTTTCAAACCGAATAGCCCGCAGCAGGCTGATGGAATGCGGATGGATCCACCGCCATCTCCGGCGGAAGCAAAAGGCACGATCCCGGCGGAAATCGCCGATGCCGAGCCGCCGCTGGACCCACCGGGTGTGTGGTCCTTATTCCACGGATTGCGGCAGGGCCCGAAAACCTCCGGCTCGGTAATCCCCAATAGACCGAACTCCGGGGTGTTCGTTTTGCCTACAATGACGACCCCGGCTTGCTTGAATCGGGACACCAATTCGCTGTCATGATCGATAACGATATCCTTATAGGTCTTGCAGCCGCGTGAGGTCGGTATCCCGGCATAATCGAAATCGAGGTCCTTGAGGAGAAAAGGCACGCCGGCAAACAGACCATTGCCCCCGGCCTTAGCTGCGGTCTCCCGGCCCTGATCATACAGCTTCGTAACCACAGCATTAAGCTGCGGGTTTAATTTTTCAATTCTCGCGATGGCCTCCTCGCATAATTCGACCGGAGTCACTTCTTTTTTCTGGACCAGTTCCGCCAGCCCCAGCGCATCATAGCCTTCATATTCACTGAAACTGCTCATGGCGCTCCCCTTGTGGTAACTGATTTTAATTTTGGTATTCAGATTGGGTGAGTCATTTGAGACTAAACTATTTTAACTTTAAAGGTCAAATAATTACAGGCTCCTGGCGGAACTTTTTGCCAGGAGCCTGCCAGGGTGGAAATTTTCAAGCAAATAACTTGGCGAGGCTTTCCAGTGAATCTGTCCAGCCCATGAAATGGCCGTCCCGGGATTCCTCGGTGGGTAAAAAGTCGTGGGTCAGGACCAGCCGGGTCGCACCGTCCAGGTCCTGGAGGTCGAGCGTCACCAGGGTTTCGGCATGCAAGCCGGCGCTGCCCTCACAGGCCTGGCCATCCAGGATCCAGGTAAAGACCAGCTTGCGGGGCGGGTCGATCTCACGGTATTCGCCGTGGAGGACAGCCACGCTGCCATCCGGCTCTTTGAGGGTCAGGCGGTACTTTCCACCGACGTTCAGGTCGATTTCCGCGGATTGCATTTCGGCCCCATCCGGGCCGAACCAGCGGGCCACGATTTGTGGATCGGTCCAGGCCTGGAACACAGCGGCGGGTGGAGCGTTAAAGTCACGATCTAGCGACAGGGTATAGTCTTGGATTTGGGTTGCGGGCATATTCATAGCGTCACCTATTAGATGATTCATTGGTTTTGAGGTAGGCGTCAAGGGCGTCCAGCCGTTCCTCCCAGAACTCGCGATATCTGGATATCCAGTGGGAAGCAACATCCAGGGTGTCGGACTGCAGCTGGAAACGATGCCACTGGGCATCTTTCTTGCGCACGATTAAATCAGCGTTTTCCAATACTTTCAAATGTTTGCTTATGGCCGGCTTGGAAATTCCGAAAGGCGCGGCCAGTTCACCGGCAGAGGCTTCCCCCGAGGAAAGCCGCGCGATGATGGCCCTGCGGGTGGGATCCGCCAGGGCGCTGAATATGGATGTCAGTTTTTGTTCGTCCATTATTTAACCAAAAGGTTATTTAATACTATGGTTAAATAATAGGGCGGTTCACAGGGATGTCAAGCGGGCGGGCATATTTTATTTGGAAAGGACCTCGATTTTTAATATCATGATGATGTTGCCAATCCATGCGGCCAACTATATTAAGATGTTATCTGCGCAGCCAGGTAGTTTTTTTGTCATGTCGGTCCCGGACCGTATCAGCGATGACGTTCCGGCATCCAGGGTTGTTTCATTTACATAAACTGGATCCTGGCTGTCGAGGCTGTGCAACAATTTTAAACCGGGCATTTGGCCTTTGCGTCATTCCGGACTTGATCCGGGCACGTAGTGAAGCGTAGCGCTATCCAGAGGTTTTTCAGACGTATAGCTTGCTGGATGCCGGATCGGGTCCGGCATGACGGGGGTAATTTGAACTTTTTGAATAAATTTGATGCAGCCTGTTTCGCCGGGATGCCGGGCATTTAGTGAGAAAATTCCCCGACCTCTAAGCTATCTGGCATTCTCAAAGGAGGGGCCATGCAAAAAACGTTTCTCTCAGCTGTTTGTGTCTTTCTAGTAACTACACTTTGGCTCCCGGGTTGTTCCAGCAAACCGGATCCCGAAATGGTCGCCGCTTATAAGACCTTTGCCGATCTCATGATCGTCCAGGATTACCCGGGCGCCCTGCCCCATGCCGCCGGCCCCGCAGCAGCCTTAATCGAACCGAAGACCAAGAAGGAAATGTTCGGAAGGGTGATCCAGATTAAACCGGGCGGCTTCGGCACCATTGAAGGCTCGACGGTTGACGTGGTTAGATCAATGGCGCAAGGCAATCAAGTAAAACTGGATATAGTTTACCGGGCTTCGATCTCCTGGGAGGGCTCAACAGCCAACCCCATGTCCCCGGGCAGCTGGAAGACCTTCAACCAGAAAGCAACCCTGGAAAAGGTGGGCGGCGCCTGGAAAATTATAGCTTTCTCCGGTGATGGATTTGAAGCTTTTTAGAACGGGCGGGAAATTGGCACCGGATTCGCCAGAAACCGGCCCATGTAAAGACAGGCGTGTCTCACCGGCCTGGTTCCGTCGTCGCCTGGAGGCTGTCTGCGTGTGCTTGTGTGGAGAAGTTTTAACGCAGACGTATCTGCGGCTGATTTAGACTTTGAAGTTTTCTTTTACTTGACCTGTTGACCGATAACACCAGGGTCGCTATCCCTGACCGTTACCTGAAGATCAGGATACGAAAAGACCAAAACAGGAGTACTGATGACAGCAATGAACGGCGAACAGTTATACGGCTTGAAGCGGCTCTGGACGACTTTGAGGATGGGGATGAACCCGGCGCTCAAAGGCCTGCCGCTGAAACAGAAACTGGCCTTGAACTACGTCTCCAAAGAAAGCAAGCTGACGAAACTGGGGGAGCGCATCTTCACCAACACCTTTACGCCCTACTATCCCTCCCGGGCGTATGACCGCTTCCTTAAAGGGGTCGTCGCGGTCGGCGCCGGCCGGCCCTATCCCGTGGTCACCAACTTCGCCGTTACCCCGCAATGCCCCTGTAACTGCTGGCACTGCTCTTTTTCCGATCGGTCCAAGAGCGATGTGCTGACCCTGGACCAACTTAGCAAAGCCATTTCCGAAGTGCAGGCCATGGGAACCAGCGTTATCGGTTTCACCGGCGGCGAACCGCTGCTGCGCAATGACCTCGAAGAGATTATCGCCGCGGTGGACAACCGCTCCATGCCGATCATGTTCACGACCGGGTATGGTCTGACCATCGAACGGGTGCGTCGTCTCAAGGAAGCGGGCCTGGTCATCCCGGTCCTCAGCCTGGACCACTACACCGCCGAAAAACACGATGCCGGCCGGCGCACCAAAGGTATCTTCCAACAGACGCTGAATGCCATCCGCATGTTCCAGGAGGAAGGGTTCTACGTGGCGGTTTCATTTGTCCCTGACAAGCAACTGGTGGATAACCGGCCGGAGCTTTTCAAGGTCATCGAATTCTTCCGCGAGTTGGGCATCAACGACATGCGCCTGACCTCCCCAATCCTGAGCGGTCACCTCACCTCGCGGCCGGAGGAAAAGCTGACATCCGAAAACGTGGCCACCATCTTCGAGATCCAGAAACTCTGCACCCGCACCCCGGGCTATCCGGGCGTCTTTGCCTACGACTATTTCGAGAGCGCCCTGTTCTACGGTTGCGGGGCCGGCTACAATTACATGTTCATCGACTCCCAGGGCAACCTGTGCCCCTGCGATTTCACCATGATGTCCTTTGGCAACATCCTCGAGCGCCCCATCGAAGAAGTCTGGGAAGAGACCAGCCGGAATTTCTGCGTCCCGGGCTGCACCTGCTATGCCAACAAGAGCAATGATGTCATTGCCGCCCGGAAACCGGAATTCTGGCCCCTGTCCAAGGAAGCCACCCGGGCGGTCCTCAAAGCGTGCCCTTCCTACCAAAAAGACAAGTTGCCTGAGTTTTATCGCCGCATGGGGATGAAGGTTTAGAAACGGTTTCAAAACCTTCAATCGGGCTTAAGGTCAAGGCGGACGTGAGGTTTAAACCGGAGGAATACTACAGTATTTTAAGGATTTAAACCGAGCGCCCAACACAGAAATTGAGTTCGAGGGGAGGTTTTGAAACCGCTTCTAATCAGGGTAGGATCTACCCCAGGATTATCTCCCGCGTTTTCGGTCCGCAATTAAACAACAAGTCCAGCACCGAGAGGTTCTCGATAAAATCACCCCACAGCTGGGGATAGACATAGCGGGGTTTGCTGAAAGAAATGCGTTCAATCCCGGCCTGCTCGAATTCAACCGGATCATAATAGGCCCGGGCCGATGACTGCACCAGGAACCGGTCGGCACCCAGGGCATTGCAGATATCGAGGACCAGCGCTGTCCCTTTCCCGCCGACACCCAGATCCGACATCAGCACGACCCGGGTGTCGATATCGAGATGGGCCAGCAGGCCGTCGATGATTTCCAGGTTGAAATCCAGGAGAAATTCCGGCCCCCGTGACAGGGCGCGCTCGATCACCCCCCTGTAGTCTTGCAGATAGGGTGCCCGGGCGTAAGCGTGGTCGCAGGTGCGCCGGAATTTCTGGGGCCAGTTTTCAGCATAGCAAATGCGGACATCGCGGATCTTCTGGAACCCCAGCCCTTTTTTCAACACCGGGACGGTGGCCCACAGGGTACCCTGGTCGTTCTTGAACCGGTTGCGGGTGATCCAGGTCGTCCGGCGTGGAAACTGGACCGCATCCAGAATGACGAAACAATCCGCCAGGTGTGCCTTGAGGAAAAAACCTGGATAGGGGGCAAAATAAGGTTGGCTGGTTGCAACGATCATGGGTTGCACCCCATGGCGATGGGTTGTTTCGACCACTATAGGGTATTTGGTCTGAACCTGGGCATTATCACTTGATCCGGCGAACCAGGCAACCGTGGCGTACACCGGGGAAATGCACCATGCCATCGCACGGAAAGATTGTCCCCTGCCGGCCAGGATTCACCGTTGCCGTTCCGGTTCGTCGCCGGGAAGCCGGATACCGTTTTTATCAATGACGATCAGCCTTCTTTTATAGAGGGCCCCGACCGCCTTTTTGAATCTTTTTTTGCTGACGCCAAATTGGGCATAGATCTCTTCCGCCGGGCTTTTGTCGGAAATGGACCAGCGCTTACCGTCGGCCGGCAGGGCTTCCAGGATGGCATTGGAGAGAAGATCGATCCCCCGGTGCCCGGTTTGCCGCAGGCTGATGTCAATCTTGAGGTCGGGACGCATCGCCTTGATATACCCGCTCAGTCGCTGGCCCGGCTCAAGTGGCTGGATGACCTCATTGTGGTAGATGAGGCCCCAGTGAGTATGGTCTACCACCGCCTTGTAGCCCAGGTCGGTGCGCTCACTGATGACCAGCTCCACAGCCTCACCCGCACTGTAGTCCGGGGGACCCAGGTCGAGAAAACGGTCCAGTTTGGACGAAGCTGTAACGCGGCCGGTTCTTTCATCCAGGTATACATACACCATATACGCCCGGCCCTTTTCCATGGGATCGCGCTGCTCGCGGCTGGGGGCAAACAGGTCGTCTTCCAGGCCCCAAGCCAGATAGGCACCAAATTTTGTCGTGGCCACGGCCCGCAGCCTGGCCACCTGGCCGACCGTAGCAACTGGTTTCCGGGTGGTGGCCCGCAGGTGCTTGTCCCGGTCCACATATACAAAAACCTCAACCCGGTCACCCGACCGGCAGGTCCGGGGCATGTTCCGGCGCGGGAGCAAAATATCCCCGGTGGAGCCGCCGTCCAGCTGGGCACCTTCGTCCACAATTTGTTTGACAACCAGCGTGTTCAGCCTGCCAATGTCCGCCATTTAAATAGTGTCCCCTTCAGGAAAAAAGATAGAAGAAAAGCATAATAACAAAACGCCCGAATAAAAGCACCAAAATCAGGGGAATGACCCAAAAAGGCAAAGGATTGAAAAAATCTTTAAATTGCTGGGGGTGCGGCGTTCTCATCCTGATAGGGTAAGCACTGGCCTGTGGACTGCAAGACGGTTTCCGATTGTGGTGGCTTAGGGGAAGGCTTGCTTGGCGTGGTCCCGCTGAAAGATTATGGACCGCTGCGCATTGACCTTTGTGATCCCGTCCAGCCCTGCGAATGTAGCCCGCAGTTTATATAGACCGATCGGCCCCCTTTTCCCTGATGCAATATAGGTTTGAATCGTTTGACATTTGATCGATCGCACTTACTTATCAAAATTAAGTGTCACCTCTCCCCACCTCAAAAAGCTAAACGTTGGAACACTTACCCAGATCCTGCACCCCACTTGACTCACCTCGACACCCAACCAATTACCTCACTCGAGGAGCAAATAAAATGAACAGACAAGAAATTCATGCCGGAATTCAGGAGGCCCTGGGCCTAATAGTGCGCTTTTTTGAGAATATGCCGGACGATTCCCTGGAGCCGGAGTGGGCCCTTTTTAAAACATATGTCCTCTCGGCCGATACAGCGATCCCCCCCAAATACAGGGAACTCAACGGCGTAGCGGCCGCCGCGTCCAGACAATGCTGGTATTGTTCCAACTTCCACTCCGGGGTGGCCAAACTCCATGGGGCCACGGACGAGGAAGTTCAAGAGGCTGTCCTGGTGGCCAAAATGGGTGCCGGTTGGAGCACGTACCTGAATGGGACCGTCTATGATCGTGATCTATTCATGCGCGAACTACAGGAAGTCGGTGGCTATCTGAGCAACAAATTATCCCCACGGTGCAACTCAAACCTGGCTGCGCATACTCCGAAGCCGCGGCAGTTATGCGGGTCCAGTACATCTGGTTTGATTCAATCGATTGCCGACAGGACGTCTTCGGGTAAACCCAGGCTTACCGATTTGCAGGCTCTTTGCCCATAATGTATGCTGGTTTTATAGCAGTGTAGCCATTTGGCAGAGGAAGGAAGCGATGATCGACTATTCCATCATCATCCCGGCCTACAACGAAGAGGCCTACCTGCCGGGCGCCCTGGCGGAAGTATTTACGGCTGTTGAGGGTGTCACCGGCCGGGCCGAGGTCGTTGTGGTGGACAATAACTCGACGGACCAGACAGGTGAAATCGCCCGTACCATGGGCGCCCGGGTGATACCCGAACCGGTTAACCAGATCGCCCGGGCCCGTAATGCCGGGGCGCGGGCCGCCCGCGGCCGCTGGTTGATTTTCGTGGATGCCGACACCTTGCTGACCGCAGCACTCCTGGGAAAAGCGCTGGAGAATCTGAAATCCGGCCGCATCGCCGGCGGCGGAACAATGGTCGCCCCGGACCGGCCCCTGGAGCCTGCGGCCCAGTCCGCCCTCGATACCTGGAATCGGATGTCTCGGATTTTCAACATAGCGGCCGGCTGTTTCGTGTACTGTACGAAAGCGGCCTTTGACGCGGTCGGTGGTTTCTCCCAGCGGGTTTACGCCAGCGAGGAGATCTGGTTTTCAATCCACATGCAGCTGTGGGCCCGGCGGCATGGCAAACGTTTCCGGGTCATCCGCGATCAGCCGGTGGTCACCTCGATCCGCAAATTGGAATGGTTCTCTCCAGGCCGTTTACTGGTATCCAGCCTGGTACTGACCCTTTTTCCCCCGGCCCTGTTTTCCCGCCGCCTCTGCCACGTCTGGTATCACCGTCCGGGCTCTGCAGAAGCTGCTATTTCCCATGACACTGCGAACAGGTCGAATGGCCGTTAAGGGATTATTTGGAAACCACCTCATATTGGCCCCTGACGACATTGCACATCTCGTGATCATTCCAGCCAATGGGTCCAAAGGGTTCCAACTCCGCCAGGTGATTTTTGAGTTCAGATTTGAGCCGGACGTGCTCTCCGCGAGTTTTCAATAAGGTAAACGTTCCCTTGATCCCCTTGAACTTGCCGGTCCCGTCCGTGAATTCACCCGTCAGGGAGGGCCCGGTTCCCAGATAATGGCGGGTGATGTCGCCGTATTCGAAACCGAGGATCATGTCGCCGTCTTTATCCACAATCACGAGGGCATACGTGCCCCGGCCTTCCGGAAAAGTTAGATAAATATCATCCGAGGGCGGCCGGGTCAGCATGCCCTCCATGATGTAGGTGGAGCGATCCAGAAAATCGTTGTCGCTTTTGCCCCGAATAACCCCCCTCTGTTTGTAGTTGGTCACGATCGGCAGTTCACTGCTGCCGTGCAGATGGGTGTAGTAGGTGTAGCTGCATTCTACAAATTCGAAGGGTTCTGCAAGTGGGGTGCTCGGCATCAATAACAATCCAAGGATTGCGACCAGGCATAGTGATTTCGGCATGATACCCCCTTTCCCCAATATGGGTCTTCAAAATGGTATTTATACCGGAAACGGAATCAGGACGGCAAAGGCGCCGCAGGGATCGAAAACCAGAGAGGACAACGAAAACAATGTTAGGATCACGGGTTCTGAGACATGCCAGAGAAAGAACGTCTGCTGGAAGTGTTACAAAACAAATTTACCACACTGGCCGGATTTGACCAATAACCTATTTTGAGACAGTTCGGTACTACTGGAAGCGATCGTAACCCCGGTAAAATGAAAATCGGGGGGTGTCGTATGCCAGGCTATCCTTGAGGATTTTCTCACCCTGGGCCCGCAGGTCATCGAGCTTGGCCTGGTCCGCGCAAAAAAAGGCTTTGTAAACCAGTTCTTCTCGGGAGTCATCTTTATACAAGGTGGCAAACAGGAAACTGTATTCTTTTTTGCTGCCTGCGAATTGGCACAGATAATTGTAAATACGTCCCTTGCCGCCCATCTGGATGGTGGCCTGCTTTTCGAGTTTGGTGGGGGCGAGTTGCTGCTTTTTGAAATGCGTGGTCACGGCATTGAGGATCATAGCAGGGAATTCATCCGAGGATTTGAAGGTCAGCAGCCTTTCCATGCTCGCTTTTCTTTGGGCGGCGGATTTCTGCTTGTCACCGGAAACTTTGTCGATCATCAGGTCGCGCGATTCGGCAGCGCGGTTTTTGGCATGGCCCGGCGATGTCAGCACCAGACTTGAGACCAGGCTGCACACCAAGAGAAAAACGCCCGCAGATTTCATTTGTCCCACCCTTCGCTCACTTCTCGGCTCCACGCGAAATGGGTATGTCTACCCCCAGAATTCATCAATTCAAATGTTTCTATCACAAATGGCAGATAAGTCAAACGTCTGCCCGCTTAACATCATAACACCCCGTTATCAAAACCTTTTTAGAATCACCCAGCCAAAGCAGGCTCAGCGGCTGCTTATGATTCGTAAAGCGCCGTGATCATTTCACCAAAGTGCTTGTGCACTTCACGGCGTTTGAGTTTAAGGGTCGGGGTGAGAATGCCGTTTTCCGGAGAGAACGGTTCGGGCAGAATCAGGATCTTCCTGGGTACTTCGTACCCGGCCATATGCTTGCAGGCCGCCTTCACTTCATTTTCAATCAACGCGATCAATTGGGGCGCCTTGACCAGAGTCTCCGGATCTTCCGGCAAGCCCTGCTCCCGGGCCCAGGGGCCGGCTACCAGCCAATCCGGCGCGACAACCACTACATTGTACGGCTTGTTGGCGCCGTGGACCATGGCACTGTCGATGAACATACTCAGTTTAATCGCTTCCTCGATATCAACCGGAAAAATGTACTTCCCATTCTCCAGATTGTACTGTTCCTTGATACGGCCGGTAATGTAAAGGTAGCCGTCTTCGTCCACCCAGCCCAGGTCACCGCTGCGCAGGCCCCCGTCCGCGGTCAGCACCTCGGCCGTGGCCTCGGGCAGGTTGTGGTAGCCCACCATGACATTGGGTCCGTAGGCAACCACCTCCCCCTCGCGATCGCTGTCCGGCGCCAGGGAGCGATCGATCTTCACCGCGCAGCCGGGAATGGGCTTGCCCACGCTGCCGGGCCGGTTGGTTTCCGGGACGTTGACCGTGTGGGCCGGCGACAGCTCGGTCATGCCCCAGGCCTCACAGACCGGGATGCCGATATCATAAAAAAATTCGGCAATCTTGGGATTCAGCGCAGCACTGGAACTAAGGGCCATCTTCATGCGGCCGCCGAATTTCGCGCGCACTTTGCTGTAGACGAGCTTGTCCACGAGCCCCAGTTTCAAATTGTTCAAGAAGCCCGCGTTGCCGCCGGCCGCCCGACGCTCCGCAGCCGCCTTGAGCCCCATGTCGAAAAGGAACTTGGCCAACCCGCCCTGCTTTTCCATTTTGTCGTTCAGCCCGGTAAACACCTTGTTGAAAACCCGCGGTACCGCCACCAGCAGGGTCGGCCGCACCAGGGCCAGATCATCTACGATGGTCTGGGGACTTTCGGCAAAACCGGTCTGGCCGCCGAAGTTGATCAGCATATGTAATTCGGCGGTCTGGCCGAATGAGTGGGCCCAGGGTAAGAAGGAGAGGGAACGGTCGCCTTCGGAAACATACTCGGGCAGCATCATGGTGGCGGCCAGGGCATTGGTGGTCAGGTTGTAATGGCTGAGCAGCACGCCCTTGGGGTTGCCCGTGGTGCCGGAAGTATAAATCAGGCCAGCAATATCGTCCTTGTCAGGTTTAATGGACGGTACGGGGTTTTCCCGGCCGGCCTGTTCCAGTTGGGCCATGGATCTGTCGCCGTTGCTTTCGATGACGTAAATTTTCTCGAGCCCTTCGATCTCGTCCGGAAAATCCTTGACCTTGTCCAGGATATCGTCCCGGGAAACCAGCAGGACTTTCACCCCGGAGTCTGCGATGATGTATTTCATGATCCGCGGCAGTTCCGCTTCATACATAGGGATGTACCGGGCACCCAGCCCATAGGTCGCATAAGCGGCAATAGCCCATTCATTGCGGTTGTTGGCAATGATGCCGACCCCGTCGCCCTGGCCCACCCCAATACCGGCCAATCCGCCACGCAGGTGGTCAACCCGCTCGGCCACCTCGCCGTAGGTGATCCAATCGTAGCTGTCCCCGGCCTTGTTCTTGGTCCCGAACAGTTTGTTGTCCCGGAACCTGTCTACCGCCCGTTCAAACAGTTCCACGAGATTTTCCGGGCCGTCGAACTCAAACGTCGCTGATGTCATGCGCATCCCTCTCCACTGGTTTGTTTACTTGCGAATACCCCATATTCAGGCTGAAGGAACCCCATGGCGTCCAGGCTTCGCTGAGGCTACGCCAGGCAGGCGGGCGGCAGCTGTCCGGGGTCAGAAATTCGCTCTTTCTGACGCCGGACTCCGGACACCCGAACTTCTACCTTATACCTTCGAGCTCCCCTGCAACCCAAGTAGATAATCTTTCAAATTATTGGGTTCTGGTCAAGGTGGGATTCTGCGGAAATAACCGCTTTCCCCCCTTATATTATTTGACAACCGCACCGGTGGATTTAATTTTTGTCATAGTTATTTGCTGTTTTCGGCCGCTGGATATTTGGTTTCTTTCCCTTCTTTGACTACGCGCATCCACAAGACCGTGGTTCACTGCCATGCCAAACGAGATCTTCTGCTGATGATGCACCGGCTTTGAAGCATCGTCTCGGCCACAATTTGGCGTAGGTTACCAGCCGGTAGGCCGGAATTTGAATACAACCTTAGGAGGTATACCGATGAGCAAAATAATTGTAGTAGGAGCAACCGGAACTATCGGACAAGCAGTTGCGGTGATGCTGGCCCAAACGCATGCCGTAATCCGGGTTGGTTTCAACTCTGGAGATGCAACGGTGGACCTGGGATCTAAAACTTCCATTGTGGATCTGGTTGAAAAAATCGGCTCGTTCGACGCTGTCGTCTGTGCGGCCGGGGCATCCCGTTTTGGCAGTGCGTGGGAGGCCAGCGACGATGACTTCAAGTTCAGTATTCAGAACAAACTCATGGGGCAGGTGAACCTTGTGCGGGCTGCCCGGCATAATATCAGCACAGGTGGTTCGATCACCCTGACATCCGGGATGCTGGCCAGGAGTCCCGGACCGGGCACCGCTCCTACAGCTATGGTCAACGCCGGGTTGGAAGGGTTCACGCGGGCTGCCGCTCTGGATCTGGCACCGGACATCCGTATAAATATTGTCAGCCCGGTATTCGTAACCGAGACCGCCCAGCAAATGGGCATGGACACATCCGGCACCCTGTCCGCAGCCGATACAGCCAAAGCCTACAGTGTCAGCCTGGAGGGTGACATGACGGGCCAGGTCCTGGATGTCCAAGCTTATGCATAAGTCACTTTAAAGGTTTTCTGAAAGGCCCGGCGCCTGGAGTATGCGGTTTTCCGGATTAGCGGGTGCAGCGGTCTATAAGGTATAGAATTGACTTATAATAGATGCCGCTGTGCAGTGACAGCCCGATCTCGCAGGTACGGCTGTTAGAATAGCCCGCTGTGCAGGTATCCTGCACCGCCGGCTTCAGATCAGCCAGGGCGGCGGCATTGAGTTCCGGAAAGGAAAATCCGCGGTCACCGGCAAACCCGCAGCAGCCCACCCGTTCGGGAACCACCACCTCTGCGGCGCACGCCCGGGCAACCGCCAGGAACGTCGCGTCGAGCCCCAGCTTTTGGGAACTGCACGTAGTGTGGATCGCCACGGATTCTTCAAGCCGGGAAATGTTCAATCTGTCCAGCAAGTAACGGTAGGCAAATTCGACAGGCTCATACAGTTGCAGGTTACTTGTAAATAGCCGGCGCATGCGCAGCAGACAGGGACTGGTCTCACACACCACGGGAATTTCACCGCCCCGGGAGGCATCCAACAGGGCTGCCTCCAGTGCGGTGGCTTTCTGGTTCCCCACCCGGATAAAACCCTTGCTGGAAAACGGCATCCCGCAGCACAGGCGCTGCATATCCGGAGGGTAGATGACCTGATAGCCGGCTTTGGTAAACACCCTTTCGGTAACCGTCACCAGAGAATCTCGATCGGGGTCTCCCCGGGCCGGTCCCATGGTGCGCGCAACACAGCTGGGGAAGTAAACAACCGGAGGCCCCTTCTGGACTGTGCTGGACCGAAGCTTCGGTACCTTGGCAAAGGTCGGCATCGCCTTGTTCCAAAGGGGTAGACGGTTGCCGCTCAGCTGCCGCGCCCTGATCGCCAGTTTTGTGAGGGCTGTCGAACCCAGCAGGCGGTGGGCGACATCAGCCAGTTGCAGGCTGCGGCCGATAATTGCCGTAACCCGGTCGAAATGTCGGCCAGCCAGACGGGCAATCGCTTCCGCTGTGGTGTCCTCGACCGCGGCTTGACGCAATGCCTTGGTCAGTTCGCCGGTATTGATATCCACCGGGCAGGCCATTTCACACAAACCGTCGGCCGCACAGGTTTGATTACCCTGATAAAGGAAATCCCGCAGTATATCCTGGAGTATATCTGAACCACTGCGATTCCGCTTCAGCCGGGAAATCTCGCGCTGCACAGCTATCCTCTGGCGGGGAGTCAGGGTCAGGTTCTTTGAGGGGCAGACCACCTCGCAAAACCCGCATTCGATACACTTATCGACAATCTCATTCGTGGCCGGCAGCGGTTTTAGGTTTTTGACATGCACGTTGGGATCGGTATTGAGGATTACCCCGGGATTCAACAGGTTGCGAGGATCGAAAAGGTCCTTGATCGCCTGCATCAACCTATAGGCTTCGGCACCCCACTCCATCTCGACATAGGGTGCCATGTTCCGCCCGGTGCCGTGCTCCGCCTTGAGTGAACCGTCGTAAGTGTCCACGACCATCACACTCACGTCGTGCATGAACCGGCGGTAACGCTCGACTTCCGCTGTGGAACTGAAATCCTGGGTGAAGACAAAATGCAGATTGCCCTCCAGGGCGTGACCGAAGATGATGGCCTCATCATAGTGATAGGCGGCCAAGATTTTGCGCAGGTGGAGGGTTGCTGCGGCCAACCGGTCGATGGGGAAAGCCACATCTTCGATGATGACGGTGGTGCCGGTTTGCCGTACCGCGCCCACGGCCGGGAACAGGCCTTTCCGTATGTTCCACAGGGCCGTATATTCGTCCACCTGGTTGGTAAAGGATAGAGGCTTTTCCAGGGGGATACCACTTATCGACCGGGAAATCCGATCGATCTGCCGCTGCAGGGACGTCGCGTCGGCAGCCCGGGTTTCCACCAGTAACGCCGCGGCATCGACGGATAGGCGTTTGAGATAATCAGGAACCCCGGCCTTGTTCTCCACTGAACGCAGCGCCGTGCGGTCCATCAGCTCAACCGCGGACACCTGTTCATTTTTCAATAGTGTGGTGGCCCGGCAGGCCTCCTCGATACCGGGAAAAATGATCAGGGAACTCGCCTTGTGGGGGTGTTCCACCACCGTATCGTAGACGATTTCCGATATAAACCCGAGGGTGCCTTCCGATCCGATCATGAGGTGGGTGAGGATATCGAAAGGATCTGCGTAGTCCACCAGGGCGTTCAGGCTGTACCCGGTGGTATTCTTGATCTTGAATTTATGGCGGATTCGGTCTGACAGGGTGGTGTTTTCACGAACGCGCCGGCCCATGGCGGATAGGTCTTCCAAGAGTTTGCCGTGTGTCTGGCTGAAAGCCCGGCGACTGTTGAGATCAGCAGTATCCAGGAGGGTGCCGTCCTGCAGGACGACCCGCATGCTGGCCAGTGTGTTGTAGCTGTTCTGGGCAGTCCCGCAGCACATGCCGCTGGCGTTGTTGGCTGCAATGCCGCCGACCATGGCGGCATTGATCGAAGCGGGATCCGGTCCGATCCTACGTCCCAGGGGCAGCAGGTAGCGGTTGGCTTGCCCCCGTCGAGGATCTCGTAGGCTTTCCAGCTGTCACCGGAAATCACCAGGACAGCGTCCGTGACGGCCTGGCCCGACAAGCTTGTTCCGGCAGCCCGAAAGGTGACGGGGACCTTGCAGGTATCAGACGCTTTCAGGATGGCAGCCACCTCTGTTTCATTGTCCGCCTTGATTACGATCTTCTGGATTAAGCGGTAAAAAGAGGCGTCCGTTCCGAAGGCCAGTGTCCGTAAAGGATCGGTGATGAACCGACGGGGCTGTATCTGTGAGCCAACGTGCCGGGCAAAGTTCCGAAAGCGTTCCGGCAGGTGGGCAAACGTGGGCATGGGCGTCATGCTGCGCTCCTGATCCAGGGGTTAGGGCAAATGATATGTGATGCGCAGTATACCATAAATCGAGATTCAGGGTTTGCCCACCTTCTCAAGGATGTCATTCTCGTGGAGACGGACATGCTCGTAAGCCCAGCGGATGAAGCGCTCGAGTGTGTCCTGGCCGTGGAAGGGATGCCGGCCCTTCCTGTCCAGGTCGTTTTCCGACATCTTCCGCACGATGGCGATCGTGTCCTGGCGCACAGTGCGATATTGGTGGATCAAGGCCGCGAGGTCCAGCCCGTCCAGCTTCTGCGGCTGGGTACGGTTGAAGCGGTCTACGTCGAAATCCTCAGGAGATCCCGGACCACCGGCCAGCATATTGTTAAACAGCCACTGCATTGATTTTTCGATGGTGATGAAATGGGCCAGTACCTGTTTGACCGTCCAGCCGGGCTCCTCGTCGTAGACCTGCACTGCCAGCTCATCCGGCGAAAAAGATTGAAAAAGACTGATAGTCGCTTCCAGCCCTTTTTCAAGTTCAGCAATGATATCAGCACATCGATCAGTCATGTTGTCCCCCTTCAAATGTATACAATTTCAAGTTCTATGTTTCGCTCTGAAGGCACCACCCGGCATACAAGGCGGTCAACTTGGTTTATATCTCAGAAGCGATTTTAAGAGGAACATGAGAGCATCGAACACCCCGGCTTATTCCGCGCCCAATCCGGCCTCCGGGCCGCAAAACTTTCCTTGTCAGGCTGTTCGGCGTAGGGGTGGCGCAACAGGTCAAGCAATTCATGAATCATTCCGAAATCCCCTTGCTCGGCTTTTTCAATGGCGAGCTGCGCCAAGTAATTCCGCAGCACGTACTTGGGATTAACGGCATGCATGTTGCGGGCACGCGTCTCCAATGAAAGTCCGTCGTCGCGAACCCGGGTACCGTAGGCCGCCAACCAGCGGTTCAACCTATCCAGGTAATCCGGTGATATCTGGTCCGGGCGGTAATAGGCCCCCCCGAGCGGCGATGCCAAAAGACCCATCCGATTGTCGATCACAGCGATTGTGGCCGGGTCAATTCCGGCAAGGTTCCTGAAAAAAATGGTCATATCGGTCTCGACCATAGGCAGGATGGCAAACAGATCCTTAAGCAGCGCATCATCGGTGTCCGGCTGGAAGGCTTGCAAGCCCAGTTTGTGCGCCATCATCTCGTGCCAGCCATTTTGGAATCTGTCCACGTACAGGTTGAGCGCTGCCTTGAGCGGCTCGGCATCCTCGATAAGGGGAAACACGGCATTGGCCAGCTGCAGCAGGTTCCAATGCGCAATCCCGGGCTGGTCTCCGAAACAATAGCGCCTGGTTGCAGCGTCGGTCGTATTGGGCGTCCACTTCGGGTTGTAATCTTCCAGCCAACCGTAGGGACCGTAATCGATGGTCAGGCCCAGGATGGACATGTTGTCCGTATTCATAACCCCGTGGACGAAACCGACCCGCATCCAGTGCACCATCAATTCCGCCGTGGTCCGGCAGACCTCCTCGAACCATTGGAGGTAGATGTCCGGCGCCTGGATGTCCAGGTGGGGGAAATCTGTCCGAATAGTGTAATCCAGAAGTTGTTTGAGAACGGTCAACTCCTTGCGGGAGGCAAATATTTCGAAATTTCCAAACCGGGTGAAAGAGGGGGCCACCCGACAGACGACCGCCCCGGGTTCCAGCTTGGGATGGCCGTCATAGAACATGTCCCGTTCGACCTCTTCACCGGTCAGTACCAAGCTCAGGGCGCGGGTGGTGGGCACGCCCAGGTGATGCATGGCCTCACTGCACAGAAACTCCCGGATGGAGGAGCGTAAAACAGCCAGGCCGTCCGCCGTGCGGGAGTATGGGGTGGGCCCGGCACCTTTCAGTTGGAGCGCCCAGCGCTGGGCGTCCCGGTTCACCACCTCGCCCAGGTTGATGGCACGGCCATCGCCAAGCTGCCCGGCCCAGTTGCCAAATTGGTGTCCCCCGTAGCAGGTCGCATAGGGGTCCATCTGAGGCGCCAGCAGGTTACCGGCCATAAGCTGGGTAAAATACGCCGACTCGCAAACGGCCGGCGGTATATCCAACAGGTCGGCAACTTCCGGCGAATAGGCCGCCAGTTGCGGGGCACGCACCTTTTGCGGCTTGACTCGCGAATAGCAGGCTGCATAGACCGGCCGGCGATTATTGGCCGGGTCCGGGTCGGCCGGCAGCTCTCGCACGAAACGGTTGTCGAAGTTTAGATTTTCTATGGCGGCGGGTAGCGGTTTATAATTCATGGGTCCGTACCCCGTTGTAAGCAGTCCAGGTGAAAACATACTCCCGGCCGGCGACACCCGCCGGCCAGCGCATTCGATCACAGAGATAAGATAAGCATTTTTCAGGGATTGGAAGGGGGGGTTGGTTCAGGCGTCAGGTGTCCGGAGTCCGGAATCAGAAGTTCGCTCTTGCTGACACCTGACTCCCGACCCCTTCGTCCTTTCTGACACCGGACTACCGGCTCCCGACGCCTTCGTCCTTCAGTCTTCAGACTTCCAGCTTTTTGGCTATCGCCGGCAACACCTTCCCCGCCTCTGACTGGATAAGAACATCACAGATATCGTCACAGGGTGTTTCCGATAAATTGACAATGGCCAGAAAGGCGCCGTGGTTTTTTGCAAAATAGGGCATGTGGGCGGCCGGCTGCACCAGGAGGGTGGAGCCCACGACCAGAAAGAAGTCGCAGGTGCTGGATAGCTCCGTGGCCCTTTTAACCTCGGCTTCGGGCATGGACTGGCCGAATGAAATCGTATCCGGTTTCAGGTAGCCGCCGCAGGTGCATGCCGGGGCTGTATCGCCCTTGTTCAGGCGCTGCCAGACATCATCCGTGGAAACCAACTGGCGGCAATGCATGCACCTTATGCGGCGGGTGTTCCCGTGCAGTTCGATGACCTTTTCCGGAGGTATGCCGGACGCCTGGTGAAGATTGTCGACGTTCTGCGTAATGACCGCTGTAAGCAGACCGGCGGCACATAACTCAGCCAGGGCCAGGTGGGCCGGATTGGGCTTGGCCGCCAGCAATCCCCGGTATAACTCCACCCACCGCCGCCAATATTCCTCCCGGGAGTCACGGGAAGACATGAATTCGTCGAAATACACCGGCCGAAACCGGTCCCAGATCCCGCCCTGGCTGCGATAATCCGGGATCCAACTCTCGGTGGAGATCCCCGCTCCGGTAAAAACGATGTGCTTGCCGTCGGATCTGATCTGTGCGGCTATTTTTGAGATTTCTGCTTTCATGACATAAGGTTTTCCAGGGCCGCCACAATTTCACCCACATTGTCGGGGGAAACATCCGAGAACCAGATTTTCTGGGGATAGATCAACACATTGGAGCCCTGGGCGCAAAGCCCCATGCACCCGGAAGTTGAAACCCGGATCTTACCCTTCCAGCCGTTCGTGTTAATGGCCGTTTTCAATTCCGCTTTCACCTGCGGACTATTGTTATCGGCACAAGACTTTCTCGCTCCGCCCCGATCATTGGTACAGACAAAAACATGTGCGATATAAGGAGATTCATTCTGATCCATGGCGATTTAATCCTTTTTTCAATGAGACTAATTTGTCAAAATCAAATTTCTGAGGTTTTCCGACACCAGTCAACTGTATTTTCAAGTAATCATTTTCCCCTTATAACCCCTTTCAGGCGAAGACCGTGGATGTTTGCCGACTGTATACCGCCAGCCGCCCCTCCGGGTCCCAGACCGCGCTTTGCTCGTGCACATAGCCCCTTTCTGAACTGTCGACCGTGGAGCGGTACGCCCACCAGTCATTCATGGAACAGGTCTCCCGATTCAGGTGGACAAAACCCAATTCCCAGGTCAGGGTGCTGGCCGCCGCCGGCTCCGTCAACATGGCCAGTACCGGTATGGGCCAGGCATCGGCCAGGGCCACCAGCCACTCCGCGGTCAGGCAGGCCGTATCTTCACGAAACTGCATCCAGCCGCCGACTTCATGACCGCCTCTCCCGGAATAGGGCAGATCACCCAGTGCCCACCGGTAGGCAAAATGGCGAGTGAAAGCCGGCGTCAGGCCCTCGATGTAAGGCAGCTCCAGCGCTTCGTCCGGATCAGCCATCTCGGGCCGACCGGCCGGCCTGATCGCAATAGCCGAATCACGGTCACCGCCAAAACTGCCGACGGTGGTGCAGCAGACAGCGTCCGCCTGGATCACCTTGGCCTCTATCGTGGTAACCGACCGGCCGGAACGCAATTTGATGTGGTTTAAAAGAAACGGACACTTTGCTAAGAACGAAATATCAGAAAGCGAGGTGTCCAATGAGTACTCAAAAAACCAGACGGAGTTTCACCCAAGGGTTCAAGGATGATGCTATCAGCCTGG
>Ga0209783_1000094_pt1 | contig 38041 bp, 38 predicted proteins | sample WorMetfiPIANOSA1_FD_187395 | JGI IMG/M metagenome (GOLD analysis project Ga0209783, IMG submission 187395) | Marine gutless worms symbiont microbial communities from Max Planck institute for Marine Microbiology, Germany - Olavius filocauda... | ecosystem: Host-associated > Annelida > Digestive... | reverse complement strand
CTACATCGGCTTCTACAATGCGATGCGGCTACATTCGACGCTGGGATATCTCAGCCCGATTAATTATGAAAAAGAACAATTAAACAATGCTGCTTAAAACCGTGTCCGTTTTTACTGGACCACTACAGTAGTAGACTCCCAGATTGTAGTGGGTGATGAATTTATGGGCGGTCTGACCGCTGCTTTTGCCGGCCAATGATTTGTACAGCTGGGTTTCGGCTTCAGTTGTTTTGCCATAAATGAGGAGTGATTTTCCGAGGTTATGCCTTGGACGATGCAGTTGGGGATAAAGCGCAACGTTATTGGTCCAAAACGCCACAGGGTGTTGAAACAGGGTATTCAGTCTATGGGTGGTGTGGGCCTGCCCGGCCAGCCATACCCCGATCCCGAGCAGTAAAAAGCCGCGCAGCAGCGGCCGGTAGGCAAAATAGCGGATTGCCCGGGAGCAGCCTACGGCCAGCGGCAGGAAGAAAAACAGGGTAGGCAGGTAGTTGCGATGTTCAAACACGAGCTCCAGTGGGAGTATAGAGCCTTCAATTGCATGGTTGAGCTGGAAAAAGAGATAACAGAAAGCCAGGAGCGGCCATTTGCGGCTGCCCCAGAGAAAGATAACGCTGCCGGCTGCAAGCAGCAGGATAGCCGGCAGGGTTGTCCAGGGGGTGACCAGGGAAGTTGAAACCGTAAAATCATGCAGAAGCGTAAAAGGCGCCCCGGATGGATGGAGCAGTTGACCGATGTAAAAAAACAGGATGCGCGGCTGGGTCAGCATCCTTTCGGTGAGCGAAAACGGGCGGGAACCGTAACCTCCCAGGGCAGCCTCCAGACCACCGAGGCAGATGACCGGCAGCAGCAGGATGATGACTCCCGGCAATCCTATCCAGGCCAACCGACGAGCATTCCCGGGTTTCCAGAGCGGCCCTATGAGCGTGGCTTCCAGTAGCAGGAGGCTGAAAGGGAGCATGGCGGCATTTTCTTTACTGGCAATGGCGCCCAACCCGGCTAAAACACAGGCGGCATACCAGCCACGGGCAGTACCGCTGGTTGCCTGCTGGGCCAGGCGGGCTTTCATGTAGCAATAAAGCGCCAGGAGAGAAAACAATGCGGCCAGGGCCGCCATGCGCTGCACCACATAGGTGACCGCATTGACCTGGATGGGGTGGGTTGCCCAAAGCAAGGTTGCCAGCAAGGCAACCATCCAGGTTGCATGCTCAGCAGGCTGTTTCAGGACCGGCAGGCGCAGGATCTGCAATGCGAAAAAAAAGAGGAAGATCGCGGTAGCGGCGTGGATCGTAAAATTGACAATATGATAGCCCAGCGGGTCGGTTTCTCCGCAGTAGTAGTTCAGGGCCAGAGACAGGTAGGCGACCGGCCGGTTGATGCGGGAGTGTGACAGGTCCCGGCCGTAAAAACTGCGGGCGATCTCCGGGGCGGTCAGGGATTGCAGATGTACATTCTGGTTCTCGTGGATATTGCTGAAATCATCGAGGTACCAATCACCCGAAAACCCGGGCCAGCAGATAGCCAGAAGGCAGACAAGCAAAATGAGCGGTGCGCAAAAAACAGCAGCGGTATTTCCAGGAACCTTTTTGTTGTCCTGATTTGAGGTTCTTGTGGTATTCAGCATACCCGTCGTCTATTGCCAGTTTGTATCGCTGGTGATGACAAAATCGCCCTGGCGTATGAAACCAAGGCTCACATCACTGATGATGGCGGTCTGGGTAGCGCCGCCGGTGGCCTGGGTAAATCCGTAGAGAAAGGTATCGAATTTACTGTGCTCAGTGGCGCAAAGTTCCGCGGTCTGGGCAAGGTGGGGATCTTTGGCTGCATATTCGATGCGCGTATCGGCAAAATAGGTGGCGGTGACGTCACTGCAGCCGGCTTGCTGACACTGGCGGATCCAGGATTTGAGGGTATATTCATACAGGCCCCGGGAATTGGCCGTTTCGCTGCGCTCGACTTCCACGCGGACGGCCCAGGTGCCGCTGTTGAGCCAGTTGTCCGAATCGGAGATATCGCCCGCATCCTCAATGGCTTCACCTGCCAGAAGGTCGTCATAGGAGAAGAGCCGGGTTTCGATATTCTGGGGATTGCAGGTCGGGTTATAGGCGAACACCTTGTTGTTCTTGGACCCGACGTATACTGCTCCGTCGGAACCCTGAATAGGGCCGGCTTTGACATCATCGTAGAGGTTAAAACGGTCGATTTGCAGCCCGTCGCTGTCAACGACGTAGAGGTAGTTATCGTCGGAGCCGACCCAGATCGTACCGTCCTCATGGACCAGGGGCTTGGAATCGATATCGCCGCCGGTGAGAAACCTCCATTTCAGCGTACCCGCAGTCCCCTCATCGTTAATGGCATAGAGATAATGGTCATCATTACCTATGTAGATTGTACCGTCCGGACCAATGGTGGGGCTGCTGTGGGGATTTGTGGGGGTAAACGTATAGCGCCATTTCTGGCTGCCGTCCGGGTTGACGGCAAACAGATAGCCGACGCCGCTGCCGCCGTCACTGCCGATGTAAATGGTGCCGTCGTCCGCCACCACAGGCGAGGAATAGATCGGTCCCAGCAAGTCCAACCGCCACTTAAAGGATCCGTCGGATGTGTTGAGGGCGTAGAGGTATTCGGATTCGATGGAGGCAAAATAGACCGTAGCTTCATCCGCGCTCAGGGCCGGGGTGCCCTTGATGTCATCGCCGCCGCCGATATTGTAGGACCACTTGGCGGTGCCGGAACTGGGGTTGTTATTGAAAGCGTAGAAATAGCCGCTTTCCGTCCCGAAATAGACGATGCCGCTGCTGTCGATGACCGGGTTGGAGCGGACATCACCGATAACGGCTGTGAACCAGTTCCAACCGCTGCGATCGGGTTTGATGGAATCGATATAGCCAGCGTCATAATCGTTGCCGACCAGGATCTGGTCGGAACTGTCCACCACGAGGCCGGCAGAGGAATTGGCGGTGATATAAAAGTAGTAGGGCGACCCCCAGACACTGCTCCCGTCATCCGGATTAATGGCATAAATATAGCCGTTGCTGTTGGCATACAGTGCGCTTTCATCGCTGTTGAGAACTGTTGCGGTAATGACGTCGGTAGTGGTGCTGTAGGGCGACCATTTTTCACCGGATCCACCGGTATCGTGGGTGTTGTCGTCAGTCAGGTCGGCCTGGCCGTCGCCCCAGTATACATACTGCAGGACGTCCCGGTGAGAGGTCCCCAGATCCGGGTCGTTCAGGCTGCTGTTGACATATGTGTCAAACTCGAGCGCCATTTTCGGTGGCACCAGGCCGGGACCGACCGCACCGCCGTCGCCGGCATAGCCCATCTGCCCCCCCAGACCGCCGGTCGCGCCCACCGAATTGTCGGTGCCGTTGATCAGGGCAAAGGTGAATCCGTCCCCGGTGCCGTTGTAATCCAGTACGAAGAAGGCGCGCACCCCTCTGTCGAATACGCATTTGCCGCCGCCGCAGATCGAAGCGCCCCCGATGGAGACATCCCCACCGAAGAAGACGGCGCCGAACGCGGAGGACACGCCACCGCCCAGGGTGATTTCACCGGTACCGGTATCCACATCCACGGCTCCGGAATCGGATTCAGCCGGTGTGTCCATCTCACCGACAATGGTGTCGGTCTCTATGTCATCGATTGTATCAGCGACTGGAGAACCGATCGTTTCCGGGTTTTCGATATTCTGGCGGTAGTCGGCCGCATAATAATTCTCCCCCCCGGATGTACTGCTGCTGGTTGTCCCCGTGGCGGCAATCATATGATTGTGGGGCGACAAGACAACCAGGTCGCCGGTCTTCACGGTCAGGGTCGCTGCAACCCCGGCACTGCGAATGCCGGTAAGTTCCATATGGGTACCCTGATCGGTCATTTCCGTGTAATGGCACAGCGTTTGCTGGCCTAACGTATCGGTAACGTAGAATGACCCGTATTTTTCAGGGAAAAAATTTTCGGCAATTGAAGGGATTTTCAGTACACTGACACCGTTTTGATCAGCCTCGGTGGATTTTACAGCCAGGCAGATGGTGTCACTGGTTTTGGCCTTAAACCAGTCGGTCAAGCCGATATTGATGGAGGAGTAGACGACACTCTGAATTTCTTCTATGTAATCATCTTTGATCCCAGTGTAAATAATCGCATCGCGATACCCTTCATAATTAACGACCCATGCGCCTACGGGGATATCGAAATCGTCCGTCGTAATGGTGCTGCTGCTGGGAAATGTCCCCATGCTGGCATTCCATTGGGGGATATTCAATGAAAGCGTTCCGCTGCTATAACTGTAATCGACGGTCGGTTCAAACCATTTGCCAAACACATTGACCGTGAAAGTTCCGGCGTCGGTGAGGGTATACGTCGTGTTGTTCAGGGTGTTGATGACCTCCTTGGTGTAGCCATTGCTCCTAAGTTCGCTCATGGCGTAGCGCAGGCCTGCTTCGGCCAGGTATTCGGCATTGCGGGCATAGTTGGGCGTCCCGGAGCTCATCATGGACGAGGAGGTAAACATGGAGATCATGCCGGCCCCCAGAAAACCGAAGATCAGGATCACCACGATGATATAGACCATGACGCTGCCGGACTGGTCCGATCTGATTACAGACGTTCCCTTGGGGGCTCGGTTATTATTTCGCTGTTTCAATAGGGTCCGCATAAGTCTAAATATCAGACAATTACCAGGTTTTGTCAATCATGACCCGCGGGTAAACCCGGACCTGGAAGGACGGCATGGGGTCGATATCAAATCCTACCGTAATATAAGCCACTTCGTCCAGGGTATCATTGTCCAGGTCGTCGTAGGTAACCGTCAGCAGGGGGTTTGCAATATCCTCGATCAATTTGTAATCCACGCCGTCGACGTTGACATACAGGTTGCCGGACGCAAACTTCAAAGTCCGGCTGCCGCCCAGGCTGGTCTCCGAACTGGTGTAGGCCAGTGAAATGTTGGCTACCGGTGCCGACGGAATGGTGTCGATGGAACGCAGCTCCAGGCTGATCCGGCTCAAGGCGACTTCGGCGTTCATGGCGGCGTCGGTCGCTTTACGGGTTGTTTCGTAGCCTTCCAGACCGACCACCAAAAACAGGGCTGCAAATGTAGCCAGAATGCCGACGAGTACCAGCGAGGCGACAACCTCTATCAAGGTGAATCCGGTTTCCCTGTGCATGGGCCTCAGTATTTGCTTACCGGGTCGTCGGTTTCCGCCCGGCTGTTGGTCAGCAGCGTTGTCAATTTATGCCCGGCAGACCGCACCGTCACCTTCAGCGTGTCGGTGGGGGGGCGAGGCCTGGACCGCCTCGTTGCCGCTGCCGTCAAATTCAATGTAGGCCATGGTCACCGCGCTGCCGTAAACCAGTGCATCTGCGTCGGTTTTCATCAGCGCCAGGGCCGTGGCCGGGCTGGTGTTGATGCGCTTGACATAGTCGGCGATGATCTCTTCCATGAGCGCCTCCATATCCGCACTGTCCCGCACGATGTCCACCGGCCCGGAACTGCCCGTAAGGGCAGTGCCCATAAATTGAAACATCAAGGCGGCCAGGATGGATCCGAGTAGGATGGTGACGATAATCTCTATGAGCGTAAAACCATGCTGGGTTGTCTTTGAGGTCATTGTCAGACTCATTCCACAAAACCCGTTTCCGGGGTAACGGCCAATGAACGGGAGCCTATCTGTATGGTTTCAGCAGCTGTAATCGGTACGATATTGGTCACCTGATATTCATAAGGTATACCAAAGCGGTCGAAATAGAGCGTGAAGGCGTCCATTTCCGGCAGGGTGATTTTTTTATTTTCATTACCGGGCAGGTACACCATGTTGTTGGTGTCGTTTGGTTCGGTCGCGACTTCAGGAGAGGCTGTCTTGAAGACCCAGTAGTCGGTTCCGTCGCACTTTATGCCCCAGGTCATGTCGTTGCTTTTCATGGCCATGATCTGGGCGTAGCGGACGTGGTTGCGGACGGAATTGGTCTGGGCGGCCTGTTCCATGTCGTCGGTACTGGTGATCCGGCTGATGACCACCGCGGAAACAATTCCCATGATCATCAGGACCACCATCATTTCGACCAGTGAAACCCCGTGATCCTGTATGTGCAAAGCTGAACGCATTTTTTAACGGTTCACCTGATTTTTGATAGTTTCCGTTAATATATCAATAAAATGCAGCTTTATCAACGCAAACGGCCCTTTCATCCGGCAACGGTCGCTTTCCGGTGCGGGGCCGGCCGGGGGGGGGCGCTATACTTACTGTCAGAGCCGCCGGTGGAGGTGGGATGCAAGTGTGCGACGGCCATCAATCATCATCAATGATGACGGCCCCGCTGGCATCTCTTTTTACCTCGAAAAGTTCGGGATGTTTCTGCTTGAGAGAGGCCACGGAAGCGGTCTTTTCTTTCACCAGGCTGAGCAGCCGCTGATTTTCCCGTTCCAGTTCCTTCTGATTGAGGCCCTGTTTGATGGATATCATCAGGTCGACCACGTTGCAGGGCTTGGTGAAAAAGCGGTAGACTTCACCTTCGTTGATCGCCTTGATGGCTGAATCGATGCGCGCGTGCCCGGTGAGAATCATGCGAACCGTGTCCGGGTATTTCTGGCGGACAATGGCCAGAAAATCGGAGCCGGCCATGCCGGGCATCACCTCGTCTGAAATGACCACGTCGACCGGGTGACTCTCCAGAATCGCCAGGGCTTCTTCGGCCGAAGAGGCGCTCAGGACCGTGAAGTTTTCCCGCTGCAGTGCGTCCTCCAGAAGATCGCGAATCAGTTCCTGATCGTCGACGATGAGGATGGAATAGTTCATGATCGTCGCGTTCCATGTTTTCAGTTTCAGTTTGCAGGGCTGCTTTCAAGCCGCCCCAAAACATAAAGCCTGCCTGCGGATTATTCGACACAAACCCGCTGAATTTCCGTGATATCGGTAAGCCCTTGAAAAACCTTGGAAACCCAGTCTTGCTTGATGGTGGTCATACCTTCTTCGAACGACTTTATGAAAAGTTCCTCCGAGGTCGCTTCGTTCTTGATCATCCGTTTGATGTCCGGGGTGCCTTCCATCAATTCGTGAACGCCGGCGCGGCCTTTATAGCCGGTATCATTGCACTCCTCGCAGCCGACGGTCTGGAACAGTTCCAGGTCTTCGCTGTATTCGACACCTGCCCTTGAAAAGGCGTCTTCACCGTAATATTTTACAACGTCTTGAAATTGTTCCTCATTGGGGTTGAATTTCTTTTTGCAGTTCTTACAAATCCGGCGAATCAGGCGTTGGGCCAGCACCCCCAGAAAGGCATCCGAAAAGTTCAGCGGGTTGAGTCCCATGTCCAGCAGGCGGGTAACGGTTTCCGGGGCACTGTTGGTATGCAGGGTGGAGAATACCAGGTGACCGGTGAGGGAGGCCTCGATACCGATCGAGGCTGTTTCGTGGTCCCGCATTTCACCAATCATGATCACGTCCGGGTCGGCCCGCAAAAAGGCCCGCATCACGCGGGCGAAATCAAGCCCGATTTTCGGTTTACACTCGACCTGGCGCAAACCGGCCTGGGATATTTCCACGGGATCTTCGGCGGTCCATATTTTGATCCCCGGCTTGTTGATATGTCCCAATGCCGCATGCAGGGTTGTCGTTTTTCCGGAGCCGGTGGGGCCGACGACCAGCACGAGGCCGTAGGGTTGCACGATGATTTTCTCCATGATTCCATGGTTGCGCTCATTCATGCCCATGTCGGCCAGGGCCATAGCACCGGACTCGGCCAGGATACGCAGGACCGCATCCTCGAATCCGCCCGCGGTCGGCAGGGTGGCCAGTCGCAATTCAAAGGGTTTGATGCCCTTGCGTTTAAACTTGATCTTGCCGTCCTGGGGCAGCCGTCGTTCGGCGATGTCCAGGCCGCTCATGATCTTGAGCCGTGACATGATTGCCCGGGAATTGGTGTTGGGCACCTGGAGAACTTCCTGGCAGACACCGTCAATTCGAAAGCGAATATTCGTTTTCTTGGTGATGGCGGACGGTTCAATGTGAATATCGGAGGTGCCCTTGCGGTAGGCGGAGATCAGGATCTGGTCAACCATGCGGACGATCTGACCGGAGGACTCGTCTACTTCTTCATAGGCATCTTCTTCGCTTTCATCCTCTTCTTCAAAGTCTATATCCGGCATCATGTCGAAATCGCTGCTGTCGCCCGATTCCATCTCGACATCGTCATCAGATTTTTCTTCGTAGACATGCTTGATGACTTTTTCGATCTCTTCCTTGATGCTGATGATGTAGTTCACCTTCTTGGCATTCAGCAGACCCGGAATGGGATCCGTTTTGAGCAGGTCCGTGGGATCATCGATCATCACGTCCACCCCGCCCAGTTCCCACGCCAGCGGTACCCAGGTGTTTTGCAGGAGAAAGGCCTGCTTGAGGTTCCGGGTCAATTCATAGGGAATCTGCATCTGGGAATCATACGTCTTGAAAGGTAGCTGGAAAAAAAGGCTGAGTGATTTGCCGACCTCGGCGATGTCTATCCGGAAATTGTCGGTAAGCACGAATTCAACACTGCGGCCCGATTTTTTAGAAATGGTCAGTGCATCCTGCAGTTGGGTCGTCGTGACAACCTTGTAGCGCAGCAGGTAATCATATTTCGACTCGTACGTCGCCGAGGAGAGGGCCGCCGTGATGTATTTCTCGATATCTTCGTACTCGGGATCGATCTCCTTGACTGATTCAAAATACTCGAGGGCCAGATCTTCGTGTCCCTTGGCCTGCATTTGCTTTCCGAAAACAAATTTGATTTCGGCCGTGATCTGCTTATTGAGCTTTTGTTCCGAGATGATCTTTTCGATCTGATCGATCACGCGGGAAGGGGAGTGCGCCTGGAACATACATTCTGCCATATCGGGGAGGATGTCGGTTGAAAAATCTTCGTGTGCGAACAGCTTGGAATATTCGATGACGGCTTCTTTGTGCAGTCCGAGTTCCCGGTACGCATTGGCACTGCTGATGATTTCGTGGATATTCTCACCACCGTCATCCCAGGTTTCGCGCAGCAGGGAAGCATCTTCGGCAGTGATGGTGGTGTCATCCTGATCGAGGCTGTCAAGCTCACCTTTGATGTCGGTTACTTTTTTTTTGGAGCTTGTTCTCCAGAGCCGCGTTCAGGCCGGATTTGCTCTTTAAAAGCTCCTCAAACAGGCCCAGTGCTTCAGCATATAGCCCATGTTTTTGATAGGCTTCGGCTTCCGCGATCTTTTGCTTTATATCCATTTATAGGTTCCTGCTTTCAGTCAGTCGCACTCAGAGGCGTCCGGAGAAATCGCTGGCAGCAATTCGTTGCATTTAAGCCGGATCATTGCAATGGTGGCAAACCAGCCCATGATGATGATGATCTGGCCCAGTTCTGCCAGCCGGTAAAATATCCGGTTATTACCAAACACCAGTTCGGCTTCACGCACACATTGAAAAGCACTGGTAAAAGCGCTCCAGTCAAAGTGATCCAAGTCACCTGCGGTTTGCCCTTCGCACTGACAGAACAATTGCTTGCCGCGGTGGGAGAGAAAAATGATACCCTGGACATCTTCGAGGAGCAGCAGATCTTTAAAGATTGTTTTCATCTGGTCGTGCATCATAATTACAGTGCCTTACATTACCCGTTCTAATTGTGCTATCTGTTTGCCCCGGGGGTTATTATAAAAAGCGTCCCGTGGCGGCCGCCCGACAGCGGCAACTTATTGATAACCCATGCTGTGTATTCGGCTGTAACGTTTAACGTTTGATTTAAAGCTGCTATCATTCATACAACAGCCGGCGAATGACGTCCCCGGGGCAGTTCTTTTCAAGGACAACCACGGTGGTGGTCTCATCACCCGGCAGCAGCACCAGGCCGTTTTCACGTCCCTGATCGATATAGCAGACCTTTACGTTGCCGGCATTGATGGTGACTCCCAGGTTGGCTGCCAGGGTCATCAGGTTGTCCCAGGCGGGATCTGCGCCGGTGCTGGCGATGCCTTTTTTCTGGGTCGGTGCCGCCGGGGCGGCGGGAGCCTGCGGTGCGGGTTGGGCGACCGCGGTTTTTTCAGCCGGCGGCGGCCCTTCCGGGGGTGTTTCCAGGAAGGCGGATTCGTCCTGGCCGGCTTCATCTTTAAGGCGCATGGCGTCGAACAGGACGGCCTGAAGATCTTCCTTGATTACCTTTTTATTCAATACACAGGTATCCTGGATGGACAGCGACGGGCTGTCCCAGGAAAAGATTTCATAGGCCGCCTGTTTGCCATGCATATCGCGTATCCTGGCGTCCAGCAGTTCACCGCCCTTGAAAAAGAGGATCCCCTGCTTTTCGGTATCTTTGTTGACAACGCGAATTGTGCAGGTTTTCTGTTCCATTTCAACAAGCTGCAGGAACATATCTATTGAAACGGTTTGCAGCGTACCGCCTTCGGACTCCTTCTCGAGACTGGCGATAACGCGCTCGGCAAGATCCTCCACGACAAACGGTTTCTCAATGAAAGCTTCCGCACCGGTTTCAAGGACCCTCTGTTTGGATTGCGGGGTGCTGTAGGCGGTCAGGACAATAACTGGTATATCCGGGTACTTTGCAGACATGTGGGCCAAAAGTTCAAAGCCGTCCATGTTCGGCATGTGCAGGTCAGTCACCACGATAGATACGGCGTTGTCTTTCAGGCTTTTGACCGCCTCGACACCATCTGCGGCCAGCAGGGTAGCGAAAACCCCGGCATGGGCCTGGAATTTCTTTTTGATCAAATGCCTCAAAATTCTGTCATCATCGACAATGAGGACGTTCTTTTTCATACCGATCCTTTGCATTTTGGTTTAGCGCATTATATAGGGATTTGTATTATAATTCAAATGTTATATTTTACCCTGCCACGGATAATACAGCAGCCGGAGGGCCTGTATACGGGACCCGCGACAAATACCCGCGCCTGGCTGGATGACCAGGCCGAATAGCATCAGGTTGTTATGGAATTTGATAGAGGGGCGGTTATTTTTTAAAGAAACGGCCTAAGCCGGTTGGTTTTTCCAGCTGCGCCTTGATCAAGGGCGCCAGGACATCGCAATTCAGGCGAACCATTGCCATCTGGGTCTCGAAACCGGTCATGATGAGCAGGTGGCCGTTTTCTATTTTGCGAATATACAGGCGCAGATTCTCAAAATGGATTTCGGTTTCCGCATTGCCGCCAATGGTGTTGATAAATGCGGAAAGATCCATGGGATTCAATTGCGGGGCCGGTACGGTATTGTAGCCCTCGATCTTGATCTCACTATTCTCGTCGATGAAAATCGCACCTTTTACATCGTTGATGCCCAGAATATCGTTGAAGATTTCTTTCATTATTTTCTCAGCGCCTCCAGGACCTGATCACGGGGGCAGCTCCGTGTTACTGCCAACACCGTGGGCTCATCCCCGGGAAGGATGACCAAATTCAAGCTTTCACCGCGATTGACGTAGCAGAGTTTCAAGGGCCCGGCCGAAAAGAGCGGGGCTATCATTTTAACATGCTCCAGCAATTCAAACCAGGAGTCGTCCACGTAGATATCATCCAAACTATCCGTTGAACCTGCCGCCGCTTTATATTTTTGCCGGAGCAGGTCGGGATACGAGAGTTCCGCCGCCTTTTTGGGTGCCGGTTTTTCCGCTGCGGGCGGTTGTTCTGCAAAGTCTTCCGGGGCGCCATCGGCTTCGTCTTTCATCCGCATGGCATCGAACAAAATTGCCTGGAGTTCGCCCTTTATCTTCTTTTGCTTAATTGCGCATTCATCCTGTATGGACAGGGTGACACTGTCCCAGGCGAATATTTCATAGGCGGCGTCGTTGCCCTGGCGATTATTGATGCGCGCATCCATCAGGTCGCCTTTGTAAAAGAACAGGATCCCCTTGCTTTCGGTGAGTTTATTGAAAACCCGGATCGTGCAGGTTTTCTGTTCCATCTCGATTAACTGAATAAACATATCGAGAGGGACCGTCTGCAATGTCCCGCCTTCCGTTTCCTTCTGCAAGGTCTTGATGATTTTTGTAGCCAGGTCTTCCACCACGAAGGGCTTTTCGATGTAGCCGGCGGCACCCCCATCCAGTACGGTCTTTTTTGAACTGGGAGTACTGTAGGCCGTCATGATGATGACCGGAATATCCGGATAGTTCTCGGAAAGGTGGGCCAGCAGCGCCAGGCCGTCCATTTCCGGCATCTGCATGTCGGTGACCACGAGGGAGATCATGTTTTCTTTCAGGCTGTTAACTGCCTCTTTGCCGTCCAGTGCCGTGAGCGTGGTAAACGTATCGGCGTAGTTCTCGAATTTCTTCTTGATCAGGCGCAGCCAGATATGGTCATCGTCTACGATAAGAACTTTTTGCGTCATCGCTTAAAATCCCGCTTCCGCTTTTTCTATCTCAGCGGCGTATTTCTCGGTCCAGGGTACAATTGCCTTGAGCAGGGGATAATAGATATCAATTTCTTCGGCGATTTCTTTTACGCATTCAACTATTCCCCGGGCCAGGATATCTGTACCCGCATCCCCGCTGTAATCTATTTGTCCATCCGCGTAATGGAACTCCGCTGCAAACGGATCCAGAAAATCATAGCTGTCGGCTTTCTCGACAAACTTGCGTCTCAGCAAGGTTCGAAAGTCAACCTTGCCTTTATTGTTGGCATGGAACGTCGTCTCAAAAATACTGAGTAACTCCTCTATAATTGCAACGTTCATTTCTCCGTCCACCTCAGACGAGGCAGTCGTTTCCTGGGAGGTGTCCAGGGTATCTGCTAAATTATTATGGATCAGTTTGACCTGGTAGACGTTAAACTCACCACCGGATTTTTTACTGTTTTCGATCAGCTTTTCCATGTCCTGGCGTGAACTGGCCAGATTCTTCCGGTTCCAGGGGAAGAGCGAACCGGTGATACTGCCCATATTGAGAAATACCGTTCCGGTTTCATCCACTCCGTTAATAGTGACTTCCACATAACCAGTCAACTTTTCAGCCTGCATCTTGATGATAAGTTTCTTCAGGTCGGTAAATTCCGTGGACAGGTTATTGTGGATAACCTCCGCATTGGGCAGATTGGACCAGAAATGTACATATTCGGGTTCTATTTCGTAAACGGCAACCGCAAAGCTCTGCTCGCCGGCGTTATTAATAATATAATCAACAGCTTCAGCACCTTCGAGCGCGGTTGATTTATCTTCATAAATCCCGCTCAAAATGCTGTGGTCATCTACGAAAACGACACCTTCCGCTTTGCTCGCCAGAAAATGGATTGCCCCGGTCGGGACTTCACCGCTGAAATGTTCGATGAATCGTCCAACGTTAAGGTAAAAACTGTTAAGGCCCTCGATAGTGGGCATGCTTTTGGGAATAACTATCATTTCTACTCCTGACTAAATAAACGCATTGCAACCCTTGACTGCCGGCCGGCGGCCTAACGTCTTTTTCTCAGCCGTTCAATGGAGAGGCGGAGACTGTCTTGCATCCTCGTAATGGCATCCGCGAGGTTGCCAATTTCGTCCTTGGACTTGATTTTGATTTCGGCATCCAGTTCGCCGACGGAGATCCGGTCGGCTACGTTGGTCAGATGCCGGATTTTGGAGACCACATTATGTCCGTACATGGTTACGATAAGGCCAATGACCAGCAAGGTCCCCCCGATCGTAATCAAGTTCAGATTGCGTGATGCGATCGCAACACTGTCGGCCTGCTCCTCCAGCCTTTTCAGCGGGCCGGTAAACTCATGAATATAGGTGGTGGCGGCAATCCCGTATTGCGTCCCGGGAATCGGGGTCAGGACCATAAATTTCTCACGTTTCTGGCCGTCGGCATCCTGCCACAGATAGTAGCCGCTGCTTTTAACGTTTTTTCCTTTTTCAGGTCCCCTGATAATGCGTGCGAAACGCGGGTATTCCGGTCCAAGGGGCTTGCGAATTATTTTAGCAAGATGGGCACCCACTAATTCCGGATTGGGGTGCAGCCAGGTGACAAACGGGCCCACGGCGTACAGGGCGGTATAGCCGGTGGTACCGACTTTCTGAATGCCGAGTTTGCTCATGACCGGATCGGAAGCGAAATCTTCATGCTTGAGGTGGGGATTGGCGTCCAGGTACAATTTGCACTGGGTGGCCACCGCCCGGCTGGTTTCGGCAATGTTGGCTTCCCCCATCTGCTTGAGGATTTCGGACCTGGCCACCGTGATGTCTCCGGTCAGCAGGTTGGTCTGCCGCTGGGATAAAAACGCGGAAGTACTCATCAACAGCAGCGGGATTACCATGAACAGGACCATCATTTTGAAGCGTAGCCCCAAACCCTTTTTAGATTTACCACCGGCCCCTTTATCGGGGGCTGCGGTTGCTGTTTCTTCAGGTGCGGCGGCAACTTCCTGGGCGGCTTCCTGGGCGGATTCCTGGAACGCCCGCTCGAGGTTATCAAAATCTTCATCATCGAAGTCGTCGGCATTGAACTCCTCATCTTCAAGGCCTTCCAGGCTGTCGTATTCCTGGGTTTCCTCGTAGACTTTCTCCTCTTTCTGAATATGGATAATGTGGCCGCACTCTTTACACTTGGTTTTGACTACGTCACCTTTTATCTGGTCCAGTTTTGCAGTCGGAACATGGTAGACTTTGCCGCATTCTTCACAGATAACTGAAACAGTCATGAGGGTCTCCTTAAATTCGGTTGATCTTGTTTACGCAGCGTAACGGGCGAAAATAAGATCGGCAATTTTCTTCTGACGGTCGTTTGCGATTAGCGCTCCGGATAAAACTACCGGGTTAGGGGCTTAAATGGTTTTCAGTCTGGCGACCATGGCCTGTTGGAATTCCAGTCGTTTTTCTTCACGCGGGATTTCGTTCGCGGGTCGGGTAATCAGTTCGGCGGCTCGGTTTTTGGGAATTTTGGTGGGGTCGCCCCCGAAATCCTGAATTTCATCTTCAAAAACCACCTCGGCGATCGGCCCCATGGCATTGGCCAGTTGGGAGATCATAAAATCAATGAACTCTTTACTGATCCCCGCAACAGCCGGTGCCGGTTTTTCGACCAAACCAAGCTCGACCAGCTTGGCGATAACCATTTTCATGGTGGCAAGTTCAATATTCAGGGCGCTGGCGACGGTGCCTATATTTTTTTTACCGTCCAACTGCATGAGTACTTGCAGCATGTGACTGTCTAGAGAGAATTCGCCGAGATCACCTTTGATGGACCCTTTTAAAACAAGAGCTGATATGTCACCGGATAAATCAACCATCTAATCTCCTCCACAGGATGTTCGGTAGTTTGTCGCGGTCCTCTAGCCTGTGAACCGTTCTAACGCGGTTCTTGTCGTCCTTCGCCCGATGTTCGCTCTTTATTGCCCCTCCTTCCAGGACATGATTTCTTTTTTCAGCTCTTGAAATTCCGACTGAATGATTTTTTTGATTTCTTCGATAAAAACCTGGTAGTTGATGTCACCCGCCGAAGCCGGTACCGCGGGTGCGGCGGGCGGCGCCGGACTCGGCGTTGCCGGGGCCAGGGTTTTCTTGACCGATGCATCTTCTGTTTCTTCAGGCTCCGTACTTTTGGTCAACATGATCTGGTGTTTGAGACCCTTAAACTTTTTCACTTCTTCAGATAGATTTTTTTTCTCCGTCTCGTCCATATCCGGGTTCATCAATATTTTCTCGAGACCGGCGTGAACAGAATGCAGCAATTTGATTGAATCGGGATGGGCGTCCACTTTTTTACTGGCAATGTATTTGCCAACCGAGCCGTGTAATTGTAAAAACATATACGGCAGGCGGGCGTCTTTATACAGTGTTTTTAAGCGTTCAATTTCGCTTAAAAGTTTCTCCAGGTTTTCATCGGTTATCTCCCAATCAAGGGAGAGGACAATGGCATCGAGCTCCATAAGCGGGGATGCCTTTTGGGGGGCCGGGGGGCTTTCACCGGAAGGGGCTGCGGTTTCACCATCTGAATCCGCGGGGACCGCGGGCGGTGTCTCCGGCGTCATGGCCGGGCCTTCGTCTGTATCACTGAATAGATCATCAAGCCGGTCGTTGAGCTCTGAAGTCAATTTGCCCTTGTCTGCGTTCAAATTATTACCCCCCTAGTTCAAGGCGCTTCTCAAGTGAAGCCACAGTAAGCGAGATGGCCTTTTTCATTGTTTCCACAACGTTTTCACCGGTGATTGCACTGGCCGCAATGCTGGGGACCTTCAGTTTTTTGTTCAGATCATTTTCAAGCGTTTCCACCGGCAGGATGGGGATGCCTTCATCGGCCAGATCCCGTTTGTTATACTGGATGACCAGCGGAATCTTGAAAATGCTTTTATCAAAGGTGGCCAGATTGTCCTGCAGATCTTTAAGGGAGATGATGTTCATCTTCTGCCGCAAGGCCATGGAGTCCGCCACAAAAACGGTTCCATCAACACCCCGCAGGACCATCCGCCGGGTGGCACTGTATTTAACCTGGCCTGGTACGGTGTAGAATTGCATCTTTATGTTGTAGCCTTTAATGACGCCGATCTCCATGGGCATAAAGTCGAAGAAGAGGGTACGGTCACCATAGGTTTTTACAGTGGTAAGGTTGCCTTTTATTCTTTTACGGAATTTTTCGAAGATGTATTCCAGATTGGTGGTCTTGCCGCCACGTCCGGGTCCGTAATATACGAGTTTAACCTGGACTTCTTTTTTCTTGGGGTTGATTAATGCCAATGGTCTTACCTCACTCTTGTCAGTATCCGTTATTCAGTTATGGGGTGCCGTTACAGTATTTCTTTGATTTTTTTGGTAGCCTCAGTGACTTTCAGCCGTAAAAATCCAAGCGACACGTCTTTTTCAAAAATTGTAACGAGCAGCAGCTCATCATCAATTTTACTGAAGTGGATACTTTCACTCTCGCCTCTATGGAATAGAAGCGAAAAATCTTCTTCACCCACGATTTTTGCCATGGCACTAACAGCGCCGAAGTTACCTGCAGCCAGAGCAGCCAGGGAATAAATATCGTGTTCCAGATCACCATCATCCAGGTTGACGATAATATTGCCGGCCAGATCAATCAGCAAAACGCACCTGACGCCGAGTTCAATCAGCTCTTCGGACAGGATCCCTTCAATACTCTCGAACTGTTTTTTGTCTAGATCAACGGTGTAGTCCAACGATATTCACCTTTCACATTGAGTAGTGGGGATGGAAAACGGGCGGTCGCAAGCTTCCCCGGGCGGGTGGCGGTCAGGGCCGGCCGCCTGGCGTGAGGGTGGGCGCTCCATTTTCCTGATCAAGTTTCCCCTGATGATTAAAAATATTATTCACAATCGGCAATAAAATACGATTGCCACCGGAGGGAGTGTCGGTTTTGGCACCACCCCTCCAGCTTCACTTGGCCCGGTGCTTCGGGGAAATTTTGGGTTCGTCCAAATATTCAGTGATTCTCATATCATATCCATATTGTGAGATCAATACTAAATAGGATCGCCACTAAAATGCGCAGGGGATGAGGCGGTGGGGCGACCGGGGTTGTGCATTTGCCGTCCGGCGGGGTAAAACTAGCGGCGGATGGTTTGGCGCCGGGCCGGGCACCGGAGGTTAACCAGGCATGGGAAAGAAGCCCAGGATGATTTCGACCCGGCGGTTTTTCTGGCGTCCCCGGGCGGTGCGATTGGTTTCCACCGGGCGGTATTCGCCGAATCCCATGGTGGCAATGCGGTCCGGTTCTATCTTGCCCCGCCCGAGCATGTATTCGGCCACCGAGGCCGCCCGGGCGATCGAGAGGCCGAGATTGGAGCGGTAGCGCCCCCCGGTGAGGGGAACATTGTCGGTATGTCCGGCGATGATGATCTCTCCATCCGTACCGCTCAGGGCATCGGCGATTTTAGCGAGGAGTGGCTTCATCTGCGGTTTGATCTGCGCCTTGCCGGAATCGAAGGTGCTTTCCCCCATCAGGCTGATAGCAATCTGGTCTTCCCCCACATTGATGTCGATGAGGCTCTCTATTTCTTTGAAACGATTTTCAACGATCTTTTGCAGTTCCCCGCCGATCTGCTTTTTCTCCTGGGTAACGATGAATTCCTGGCTCGGTTTGGGGGGGACGATGGCTTGATCGAAATCTTTTGCTATCATCCTCAAGCCCTTGGGCGTATCCAGCACCTTATCCTTGCGCTGCACCCCGAAGGCCTTTTCAAGGGAGCCGGCGACCTCTTTGTATACCGCCTTATCCATTTCCGAAAAACTTAACAGAAGGACGAAAAAGCACAGCAGCAGGCTCATGAGGTCGCCGAAGGTGACCACCCAATCAGGTGCGCCTTCCTCGATTACGACGGGGGGCTGGTCATTGTTGCTGGCCATGAAAGGTTCCTATTCCTTTTTTTCGCCCACCTTGTCCCGGTCTTTGGGAGACAGATAGACTTTCAACGCTTCCTCGAGTACCATGGGCGAGATCCCGCGGCTGATGGCCACCGTTGCGTCGAGAATGATTTTTTTCTGATTGAGCTCTTCCTCGCTGCGCATTTGCAGTTTGTCTGCAATGGGCATACAAACCAAGTTGGCAATCACCGCTCCATACAGGGTTGTCAGGAGGGCGATGGCCATGGATGGACCGATACTGGATGGGTCCGACATGTTGGCCAGCATCTGGACCAGCCCGATCAGCGTCCCGATCATACCGAAAGCAGGGGCTGTACTGCCCATACCTTTGAAAATTCGGCGCCCCAGATCATGGCGCTGAACAGTCAGCAGGATATCCTTGTTCAGCATGTCTTCTATGAGACCCTCGTCATAACCATCGGAGAGGTAGCGCAAGGCCTTGGCCGAGAATTCATCGGCCGGGGCCTCTTTTTCCAGAGCAATAAGCCCTTCTTTTTTTGCTATCCGTGTAAATTTGATCATCTCTTCGATCACTTCATCGGCCGGCTGCAATTTCACCAGAAACGCTTTCATCGCAACTTTCATCGAGCTCAGGACATCTTTCATTGAAAATTTGATAAAATTGGTTGCGAAGGTTCCGCCAAGTACGATTAGCAGGCCGGGTACGTTGATAAAAATAAGGGCACTTCCGCCTATTATAATCGCAGAAACAACCAGGCTGGTACCTCCCAGCAATCCGATAATTGTGGCGATATCCATGTCTATTTCCTCATTGATTCCTTGTAGACCATGACGGCGTTGCCGATATTTCCCAGTTCTGCGTATTTCATGATTTTATTCAGGGTGGAAAACGTAACGACAGTGTCGGCCGGCATGAGCAGGGTGCCGGTTTTATGGCGAATGCATTCCGCCAGGACCATGCCGTCCACTATATCCTCAAGCGGTACCATAATATGGTTGCGCTTCTTATCCGCGCGCATATTTTCGACATTTATCTCCAACACCAGATCCACAATTTTCGGATCGAGTTGATACCCCTTTTGCAATACCAACCGCTCGGGCACATTTTCATAGCCGTACCCCCATTTGTGAATCAGGCTGTCATAGGCCGATGCTGCCGATATGATTTTGACGGACAGCGGGATCTGGTCTCCGGGAAGCCCATCCGGAAAACCCCTTCCGTTGACCTGCTCATGGTGTTGCCGCACGATTTTGGATAGAGGCCGTAAGAACTCGATTTCCTGGAGTATTATTTCCCCCTGTGCCGGGTGACTTTTATACAGGGCCAGGTCATCGCCCGGCAGTTCGGTCGTTTTTTTCAACAACATGTGATCGGGGAAGCCGACCATGCCGATATCGTGCAGGAGCCCGCCGGCTTCGATGAGCTGGTATTCGGTTTCATCCACCTGGGGATGGCGCTGGGCCACCTTTAGAGCCGTTTTCGCGACACGCCGGCAGTGACCACCGAGTTCTTCGTTGAAAACCTCGATCAGGTTGGAAAACATGCGGATGGTTTGGAAATAATTTTTTTCAATGATTTCATATTTGTTGCGCAGCTCGCGCTCCAGGGCCACAATGCGTTCACCGGTGGCGATTCTTTCGCGCAGCTCATCGAAATCGAAAGGTTTGGTAATGTAGTCATCTATCCCGCCGCGCAGGCCGGTCACGATATCCTGGTTGGTGCCCCGGGCGCTGACGATAACAAGGTAGATATAGCCGGGCAGGTCGGCATTGCGGATGCGCTGGCACAATTCGAGTCCGTCGAGGCCGGGCATGTTCCAGTCGGTTATGACCAGATCAAGATTGGTCGAGCTGGCGATATCCCAGGCATCCAGGCCGTTTTGGGCGGCGTAGACATGGTGGTTCCAGGATTGGATATGCTTTTCCAGCAGCCTGAGCGTCACCAAGTCATCATCGGCGATGAGAATATTCATGGTTCGGGTCCAAAACCTGCACTTTCATGGTGCACTTTGATTAAAGGTGTCGTTTCATTAAGCTATATCGGCAGAACCTCCCATTCCTTTAGTCGGATAGGGGCGATTTATACGCAATCTAATTGCCGAGCACGGAATGCGGATTTATTTTGACTGAACTGTAATTTATGCGCAGATTTCTAAGCAAAGATGTGCGGTAGACAGGGAATGTGCAACATACCGGCCATGCGGGCAAAAATATTCAAGGCCTGCCTGCCGGCTGGATGCCGCGCGGTCCTGTCGCCAGGTGGGCAAAGCCGTCGCGGATATGTTTTAACAGGGAACAACACCGGGCTCTTGCGGGTCGGCAGCAGAGGCGATTAATGAAACAGTCCGATATACCAATAGAAAATGGGTTTGCCGTAAAACAGATAGGTTACCGCCCCGCAGGCCAGGAAAGGACCGAAGGGGATCTTAAGCCTGAAGTTGGTAAACCGGCCGGCCCCGATCAGCATCAGACCGGCGACAGTGCCCACTGCGGATCCGGCGAAAATAGTGAACAGAACCCCCTGCCAGCCGGTAAGGCCGCCGATCATGGCCAGCAGTTTGATGTCGCCGCCACCCATACCCATCTTGCCGGTCAGCAGGAGATAGCTTTTGGCCACCAGATAGAGGCTGCCGCCGCCGGTCAGGATGCCGAGCAGGGACTGTTGCCAGGTAACCCAGTCCACAATGAACGAGCACAAAAAGCAGATGACGATGCCGGGCAGGGTGATCACATCGAGTATCTTCTGGTGATCGATGTCGATAAATGTCACCACCAGCATGGCGGCCGCAAAGAGATAGACGACCAGGCCTTCCCAGGAGTATCCGAATTTAAGCAAAGCCGCCAGGGCGGCCAGCCCGGAAAGCAGCTCCACGATGGGATACCGCGGGGAGATGGGCGTCCGACAACTGCGGCATTTGCCGGCCAGCAGCAGGTAACTGATAACCGGGATGTTGTCATATATCCGGATAGGGGTATCGCAGACCGGGCAGTGCGACCCTGGAAAGACGATCGATTGGTCGGGATTGGGCAGCCGGTAGATGCAGACATTCAAAAAACTGCCGATGCACAGTCCGGCCAGAACTATAAAAACATCCAGGGCATTTATCATCATGGCGCGCGCGATCCGATTGGGGTATGGTTCGACGATTCCAGTTAAAATATTAGTTTTAAAGAAATAAATCAATACAGATGTTGTAAAAGGAAAAACCGGTCTTATCACTAGGGTTTGCAATAGGCTCGGATATTACGGATTCCCGGATCGGGAGGACCGTAGATCCCAAATGACTGGCACTGATACACACCGATCCCGAGGATGCAGCGGCACGGGGATCGGAACAGGGGTTGGAGAAAAGATGGGCGAAACGGACAAAGATGATCTGATAAGCATTATCGATGACGATGATTTTGATGAAGACCTGCCGACATCCATGCCGTTGATGCCGGTGCGGGACGTGGTGATATTTACGGATATGCTGATGCCGCTGTTTGTGGGGCGCGATAAATCGATTAACGCCGTGGAGTCTGCTGTAGAGAAGGACAGCATTATGATGCTGTCGACCCAGAAAGACCCCGGGATCGAAAACCCAACCCCGGACGATATCTATTCAGTTGGTACTGTCGGCCGTATTTTACGGATGCTGAAGCTCCCGGATGGCCGCGTCAAGGCTCTCGTCCAGGGTGTTGCCAAGGCTAAAATCACCAAGTACGTGCGCAAGCGCCCCCTCTACAAGGTAGATGTGGAGATCATCCTTGAAGAACCGGTTGCGTCCATCGATGTCGAGACCGAGGCCCTGATGCGCAACGTGCGGGAACAGTCGGAGAAGATTCTGGCTCTCAGGGGCGAACTGACCAATGAGATTGGTACGATCCTCGAAAGTATCGAGGACCCCGGCAAACTGGCCGACCTGGTGGCCTCGAATCTGAAGATGCATATCGAGGATGCGCAGGCCCTGCTGGAGACCCTGGATCCGTTGGGTCGTCTGCGCAAGATTAACGACATTCTGTCCAAGGAAGTCGAACTCTCCTCGATGCAGGCCAAAATTCAATCCGATGTCCGCGATGAAATATCCAAGAGCCAGCGCGATTATTTCCTGCGCGAACAGGTGCGTGCTATTCACCGCGAATTGGGTGAGAGCGATGAGCGCGTTCAGGAAATAAAGGATTACAAGGCCAAAATCAAGAAAGCCCGCATGCCAATCAAGGTTCGCGAGGAAGCGGGCAAGCAGTTGAAGCGGTTGGAACAGATGCACCCTGAATCAGCCGAGTCTTCAGTGGTACGAACCTACCTCGACTGGCTGGTGGAACTGCCCTGGAGTAAATCTTCCAAAGGCGGCATCCATATCCAGCGGGCCAAGGAAGTCCTGGACAAGGACCACTATGGGCTGGAAAAAATCAAGAACCGGATTCTTGAATACCTGAGTGTCAAGAAGCTCAATCCGAAAATGAAGGGACCGATTCTCTGTTTCGTCGGCCCTCCCGGCGTGGGCAAAACCTCACTGGGCCAGGCCATTGCGCGGGCCATGAAGCGCAAGTACGTCCGGATCTCGCTTGGCGGCATCAGGGATGAAGCGGAAATCCGCGGTCACCGGCGAACCTATATTGGGGCGTTGCCCGGACGAATCATTCAGGGATTGAAGCAAAGCGGTACGAACAACCCGATCTTTATGATGGACGAGATTGACAAACTCGGTGCCGATTTCAGGGGGGATCCTTCATCTGCTCTGCTGGAAGCCCTCGATCCCGAGCAGAATTCGGAATTCAGCGACCACTATCTCAACCTGCCGTTCGATTTGTCGGAGGTAATCTTCATCCTGACCGCCAACATGACCGATACGATTCCATCGGCTCTGCTGGACCGCATGGAAGTTATATCCCTCTCGGGCTACACCCAGGAAGAGAAGGAAAAGATTGCCACGACTTTCCTCATACCGCGCCAGATCAAGGAAAACGGACTGAAACCCAGGAATTTTCCAATCAGCTCGGGCGCCCTGCGGACGATTATCGACGAATATACCCTTGAAGCGGGGCTCCGGAACCTGGAGAGAACCATCGGGCGGATCTGCCGCAAGATCGCCCGTAAGATTGCCGAGGGTAAAAAGGGGAAATTCACCATTACCCGCCAGAATCTGCATAAGTATCTGGGACCACCGGTATTTATCCCGGAATTGGACAAGGAGGCCAGCCAAATCGGCCTTTCCACCGGGCTGGCCTGGACGCCTTCCGGCGGCGAGACCCTGTACATCGAGGCCGCCTTGATTGGCGGCAAGGGCGAACTGATTGTGACCGGCCAACTCGGTGACGTGATGCAGGAGTCCGCCCGGGCGGCCCTGAGCTATACCCGGGCCAATTTGAAGAAATTCAAGATTAAAGAAAACCTGCTTGAAAACGTTGATATTCACATCCATGTGCCGGCCGGGGCCACCCCCAAAGATGGCCCGTCCGCCGGTATCGCCATTGCCACGGCACTGATATCGGTGCTGACCGACACGCCGGTCAATAAGGATGTGGCCATGACCGGGGAGATCACTCTGCGTGGTCGGGTCCTGCCCATCGGCGGTTTGAAGGAAAAGACCCTGGGCGCGTTGCGGGCCGGGATTCGCACGGTCATCCTGCCCGCAAAAAATGAGCGTGACCTGGTTAAAATCCCAGCCAACGTCAGACGCAAGCTCCGCTTTGTCACCGTCAAGAATATGGATGAGGTGATTCCCCTTGCTCTGGAAATGGGTAAGCAGCGTGCCCAATCACCTAAAAAACGAAAATGACAGCAGCAGATTGATGATTCTAGCGGTTGATACGGCCACCAGCACCTGCAGTGTGGCCCTGGCTGATCAAAACGGCACCATCGCCGAGTTGAACTACTCCGGCAGGCAAACCCATGCCAAGCACCTGGGCACCATGGTGGATCGCCTGCTGAAACAGGCAAACGTACCGTTGGATGAAGTGACGGCCTTTGCGGTGGATGTCGGGCCGGGTACGTTCACCGGGCTGCGCATCGGTATGGCTACGGTTAAAGGCCTGGCCGTTGCTCTGGACAAACCGGCCGTGGGCGTATCCAGCCTGGATGCCCTGGCCGAACAGGTTATGGATGCATCCGGGCAGATCTGCAGCCTGCTGGATGCGCGCCGCGGGGAAGTCTATGCCGCCCGCTACGCTGTTCGGGACGGTGTGGTCGTGAAAATAAGCAAGGCAGCGGCGCTGGCGCCGCAACTGGCGGTTGCGCCGCTCGACGGTCCCTGCCTGTATATCGGCAGCGGTGCGGTGGTCTACCGGGATATCATTGCGGATCAGGCCGGTAAAAACGCCCGATTTGCCGAAGGTGCTGCGAACAATATCCGGGCGGCGTCCATTGCCCGGCTGGGCTTACGGAAGCTGGCGGCCGGGGATCCCGGGCGCGCAATGGAACTGGCACCCAATTACATCCGCCGTTCCGACGCAGAATATAATAAAATGCGGTAGCGAGAGGCTATCTCAAAAATAGGATTTTGGTTCAAGGTTCCGTCTACGCTCTGCGAGCTACGCCGGACAAGCAAAGAGCCCAACAGGGTTCATCGGCCGTAGCTTGAGCAGAGGTTGAAGATTGGGCCAAAAGACATTATTGAGATAGCCTCTATTGACATACCTTGCCTTTTAAAATAATTAAACAATCCGTCCGCGCGGTTCAAATCACCCGGTGGACGCAGGGAATGTAGCCATGGAAAATCCGATGCGACAAAAAGCCATCAAGCTGGCCCGCCCGGGTTTCATATTTATGGGTGCCGCGCTGGTATTGACGGTGGCCTGCGCCCTGGCCGGGATGGGGCTGCTGGTCTTCATAGGGATGGTGGCCATCGCATTTATCGCCTGGTTCTTCAGGAATCCAGAGCGGACAGCGCCAGACATCAAGGGGGCCGTGCTGGCCCCGGCAGACGGGAAGATCATCAAGGTGGAATCGTTGGACGACTCCCCGCACTTTCCTGAAAGATGTAATAAAATCAGTATATTCATGTCTGTATTCAACGTGCATGTGAATCGGATTCCATTTAGCGGGACGGTATCCGCGATACGCTATAACCCCGGGAAATTCATTTCGGCGAACCTGGATAAAGCGTCACTGGACAATGAGTACAATGCGGTGACACTGACAACCGACAGGGGCAAACGGATCTGTTTTGTCCAGATTGCCGGGCTGATCGCCCGGCGCATCATCTGCAACCTCAAGCCGGGCGATCGGGTTGCCAAAGGAGACCGCTTCGGCCTGATCTGTTTCGGCTCGCGGCTGGACATCTATCTGCCCGAACGAACCCGGATCCAGGTAGAGAACGGCCAGAAGGTCAGGGCCGGCACAACCGTTCTGGGTATGCTTGAATAGGTCGGTGACCGGGGGACGTTAAAAAACGTAATCTATTACCGGAGCAGGTGCGCTTGGCTGCTCCGTTGCTGTTTCTTGTTGTTCGCGCCAAGAAGGCAGTCAAAAGGAGATGAAAGGCATTGGAAAGGACGCCGATTACCAAACAGGGGTTTGAAAACCTCAAAAAAGAACTGGACCGCCTGAAAACGGTCGAGCGCCCTGAAAATATCAAGGCCATCGAAGAAGCCCGGGCCCACGGGGATTTATCGGAAAATGCCGAGTTTGAAGCGGCCAAGGACCGCCAGGGATTTCTCGAAGGCCGCATAAACGAGCTGACCTACAAGATTTCCAGTGCGGATGTCATTGACCCGAATGTCTTGCCCAGGGACAAAGTCGTATTTGCCAGTCGCGTGGTGCTGGAAAATATTGACACGGAGGAGAGTGTCGAGTATCAGATAGTCGGCCCGGACGAATCGGACATCGAAAAAGGAATGATATCCGTCACATCACCACTGGGGAAGGCCATGTTGGGCAAAAAACCGGGCGACGAAATTACCGTGCAGGCCCCCGGCGGGAAAAGAAATTACGAACTAGTTGAAATCCTGTAAGAAATAACATAAAAGAAAGGTTCAAAGGTTCAGAGGTTACGGGTTCCCAACCTGGAACCGTGAACGGGGAACCTTGAACCTATCCATAAGGAGGACGCCCATGGCGCGAGTTACTGTTGAAGATTGCCTGAAAAAGATACCCAACCGGTTTCTGCTGGTCAATATGGTTTCCAAGCGTGTACGACAGATCCGCGAAGGATCGGATTATCTGGTAAACTCCCCGAAAAACGAGGACATTGTCGTGTCACTGCGCGAAATCGCCGCCGGAAAAGTGACCGTTCGGTTACCAGAGGAAGAAGATCAGCCAGAAAAGGAATAAAACGTTCGTCTACAAGGCGATCAACAGCGGTGTCGGCAAAGCCATCCACACGTATGACATGATTGACGCCGGGGAAAAACTGGCCGTCGGCCTGTCGGGTGGCAAAGGCAGCCTGACACTCTGCTGGATGCTGAAAAACCGGCTCAAACACATTCCGGTAGATTATGATCTGACTGCGATCTACATTGATCCCGGTTTTGAAAATGGATTCGCCGATCGGTTGGCGGCCTATTGTGACGATATCGGCATCCGGCTGATTGTCGAATATACGGACCACGGCCTGGTTGCGCACAGCGCGGAAAACAGGGAAAATCCCTGTTTTTTATGTTCACGCCTGCGACGTAAGCGGCTTTTTGAACTGGCCGAAGAGAGCGGCGCCCGCAAACTGGCTCTGGGGCACCATAAAGATGACATCATTGAAACCCTGTTTCTCAATATGTTATATGCCGGCGAGATCAGTACCATGGCACCCCGGCAGGAATTTTTCAAAGGGGCCATGACCATCATTCGGCCCCTGGCATTTCTGGACGAGGATATAATTCGCAAGTTTTTGGAATTGATGGAGTTTCCAGTGTTCGAGACGGCCTGTCCTTCAGCCAAGCAGTCCAAACGGCACGTCGTCAAGAAAATGCTGACCGAACTCTACCGCACCAACCGTAAAATCAGGGGCAACATTTTCAGAGCCCTGCACCATGTGAAACTGGATTACCTTCTGTGAGGTATTAGAAGCCATTCTTTAAAAGTATCCGATTCCCATGAAAGACATACAGGACCAGAGGGATTTCAGAAATATTCCCATCGACAAGGTCGGCATCAAGAATCTGCGTTACCCTATTACGGTCCTTGACCGGAAAAACATGGTTCAAAACACGGTCGCCACCATCAATATGTATGTCGATCTGCCCCACGAATACAAGGGCACCCACATGAGCCGCTTTGTTGAAATCCTGCACCTGCTGCGCCCGGAGATATCGCTGCAGGGCATCGCGGATGTACTCGGCCAGATGAAAAAACACCTCAATGCGGCCTCAGCCCATATCGAAGTTTCCTTTCCCTATTTCATCGAGAAAGCCGCCCCCATGTCCAAAGCACCGGGTTTGATGGACTATACCTGCCGGATATCCGGTTCCAGCGGGCCCGACAACAAGGTTGATTTGGTTTCCGAGGTGGTGGTGCCCATTTCTTCGGTTTGTCCCTGCTCCAAGGAAATCAGTGACGCGGGGGCTCACAATCAGCGGGGCGAAGTGTGCCTGAGCACCCGTTTCAAGAAATTTATCTGGATGGAGGATATGATTGAACTGGTTGAATCGACAGCCTCTTGCGAGGTATTTTCAGTCCTCAAACGGGTCGACGAGAAGTGTGTTACCGAAAAGGGGTACGAAAACCCGAAGTTCGTGGAAGATGTGGTCCGCGATCTTGCGGAGAAACTAAATGAGGACGATAACATCACCTGGTTTTCGGTCAGTGCCGAGAACTTCGAATCCATTCACAATCACAGCGCCTACGCCCATATTATGAGTGCTAAGGGTAATGATTTCCCTTTAGATAGTCCCCAAGCGCCCGTTTGATGCGTACCGCCGACCCGCCCGGCGAGTTCATAATGATGACGAAGCGGTAGAGCCCGCCTGCCGGCCGTCGGAGGTAGCCGACCCGCGATTTGACCCCGGAAAGTGTCCCGGTTTTGAAATATTCCGGCCCCTGGTTGCGCAGCAGGGTGTGGTAGCGCTCGAAGGCCTCCAGGACACGCAGCAGCGCACGCGCGGTCACGCGGTTGCGCCGGGAAATACCCGATCCTTCCATGATTGTAATATCAGTCAATCCCAATGTATGCCGGCCATAGTCGTTCAGCAGACGAGCTGCTTTTTCCAGTGTGCCGGGTGCCCCGTAGCGGGCTGCACCGGCTGCAATAACCAGCTGATTTGATATGAAATTATTGGAATAGGCCATCATTTTCTGAACCAGATCGGTCAGGACCAGCGGGGAGCGGTAGACCAATAAGCGTGTATCGGTATCCGGGTTCACGGACCGCAGCCCGATATCTGCAATGGCCGCCGTGTTATAACCGGTTAGAAAATAGGCGCTCAAATGCGCTCCATATAGGGCAATGGCTTCGTTGTCGTGGGACAGGACGATCCGGTCGCCCTTGCAGGTGCCCCTGAGGCGAATCAGTTCTTCTGCAAAGGGCAGCAGCGGGGTCTGCGGTTCCGCACTGTGTATGGATCCATTTAAGATCCGGTAGTTGACCGTATTGAAATTAACACAAAAAGCACCAACCGGCGCATCGTAGGGTTGGTTCGAGGGTGCGGTGCCGGGGATGGCAATCGGTTTTTTAAAATAGGTGTCGTCAATGTACAGCCGCTGAATCTGCAGGTTGTGCTGTTGAGCGGACCGTCGAATGGCAGCGGCCATATCCGCAACAATTTCCGATATCAGCAGGGGGTCGCCGAAGCCCTTGATGGTGATGGCATTGTCCGGGACAGCGTAAACGTGTGTTTCGAACCGGTAGTCCCTTCCCAGGGTGTCAACCACCGCCAGGGCGCTCAGCAGCTTGAGGGTCGACGCCGGAATGAGCTGTTTGTCTGCATTTTTATGCAATAACAGGGTGTTGTCAGGGGCAGCCAGGACAAGGGCGTCCTGCGGTCCGACCAGGCGCAATACCTGCTTAGCACCGGACGCCTGCAGGTCGGCGGGCAGGTAACCCAGGGCCCCAGCCCCGCACAGAAGCAGGCCGGCGGCGATGCAGCGGCGCAGTTTGGCCAGACCCGGCCTTGATAATAAGCTGCTGCCCATCTGGAAATGCCCTCACAAGGTCGTATTGCGGTATGTTACCTACCTGTCCCGGCTGTCGATAATGATCGTCACCGGCCCGTCGTTGGCGATCGATACCGCCATATAGGCGCCGAAGCGGCCGGTTTCCACCGGGATTTGCTTGTCCCGGACCTGCTGCACGAAATAGGTGTATAAATCATTCGCCTTCTCCGGCCGGGCAGCTTGCACAAAAGAGGGCCGCCGCCCCTTGCGACAGTCGGCCAGCAGGGTGAATTGCGAAATGACAAGCATGCTGCCGTCAACATCCCTGAGGGAGCGGTTCATCTTTTTGTCCGCGTCCTCGAAAATACGCAGATTGGATATCTTCGCGGCCAGATAGTCGGCATCCGCACGTTCATCCGCGGCCGTTACCCCCAGAAGGACAACCAGACCGTGCCGAATGGTGCCGATAACCTTGCCAGCGACAGATACGGAACCACTGCTTACCCGTTGAATGACTGCTTTCAAGACATGTCTCCCTTTGGTGCGGCTAACCGTCGGATTTTAATGCCCCTAATCCGGCAAAGGCATCATTAAAGGGGGGCGCCGGTTTTTGAGGAGCCTTCCCGGGAGCCTGTTTTTTAAGGCTGCGGGCCTTGGGGGGCCGTTTTTTTCGCTTTGGAGCAGCTGCGGAGGCCTTCAGGGACAGTGAAATCCGGGATCTTACCGGATCCACTTCCAGTACGGTGACTTTGACCTGTTGCTGCACCTTGACGACCTGGGCCGGATCTTTCACAAAATGATCGGCCAGCTGGCTGATGTGTACGAGACCATCCTGATGAACACCAATGTCGACAAAGGCGCCGAAAGCGGTGACGTTGGTAACCACCCCGGGCAGCCGCATGCCCGGCTTCAGGTCCTCAAGTGTATCAATTCCTTCGGCAAAAGCAAAGAGTTCAAATTCCCGGCGGGGATCCCGACCCGGTTTATCCAGCTCGTCCAGGATATCGACGAGGGTCGGCAGGCCGACATCCGGCGTGATATAACGCTCAACTTCAATTGATTGACGCAGCCGGGCATCCGCCATCAGCCGCTCCGGGGTGCAGGCCAGGTCGCGGGCCATCCGGTCCACGAGCGGGTAGCTTTCCGGGTGAACGGCACTGGCATCCAGCGGGTTGTCCCCGTTTTGAATGCGTAGAAATCCGGCGGCCTGCTGAAAGGCTTTCGGGCCCAGGCGGGGGACTTTCCGCAGGGTGGCTTTTTTAAGGAACGGGCCATTTTCATTGCGAAAAGTTACTATATTTCCGGCAATTTGCGGTCCGATGCCTGACACATAGGTTAATAGTTGCGCACTGGCCCGGTTAACATCCACGCCGACGGCATTGACACAGCTGGCGACGGTGTCATCCAGGGCCTGCTTTAAGGCGCCCTGGTCCACATCGTGCTGATACTGGCCTACGCCGATTGATTTGGGGTCGATCTTGACCAGCTCAGCCAGCGGATCCATCAGCCGCCGGGCTATGGATATCGCCCCCCGGACCGTCAGGTCCAGGTCCGGAAATTCCTCCCGGGCAGCCGCCGAGGCGGAGTAAATGGAGGCGCCGCTCTCATTCACCATCACAATGGGCAGCGGTGGTTTCCAGGCCAGGGCGCGCAAAAAGGCTTCGGTTTCTTTCCCGGCGGTCCCATTGCCCACCGCAACAGCTTCGATGGTAAAACGGCTGCACAGTTGGGGGATTTTTTGCCTGGCTTCGTCCGCTTTTTTGGCCGATGTATGCGGATAAATCGTTTCGTGGTGCAGCAGCCTGCCCTGGCGGTCCAGACAGACCAGTTTGCACCCGGTTCGAAAGCCCGGGTCCAGTCCCAGGATGCGTTTGGGGCCGAGGGGGGCGGCCAGCAGGAGCTGGCGTAGATTTTCGGTAAAGACCCGGATTGCTTCATGATCGGCCTGTTCTTTGGTAAACAGCCGCATTTCCGTTTCCATCGCGCGAGCCAGCAGGCGCCGGTAGCTGTCGGTGACCGCCAGCGTTACCTGCCGGGCGTCGTCACCCTGTCCGGTTATGAACAGATCTTCCAAAAGGTCCAGGGCTTCCGACTCGGGCGGGGCAAGGGTCAGATTCAAAAAGCCTTCTTTCTCGCCTCGCCGCATGGCCAGAATACGGTGCGATGGCGCCTGGGAGGCCGGTTCCCGGTAATCGAAATAGTCCCTGTATTTGCTTCCGGGTTCTTCCTGCTCTTTTGCCACCGAGGACACAAATTCGGCGCGGGCTCGATACAGCTTGCGGAGCCGATCCCGGGCCTGGGGATCTTCGTTGACCATTTCGGCGATGATGTCCCGGGCACCGGCCAGGGCATCATCGCTGGTCTCCAGGCCCTTTTCCGGATCAACAAAATCGGCCGCTGCTTTCAGCGGGTCGCGGCCGGCCTGCGCCATAAGCGCCTCGGCAAGGGGGGGCAGGCCCTTCTCCCTGGCCTGGCTGGCCCGGGTGCGCCGTTTGGGCCGCAAGGGCAGGTAGATATCCTCTACCCGGGCCATGGTTTTTGCGGTCAGAATCTGCTGCTGCAGTTCCGGGGTCAGATGCCCGTTTTGATCCAACGATTTCAGGACCGCTTTTTTGCGGGCATCCAGGTCTTTGAGCAATTTCAGGTTGTCGCGGATGGCGGTAAGCGCCACTTCATCAAGACTACCGGTAGCTTCCTTGCGGTAACGGGCGATAAAGGGGATGGTCGCGCCATCATCCAACAACTCGGCCGTTGCCGCCACCTGGCTTTTACGCAGGTTCAATTGCTCCGCTAGGGTGTCATGGTATTCCCGGGGCATACAGTTGTCTCCTTTAGAACAAATAGTCTGAATCTGGGAATGGGGTTTCCAGTATAATTGCGCGATCCTGGCTGGGATATGGGCTCGGACTGGGCATCAGGTCGGCGATGGCGCCTGCCGGGATTCAGCATGGAATCGATGCCGGCCGGCTGATGTCGATGAGGTTAGACCGGCAGGTGTTTCATGACCTGCTGGTTGATACAGTGATAAATTTCCTCGTCGGAACCGAAAATGTCAACCACGGCCTTGTGATCGATCAATGTCTCAATCACATACGCAGTGAGGTAGAGACTGATGACGTTGGGGTGGGGCACCAGCGCCCGGAAAGGGGCATTCTTGTAGTCGATATCAAAATCGTCGGCATGACTGAGGGTTTCCAGACAACTGGTGATTTGCTCCTCAAGAGCATTTTTACTTGTAGTTTCAACAAGTTCACTTTCTACAAGTTTTGAGCTGATATTGTTGGCCAGCGGCTCCAGGCAGTCGCGAATGCCGCCCAGGGCCTTGCGGCGGGCATACTCTTTTTGTGATTCGATTTTGGACAGTATTCTCGATTCTCGGGAACTCGGTCTGAATACTTTTGCCATGATGGTAATCCTCTCAATAAAAACGGCCGCATGAAAACGGTTTGGGCGCTATAATAGAAGCAAGTGGTACTTATTGCAAGTAAAATGTGAATCCGAAGATGAAAAAAAGAGACTGCATGTTGTATTCGCTTGACTGTCAGACACAATATATTGTATCTATGCGTTAATCTCAATATAAAGGCAGTCTGAGCGGCATACCTTCATGAACAGACGACAATTTATAGCACGGTTGGCAGCCTCGCTGGTATCGGGAATGGCGGTCACGGGTTCCTGGCCGGCAGTTGCCGGGGCCGCTGCGCGGCAGAGCGGTGCCAGGCCGAAATCGGCCAGGATTGCTGTAATTATAGATGATATCGGGTTCAGCCGATCCCGGGCTCACAATTTCCTACCGCTTGAAATTCCACTTACATTTTCAATCCTGCCCCACGTCACCCATTCCCGGGAACTTGCAGATTCACTGCATACCGCCGGGCATGAAATAATGCTGCATCAACCCATGGAACCGGTTGATAAGCGCTCCAATCCCGGTCCTGGAGCCCTTTACACGAACTACCCGCGGCAGGCAATTGTGGCTGCGATTGATCGGAATATCGATGCAATTCCCCACGTCACGGGCGTAAACAACCATATGGGCTCGAAATTCACCGCCGACCCCGCCAAGATGGAGCAGGCCCTGGGCGTGATTAAATCAAGGGCCCTGTTTTTCGTTGACAGCCTGACCACGCCTCGTTCGGCGGGCTACGCAACGGCCAATCGGCTTGGTATCACTGCCGTTCGTCGGAATATTTTCCTGGACAACTGCCTGACAACACAAAGTATTCTTTTACAACTCGCCAAATTGCAGCGTCGGGCCCTGCAAACCGGCAAAGCCGTAGCCATCGGCCACCCATTCCCGGAAACAGTGGCTGCCCTGCGGATATTCAACCGGGGGATGAAAAAGGACGGCGTGCAATTCGTTTCCATCTCCAACCTGATCTAACGGCAAACTTCAGCCTCACACCAGGTACTGAATGACGGCTTGGATTGTCTTTTTCCCGCGCCAGTGGTTCCACCGCAGGGCAAATACGACCAGACGGGCCTTTTCAGGAACCTGCGTCGTATTGAAGTAGATGGCTTCCAGGGGTTTTGCCGGCTTGCCGGTCGGCTGGGAGAGGGTCAAACGGGTGTGGTGCTGGCCGACCGTTTTTGAATTGGTCACGGCGACCTTGCGGGCCAGAAAAAATGGTTCCGGATTTCCTTGCCCAAAAGGTGCCAGGCGCGCCAGCAGTTCCATGAGACCGGGTTGAATCTGGGATAGACGCAGTTCGCAATCCACGCGGATGCGTTCAGGCGGGACACCCCGGTCTATTTTTTCTTGAACCGCTGCTTCAAAAAGTTTCTTAAATTTGTCAATATTTCCATTTGTTACTGTAATTCCGGCCGCAGAGGGATGTCCCCCGTAGCGCTCCAGGACAGGGGCGCATGTATTCAGGCAGCTGATGATATCAACACCGGGGATACTACGGCCGGAGCCCTTGCCGGTCTCACCGGACAGGCTGATCAAGAACACCGGGCGGTGGTATTGCCTGGCGAGACGGGCGGCTGCAATGCCGGTTATCCCCGGATGCCAGCTCTCATCGGCCAGAACGATGGCCGGTCGGTCTGCCAGGTCCGGCGACCGGCTCACCACAGCGGCAATTGAGCGGCAGGTGTCCTGCTCAATTTTCTGCCGCCTGGTGTTCAAGTGATCCAGTTTTTCCGCCATGCCGGCGGCGGCCGCATTGTCACCGGCCAGTAACAGTTCCACGGCATCCGAGGCATGGTTGAGGCGTCCCGCCGCATTCAAGCGCGGCGCCAGCCGGTAGGCGATGTCCTCACTGTCAATATTGCCGCCCTGAATGCGGCTGGCCGCGGCGAGACGGTTGATCCCGGGGCGGGCACCGCTGTTGATGATCTCCAGTCCGACCGATGTCAGAACCCGGTTTTCACCGACCAGGGGAACCATATCGGCAACTGTTCCCAATGCTACGATATCACAACGTTTTTTTAAATTTGGTTCCGGACGCGAGGCAAAGTGCTGTCGCTCGCGCAATTCTTTGCGCAGGGCAATGATCAAATAAAAAACCACCCCGACACCCGACAGTCCCCCCAGACCGGACGGACAGTCCGCACGGTTGGGATTGACCACCGCCACGGCCTCGGGAAGGGGTTTGGTAACCGCGTGGTGATCTGTAACGATAACGTCTATACCTGCATCGGCTGCCGCCGCCACGGCTTTACGGCTGGATACCCCGCAGTCCACGGTAATAATCAGGTCCGTGTCTGGTGCAACGGCTCCATTCTGGACGTGGCCGGGATGCAGACTGTAACCTTCCTCTATCCGATGGGGTATGTAATAGGAAACCGCGGCACCCACTTCATCAAGAAACTCCTTCAGCAAACAAGTGGCCGTCACCCCGTCGACATCGTAATCGCCAAACACCAGAATTTTTTCATTATTTTCAATCGCAGCGCTGATACGGCGCACTGCGGCCGCAATGTCGCACAGGTTGTGCGGGTCTCGCAGGCTGGCCAAAGAAGGTTGCAAAAAGTCGATGGCTGACTGATGGTCGGTGATGTTTCGATTTACCAGGAGGGTGCTCAGGATTGGGTGGCAATCCAGCGCCGCGGTAAGGCTCGCAACGCTGTGGCGGTCAGGTTTCAGAATATCAAGATCAGTTTCCATGCAGGGCATATATACCATTGAACCGGCTTCGACAATGGAAAAGGGACCGTCGTGAAAAAGCCGAGTTATCGGTTGAAAAGCACGCCGATATGATTATAATACGCCCACGTGTTCGCCGGTCCCGGGCTGCCGGTAAACAGCTAAACAAGCGGAGCGCAATGCAGTCTAAAGAACGATACTTCAGGATAGACAAACGGCAGATCGGTTACCTCCGGTTCATCCTGGAGGGCTATGAAGGCCTGGCGGCCCTCACCACGGTCGACCCGGGCCAGGGGCAAGTACTCTTGAGGATCCCGCCCGGTTGCGAAGGCGAGGTCGATACCCTGCTGGCTGATCTGGCCGGGGAGGTCTATCTGGAGCCGCAAAAGGCGCCTGGCAGGTAAGGGTGAAATCAGTATATTGAAATGTCTTTGAAAAAATTACATATCCAGACTATCGGCTGTCAGATGAACGTCTACGACTCCGATAAGATAGCCCAGGGCCTCGATCCCATGGGGTACCAATTGACCGATTCACCGGACCAGGCGGACATGATCATCGTCAACACGTGTGCTATCCGGGAAAAAGCCGTTCAGAAAGTTTTCAGCTATCTGGGGCGGGTGGCCGGTCTCAAACAGGGGCGGCCTGATCTGATCATTGGCGTAGGCGGCTGTGTAGCCCAGCAGGAGGGGGAGCGCATCCTTAAACGCGCCCCGTGTGTCGATCTGGTTTTCGGGACCCATGCCATTGGGCGCCTGCCGGCCCTGCTGGCCAGGATCGAAAAAAAGCGGGAGCGGGTGGTGGATGTGGAAATGAGTACCTGTATCGCCGAGCCTGACGGGGCAGTGGTGCCGCGGGGAGAAACCGAGGTGTCCCGCTTTGTTACCATCATGCATGGCTGTGACAATTTCTGTACGTATTGCGTGGTACCCTATGTGCGCGGTCGGGAGAGCAGCCGCCAACCGGACCATATTCTGGCCGAGATCCGGGACCTGGTGGACAAGGGTGTGCGGGAGGTGATGCTCCTGGGGCAGAATGTCAACAGCTACGGGCATAAAGAAGGCCTGCCCGATTTTACGAGTTTATTAGAAAAAATAAATGATATAAACGGGTTAAAGAGAATTCGGTTTACAACCTCGCACCCCAAGGATCTGTCGGAGAAACTCATCGGCGCTTTTGGCCGCCTGGACAAATTGTGTCATCATATCCATCTGCCGGTCCAGTCGGGAGCCGACCGAATCCTGAAAAGAATGAACCGAAACTATACAAGCACCCAGTATCTTGATAACATAACCCAGCTGAGAAACATCTGTCCGGAGATCGCCATTACTTCGGATATTATCGTAGGTTTTCCCGGGGAATCGGAACGTGAGTTTGCGGCCACGCTCGAATTGATCGAAACCGTGGGCTACGATGGACTGTTCGCATTCAAGTATTCTGATCGACCCAATGCCCCCGCAGCCCGGTTTGCAGACAAGATTGCTGAACCCATCAAGGACCAGCGGCTTCAGAAGGTCCTTGAATTACAGGCGGCCATTACGCTTGCCAAGAATCGTGCCCTGGTCGGCCAACCCCGGGAGGTGCTGGTAGAGTCATACCGGCTGAAACCTGCCAACGGTACTGGCGAAGCCGGGGACGGGCAATGGACCGGTCGGACATCAACCAATAAAATCGTACATATGCCGGCTGCCGGAACTGGTCCGGGGCCGGCGGACGAAATCGACAAGGGATCGATAATCCCGGTCTTGATTGAAAAAGCGTTTGCCCACTCCTTGTGGGGATTGCCGGATGGCTCAGGCGCCCGAACGGCCAGTGGACCGAAAGGAGAAGGCTCCCATGCTGCATAAAATGAGCATTGCAGGGATTGCCATGGATCCGGCTTCCAATACACCGATTATTCTGCTTAAATCAGAAGATGATGATCAGGTGGTCCCCATCTGGATCGGACTTTTAGAGGCGACTTCCATAGCGTCGGCCATGAAGAATATCAAGTTTGACCGACCCATGACCCACGATCTGTTTAAAAATTTCGCGGAAAGTATGAATATCGGCGTCTCCAGAATCGAGGTCTCGGATATAAAAGACAACACCTACTACGCCCTTATTCATTTCACCTCCCCGGATGGTGATTTTACCATGGACGCCCGACCCAGCGATGCCATCGCCATTGCCCTGCGCTACGACGCCCCGGTGTTTGTCGACGATAAGGTGATCACCAAGTCGCAGGATACCGCGCCGGATGCGGAACTGGGCGATGAGAGTGAAGAGGGCAAGAAGTGGGCGGATTACCTGAAAAATCTTTCCCCGGACGATTTCGGCAAGTATAAGGTATGATTACGCCGGCATTTTATTCTGCCTTTAAAAGCCTGGTCCTCAGAGCCAAACTTGTCCCGCTATTCGGGAGCCTGTCCCGCTATTCGGAAGTCAGAGACAAATGGCTACGCCGTGAAAATTTGAGGTGAGTGCCTGAAGTGACCTAAAGTTCGAAGTGATCTAAAGTTAAGGTATTTTGCCGATTGTATAAAATCAGTGGAGCGCAGCGACGCATCAACTTTAGCAGCCGTGTTCAAAGTCAAGGTTTTTATAACCTTGTGACCAATAGGTCTTGTTCTTTACCATAGCGTTGACTGTTATTAGAATTTTTCGCATGCAAGCGGTTAAAGCAACTTTATGTGG
>Ga0209783_1000093_pt1 | contig 39524 bp, 34 predicted proteins | sample WorMetfiPIANOSA1_FD_187395 | JGI IMG/M metagenome (GOLD analysis project Ga0209783, IMG submission 187395) | Marine gutless worms symbiont microbial communities from Max Planck institute for Marine Microbiology, Germany - Olavius filocauda... | ecosystem: Host-associated > Annelida > Digestive... | reverse complement strand
GTCTTGCCCAAATCAATCCCGAGTGTGACGATCGTCATCGGTTCGCTCCCTTTGGGTTTGGGGTTTCGCAAACCGGTATCCTACCGGCTAAACCGATAGGGGGCGGACCATCCCATAACCATATGGCCGCAGCCGCTCCGGTGGTTCGACCTGAATTGACCCTGCGCTAGGGGCTATCGGCCGCCGTCTCGCGCGAACGTGAGATTTCGTTGCCAGCGGGCGCGACGCGGTCGTGCGATACCTGACCCTGCCATGTCGATCGCACCCGGCCGGTTCGCCGTCATCGCAACGGCAGTGATCTGCCTGCTGGCCGCAGCGCCCCTGCGGGCGGCATCGACACCGGAGACCCTGCCGGTGATTGCCAGAGTCGGCCCCTGGCCGATCAATGCGCGCTTGATCGGCTTCAGGGACCGCCTGTGGTTCGTGAACAGCGTCAAGGGCGTCGACCACAATTCCGCCGACGTCTACAGCCTGGATCCCGAGACCGGCCAGTTTCGCTACGAACGGCACCTGTGGAGCCAGGACGCGGGCCAGCCGCTGGCCGACGGCGGCCTGTTGTACTGGCCGTCCGAAGACCCGCGGGTTGCCGGATGGGGCGATTTCCAGGTCACGAACGGCGTGGACTGGCGCACCGGCCAGGTACCGACGGCGCAGATCTTCCATGTGCACGCCCTGGCGGGACGGCCCGACCGGCTGGTCGCCGCAACCTCGGCCTGGCGCGCCGGGCTTCAGGTTTCGGCGGACGCCGGACGGGTCTGGAGGAACGCCTACGACCACGAAACGCCCGACCGGCGCGTCAGCCGGATCGTCAGCCTGGCCGCCAATCACCGTATTGTCGTCGGCGAGCTCAAGGACCCAGCCGGCGGGCGGCTGATCCGTTTCGACGGTGCGGAGGTGTCCGCGGTGCCCGGGTGGCCCGCGAACCGCGCGATGTCTGCGCCGGTATGGTTCAGGCGGGCTTTCTACGGCCTGGTGCACGAAAAGGGCGGCACGGCGGTCTGGAAGACGGACGGCACGGCCAGCGAGCGGATCATGCCCGCCGCGGGGGACTGGCGGCCCTATCCCTGGCGGTCGGGGACGGCAGCCTGTGGGCGCTGGCCGGCAACGCGGCAGGTGGAACCGTGTGGCGCAGCGACGACGGCGTCGACTGGAGTGCCGAGGCCCGTCTGGAGGGCGGGGCGCCTTTCGCGCTCGTGGTCATCGACGGACGACCATTTGTCGGCGGACGGGGCGCCGACGGACGCGGCATCCTGTGGGGCCGCGCCCGGCCTCGTTCCGGAGGAGGGTCGCGACCTGTCGCTGCGTTGCCGGTGCTGGCAATACCTTCGGCGGGCGACAATGCCGCTTCGGCCGAAGCGCCGCGGCTGCTGGACCGGATCCTGGCGGAGCCAGCAGCCTACGGCGGCACCGGGCGTGCCCTGCGCGATGCGGTCCACAACGCCGTTCGGTCAGATCTCCCGCCGGGCGCGTTCGAACGGCGCCTGGCGGTAACATTGCCAGACGGTCCCCTCAGGCCGTTCCGCGATGTCGTCGTCACCAGCAGGGCGGCGATGGCGCGGTTCTGGCTGTTGTGGGGGATGGGGCTGGCCGGCCGGGGCCGGGTGCCGCCCGAACAGATTTCGACGCCCTGGACCGCGCCGGAGAACGGCGCGGCGAAATATTTCGAACCGCAGGTCGCGGCCATGTGGGCGGTGGTGGAACTGGAACAGGCCGATCGGGAAACCATCGATGCGCTGATGGCCCGCCTGCAGGTCGCGGCCGATCCGTTGTGGCTGAAGGGCGATGCGGTCGGTGCCCTCACCGCGCTCACCGGCCGGCGATTCGGCTACGATTTCGACGCCTGGGCGGCCTGGTGGACCACGACCCGGGAGGCCTGGATCCGATGACGCCGCGGCGGTCTCAGCCGAACCGTTCGTCCGAACGCATGGCCTTCTCCAGGCGCCGGACCAGGGCGGAGGCGACCAGGATCAGGGCCAGGTATTCCAGCACCAGCAGGCTGTAGACCTCCAACGGCCTGAATTCGGAGACCACGAGCTCGTTGGCCCGCCGTGTCAGTTCCATGTAGCCGATCACCGACAACAGGGACGACATCTTCAGCATATAGACCAGCTGGTTTCCCAGCGGCGGCAGGACCCGCCGGATGGCCTGCGGCAGGATCACGTAGCGCATCTTGTCGATATAGTTGAGGCCGATCGAATCGGTAGCCTCGACCTGGCCCCGCGAAACCGACTGGATGCCACCGCGAAAGATCTCCGCCTCGAATGCGCTGTCCGCCAATGCCAGGGCGATCACGCCGGCCCAGAAGGCGTTCAGCGAGATCCCCAGGACAACGGGCAAGCCGTAATAGACCCACAGGATCATCACCAGCATCGGCACGGCGCGGAAGAACTCCACGTAGACGCGGTTGAAGCCGCGCAAATAGCGGTTCGCGGAAATGCCCGGCAGTGCGACCAGCAATCCGACGACAACCGACAGGACGATCGCCAACAGCGAAACCCCGACGGTGTGGCCGATGCCGGAAATCAGGAACTTCAGGTTGGTCCGCCCGGCCTCGGTCGCGGGCGACACCACGTACCAGCCCCACTGCGCCCCGCATCCGCTCAACGCCACGGCGCAGCCGAAAAGGGCCGCGGCGGGGATAAGTGTCCGGCAAATCTGCATCGCGGCATCCTCCCTCAGTGGTGCAGGATCTGTTTCAGGAAACGCCGGGTGCGTTCGTTCCGGGTCTCCTGGAAGAACGCCTGCGGCGTGCCGGTTTCGACGATCTCGCCGTGATCCATGAATACCATCTTGTGCGCGACGGTCCGGGCGAAGCCCATCTCGTGGGTGACGCAGACCATCGTCATCCCCGACTCCGCCAGCTCGATCATCGTGTCCAGGACCTCCGCGATCATTTCCGGATCCAGCGCGGACGTCGGCTCGTCGAACAGCATGATCTTCGGTTCCATGCACAGGCTGCGCGCGATGGCGACTCGCTGCTGCTGTCCGCCGGACAACTGGCTGGGGTATTTTCCTGCCTGGTCGGCGATATGCACCCGCTCCAGATAGGTGTGCGCCCGGGCTTCGGCCTCCTGCGCCGGGATCCGCCGCGCCCGCATCGGCCCCAGCGTCAGGTTCTGCAGCACGGTCAGGTGCGGGAACAGGTTGAACTGCTGGAACACCATGCCGATCTCCCGGCGGATCGCGGCGACGTTCTTGACGTCGTCGGTCAGTTCGATGCCGTCGACGACGATGGATCCTTGCTGATGAGCCTCCAGTCGGTTGAGGCACCGGATCATCGTGGATTTGCCGGAACCGGAGGGGCCGCACACCACGACCCGTTCGCCCTCGGCGATCTCCAGGTCGATGTCCTTCAGCACCTGGAAGTCGCCGTACCATTTCGAAACGCCGCGCATGGCAATGATCGGGGCGGGATCTGGGCGGTTCATGGAATCTTGCCTCCTTGCATACCCGGGCATTCCAGCAGCGGCACCGGCAGGGTCGCAGGCGGCTGGTCATCTGCGCTCTGGACTTGAGCCCCCCGGACAATCATCATCAAGGTTTGGCGCGGTCGCAAGTGCGGCGAAGTCCGAGAACCAAGAAACAACCGTCTGGAACAGGGGAAGTGAAATGAAAAAAGCAGGACTGATAGTGGCACTGGTCGCGCTTTCGCTGACCGCTGCGGTGGCCGAGGCACAGGAATCCAGGCTGAAGCGGATCCTGGATTCCGGGGTGCTGCGCGCCGGCATCACCGGCGCCTGGAACCCGATGTCCGTGCGCGATCCGGCCAGCGGCGGCTACAAGGGCTTCGACGCAGATTTCTTCGAGCAGCTGGCCGAGGACCTTGGCGTCAAGCTGGAGTATGTCGCGACCGACTACAAGACCATCATCGCCGGCATCCTGGCCGACAAATACGATATCACCGGCAGCCTTTCGGTGACGCCGGCCCGGGCGAAGGTCGTCGGATATTCGGACTCCTATCTGGAAGTCGCCACGGTCCCGCTGACGCTGGCCGACAAGATCGACCGGTTCAAATCCTGGGAGGACATCAACAAACCCGATGTGGTTGTCGCCGCGACCCTGGGCACGACCCAGGAACAGCAGGTGAAGCAGTTCTTCCCCAACGCAAAACACGCGATCATCGAACAGCCGGCGCGCGATTTCCAGGAGGTCCTGGCCGGCCGCGCCGATGCCCACATCACCTCCAACGTCGAGGCGTCGATGTTGGTCGCGCAATATCCGCAGATGGCGATCGTCCCGGTCAGGGAGGGTCGCCTGCGCACGCCGATCGCCATGGTTCTGCCCCAGGACGACCAGGTCTGGATCAACTATGTGAGCACCTAGATCAAGTCGAAGAAATTCCGGGGTTTCTTCCGGAACCTGAGCGCGAAGTGGAAGATCAGCGAAGCCTATATGGACTAGCCGATCTCGGCCTTGGCTTTCCTGCCGGGACGGCGCCGTGTTGCTGCATGAACTGACCTGGCGGGAGGTCGAGGCCTACCTGGAGCGTTCGCGCGGCATCATCCTGCCCATCGGGTCGACGGAACAGCACGGTCCCGACGGCCCGATCGGCACCGATACGATCTGCGCCGAGATCATCGCCCGTGGGGTCGGCGAACGGACCGGCGCGCTGGTGGCTCCGGCGCTGGCCTTCACCCAGGCCCAGTTCAACCTGGAATTTCGCGGCACCATCTCGGTGCGCGCCCGCACCGTCATGGCGCTGGTCGGCGATATCGTGGAGTCGCTCGCGGCACAGGGGTTCACGCATTTCTACTGGCTGAACGCCCACGGCGCGAACCTGGCCCCGCTGCAGGCGGCGTTTCAGGACCTGTATGCGGACCGCAGCCTGGGCCGCGCGGAGCCGGCGCTGCGGCTCAGGGTGCGCAGCTGGTGGGAGCCTGAGCCGGTTGGCCGGCTGCGGCGGGACCTGTTCGCCGACGGCGAGGGTCTGCACGCCACGCCCAGCGAGATCTCGGTCACGCAAGCCGTCCTCGCAGGCGTTGCAAGGCACGCTTCCGACACGCCGGCCCCGGTCCTGTCGGCGAAAACCCTTGCCGATCATCGCGGCGACAACCACCTTGACGCCCGCGCCCACCGTGCCAGTTTCCCGGACGGCCGGGTCGGGTCGGATCCCGCCCTGGCGCGGGCAGCGCACGGCGAAGCATTGATCGAAACGGCGGTGGCGGCGCTGGCCGAGGGTTATTCGAGGTTTCTTGAAGAGTAGGAGAACCGGATGGCGGACGACCCGGGCGGCGGCAGACGCAGCGCCCTGTTGGATCCCGCATGGCGCTATGTGGAGAAGACCGCTGGACGACTTTCGCGGCGACGACTGGGCCTGCCTGAACCGCCAGCGCGACCGGTATCTTGAAAAGGAAAAGGCTCGGCAGGCCCTGGCGCTGTTGGAAGCGTCGCGGGACGATGCCAGTTTCGGTTATCTGATCAACAACTTCGAACACTGCCTGCAAACCGCGACCTGCCTGTGGCGCGACAGGTTTGACGAGGAAACCGTGGTCTGCGGCTTGTTCCACGACATCGGCTTCATCGTTTACCCGGAAAACCACGGCGCCTTCGCCGCCGCGATGCTGGCGCCGTATGTTTCCGATGCGAACCGCTGGATGTTGGAACGCCATGCCATCTTCCAGCAGGTCCATATCAGCGAATACGAAGGGATCGACCCGGACGAGCGCGAGCGGTGGCGCGGCCACCCGCATTTCGAGTGGACGGCTCTGTTCGTCGCCAAGTACGACCAGAACACGATCGACCCGACATTCGAGAACGCCCGGTTGAGCGACTTCGAGCCGATGGTGCACCGGGTCTTCATGCGCCCGCCGCGTCCGGTGCCCCTGGACTGATCCGGCGCAACAGCGAAAGGGAAACGGCGATGGCAGCCGCCTGGATAAAGATGATCGATGACGGTGACGCCCAGGGCGCGTTGAAGGCGCTGTACGATCAGGTGCGGACGCCGCACGGGACGGTCGACAATGTCATGCGCGCGCACTCGTTGCGGCCGCACACCATGGCGGGGCACCTGGCGCTTTACAAAAGCGTGCTCCACCATCCCGACACGACGCTGCCGCTGTGGTTTCTGAAGACCGTTGCGGCCTATGGCAGCATGACCAACGACTGCGCCTACAGCCTGCTGCATCACTTCACCAATGCGCGCCGCCTGCTGAAGAACAAGGCGCGGGCGGACGCCATCGACGCGGCGCTGCGGGCGGATGCGCCCGAGCGTGCGTTTGATGGCAAGGAGCTGGCGCTGCTGCGCTATGCCCGCAAGCTGACGGCTGCGGTGGGCGCCATGGAAAAGGCTGACTTCGACGCGCTGAAGCGGGCCGGCTGCGACGACGGCGAGATCCTGGAAGTGAACCAGGTGGTCGCCTACTTCAACTGCTCCAACCGCCTGTTGAACGGGCTGGGCGTGACGACGGACGGCGACGTGATCGGCTATTACCGCGAAGAAGACGATCCGTCCGCCTGCGCCGGTTGAACGAACGCCGCAAGCCGGGAGGGATCGCCACAATGCCCTATGCCACCGCGGATCAGATCGCTGCCAGCGAGATCCCCGTGATCGATGTGGGCGCCCTGCGCGCCGGCGACGACCGCGGTCTGGCCGAGGTGGCGTCGCGGATGCGCGACGCGGCCGAGGGGGCCGGGTTCTTTTATATCCGCAACCACGGGATTCCTCAGGAATTGATCGACCAGGTGCTGGCCCCGGCCCGCGCGTTCTTTGCCGGCACGCCGGAAAACAAGCGGACCGCGGCGATTAACCGCCTGCACCGGGGCTTCCTGGGCATCGGCCAGGCGACGATGCCCGGTGAGACGCACCCCGATCTAAAAGAAAGTTTCGTCTGGGGTCTGGAGGTTCCGGCGGACGACCCGGACCATGTGGCCGGCAATCCGATGATCGGGCCGAACAACTGGCCCCAGTCGCCGCCGGGCATGGCGGATGCCTACAACCGTTATTTCGAGCAGGCCAATGCCTGCGGGCGCCGCCTGCTGCGGGCCTTTGCCGTCGGTCTGGGCGTTGACCCCGACCGCTTCGCGCGGAACTTCACCAAGCCGATCTCCCGGGGAGCCGTCATCTATTATCCGCCGCAGCCGCCCGACCTGGGCACGGCGCGGTTCGGTGTCGGGCCCCACACCGACTACGGCTGCCTGACCCTGCTTTATCAGGACGCCGTCGGCGGGCTGCAGGTCCAGGGGCGAAACGGGCGCTGGCTGACGGCGCATCCGATCGAGGGGACTCTGGTCGTGAATGTGGGCGATCTGCTGGCGCGCTGGACCAACGACCGCTTCGCATCGACGCTCCACCGGGTGGTGAACGCATCGGGGCAGGAGCGTTATTCGCTGGCCGTGTTCGTCGATCCCGACTGGGCGACCGACGTGGTTCCGGTGGTCATGCCGGGCGAGCAAGCACACTACCCCCCGGTTCGCTGTGGCGATTATATTCAGGGGCGCTACGATAAGGCGTTTGCCTACCGCAAGGGGTGAGGCGCCCGCAGGAGCATCGGGGCCGGGGCGATAAAAGGGTGAAGCGAAATGCGTAAGTTCCTGCGTTGGACGGCGCTGACGATCGGCGCGCTGCTGCTGGTCGTTGTGGTCGGTGTCGGGGCATTCGTCGGTTTCGGAATTCCGGTGGAACTGTCCCGGTTTCGGGCCCCGGTCGAGCAGGCGGCCTCCCTGGCGATGGGCCGGAAGGTGACGATCGACGGCTCCGTCTCGCTGGCGCCGTCGCTGGAGCCGACCCTGCAGATCGAAGGCGTGCATGCCGCCAACACCGAAGGCTGGAGCGAACCGGACCTCTTGTTCCTGGAACTGGCCCGTGTGCAGCTTGCGGTGCTGCCGCTGCTGGAGGGCCGGGTCGAGGTGATCGAGGTCGCCGTTGACGGTTTCCGCGCCAACCTGGAACGCACCGCCGAGGACGAGGTCAACTGGCTGATCGAAGCCCGCGAGCGGACCGAGAAAGCCCCCGCGGAGGCACCTGCGGACGATGCCGCGGGTGCCGTGCCCCAGGTTTCGATGCTGGAAATCGTCGATCTGTCCTTGCAGAACATCGCGATCAGCTTGCGCGACGGCGGTACCGGCGCGGCCTATCAGTTGACCTTCGATTCGATCAAGGGTTCCGCGGTCGACAACCAGCCGATGCAGCTTGCGATCGAAGGGCACGTGGAGGAGGCGCCCTACAGCATCTCGGTGTTGGCAGGGTCGATCGGGGCGCTGCTGGACGGCCAGCCGGACTGGCCGGTGCAGATTTCGATGACGGCGCTGGGCGCTACCCTGGACATCGAAGGAAAGCTTGCGGACCCGGTGCAGGGCGCGGGCATGGACGGGACCTTCTCCTTGTCGGGCGACGACCTGCAGGACCTGGAGGCCTTCATCGGCCAGGATCTTCCCCCGGTCAAAGGCTACAGCTTCGGCGGCCGGGTCACCGACCAGGACGAGGCCTTCGGGCTGGAGGACTTCCAGGCCCGCATCGGCGACACCGGCTTCAGCGGAGCGCTGTCCGTGGTCATGTCAGGTGAACGGCCGGAGCTCGAAGGGCGCCTCGACATCCCGACGATCAATGTCGAGCATATATTCGGCGCCATCGAGAGCCAGCAGACAACGGCGCCGGCTGCGGCGGACGACGGATCCGAATTCGATCTTCAGGCGCCGGTCTTTGCCCTGGACAGCCTCAGGGCCTTTGACGGCCGGTTCGAGATGACCGTCGGCGAGGTGGTCGGCGCGCCGACGACGATCCGGTCCGCGGCCCTGCAGGTTGCCGTCTCCAACGGCGTGATGAACGCGCCCATGCAGGCGGAGATCGCGGAAGTCGCGTTCAGCGGCAAACTGGTGCTGGACGGATCCCAGGAGGTGCCGCAGGCGGCGGTCGCGCTGGAGGCCAGCCGGACGGATATCGGCAACCTTGCCGACGCCCTGCTGGATATCGAAGGCATCGAAGGCGGCTTCGAAGGAGCCCGGATCGAATTCTCGGTGGCCGGGGAAAGCGTCGCCGACATGTTCCGCTTCCAGGATTTTGCGTTCCGGATGACCGAGGCGACGCTGTCCTACGGCAATCGCCCCGGCGAGACGCCTGTCGGATTCACGCTGGATGCCGCGGAAATGATGCTGCCCCGGGGCGAGGTGCTGCAGATAACGGCCGACGGGACCGTGCTTGAGGAACCCTTCTCGCTGGCGATCGCCGGTGCCGGCGTGGAACAGATCATGGGTCGCGACCCTCTGCCGATGGAACTGACAGCCAGCGGCGGCGGTGCAACGCTGGCGGTCAAGGGCACCGCCGACGAACTGGACGCCGGCGGGATAGCGGCGGCGTTCGAACTTCGCGGCGACCGCATCGGCGACCTTACGCGCTGGCTGGGTGTCAGGTCCGACGCCGACGCGCCTTACGCGGTCGCGGGCACCGTCTCTTTTGACCTGACGGCCCTGTCTGTGGATGCGCTTGCCGTTCAACTGGGGAACACCGTTCTTTCCGGCTCCGTCACCAGGGTCGAGCGGGACGCCGGACCGCTGACGACCGTCGCGCTGTCTTCCGACCTGCTGGCGCTGGGCGAGCTTTCCGATCTGTTCCCCGAGACCGACGCCGCCGATGCCGACGCCGCGGACGAGGCCGGCTTCTCGGTCGATGTGCCGATCCTGCCGAAGGGCGTGGAGCTGAAAGACGCGGATCTGGACCTGGCTTTGAAGCAGGTCGCGCTGAAGAACCTGGCCCTGCAAGACATCACCCTGCAAAGCAGCATTCGCGAGGGCCGGGTGGCGGATTCCCCGTTCGGCGTCACCGTCGCCGGCGCCCGCCTGGACGGCAGCGTTTCGCTGGACATTTCGGGGACCGAGCCGTCGGCGACCTTCGCGGTTGCTACCGACGACATCGACATCGGCGATTTTCTGGCCCAGCTCGGCGTGATTGAGGACCTTGAGGTCAGCGCCGGCCGCATGAGCCTGGATCTTGCGCTGAAAGGCGCCACCGGCCGCCAGATGTTGGAACGCTCGCAGTTCGAGGCGCAAATCGCCCAGGCCCGCTGGACGCTGCGCGACCCCAACCTGGAAGGCGCGCTGGAGATCGGCCTGCATACCGGGACCGTGACCGCCGCTCCTGGGCAGCCGGTCGCCATGACCCTGGAGGGCGACATCGATACCGAGCCGGTTACGATCGGCCTGCGAACGGCGCCGCTGGCAGATTTTGCGGACGAGAAGGACAGCCTGCCGCTGGACCTGGACATCGCGCTGGCGGGTGCCAAGCTCACGCTTGCCGCGGTTGCCGGACTGCCGGTCGAGACCCGGGGCCTGCGCTTCCGCCTGGACCTGCAGGGGGAAAGCCTGGACCGGTTCGACGGCCTGCTGGACGCCTCGCTGCCGCCCTTCGGCCCCTATACCCTTGGCGGCGACTTCACCGCCGAACCCGAAGGTTACCGCATCGATGACTTCTCGATGACCGTGGGCGAAAGCAAGCTGGTCGGCACCTTCAGTTTCGCGACCGCCGGCGTGCGCCCGCGTCTGGACGTCGATCTGATCACCGAGACGCTGCAGATGGACGATTTCGGCTTCGAAGGCTGGTCGCCCCTGGGCGAGGAAGACGAGGAGGCGGCCGAGACGGAGGAAACCGACGAGACCAAGACGGCCGAGGCCGAGGCGGTGGATGAGGCCGAACGAGCCCGGACGGAAGAGGAAATCCGCGCGCTGCTGTCGCCGCAGGTAATGCGCAGCCTGGACGCGCGGCTGAACCTAAAGGTCGACGAGGTGCTGTCCGGCGCCGACGAGCTGGGTAGCGGAACGCTGGTGTCGACGCTGCAGGACGGACGGTTCGAGGTCTCGCCCCTGGTGGTCAACATTCCCGGCGGTTCGGTGGAGATCGAGCTGGGCTACGAGCCGCACGACGACAAGGTGATGGCCGAGGCGCAGGCCCGCATCGAGAAGCTGGATTACGGCGTGCTGGCGCGGCGGATCGATCCGGAATCCGAGGTGGGCGGACTGATCAGCGTGGACATCGACCTCAAATCCCAGGCCGAGAACCTGGACCGCGTCATGGCCCACGCAAACGGCCATCTGGATTTCGCGGTCTGGCCCAAGAACCTGGAAGCCTCGCTGTTCGATCTGTGGGCGGTCAACCTGGTCACCTCGGTGCTGCCGTCGGTGGATTCCGAGGAACAGTCCAAGTTCAACTGCATGATCGCGCGGTTCAAGGTCGAGGACGGGATCATGGAGCCCGAGGCGATTCTTGTGGACAGTTCCCGAATCCAGGCGACCGGCGAGGGCACTGTCGACTTCAAGCAGGAGACCGTGAAGTTCACCATGGCGCCGAAGGCGAAGTGGCCGCAGATGTTCAGTGCCAACACGCCGATCGCGGTCAACGGGTCCTTCGACGACTTCGGTGTCGGGATCGCGCCGGGCAGTCTGGTCGGCACGGCCGTCCGCTTCACCACCAGTCCGGTCACAACGCCGTTCCTGTGGGTCTTCTCCACGCCAGTTGCCGAAGACGGTGTCGAGGCGTGCGCCGAGGCATGGGCACGCGAACCCGAGGAACTGCTGAAAGAGGTCAAGGAACCGGCCGCGTCGGACGCGGAGCAGCAGCAGTAGGGCGTCAGTCCTCTTCTTCGATCCGAACCAGCCGGTAGCCCCGCCCTCTCATGCAGCGTTCGAACAGGCGCCGCCGGTTCTCGCGCGCCTGCATCCGGTCGAAGTCTGTCACCTGCGGGCCAGACGATCCCCCAGTGGTCGCGAACCGATCCTCCATGCCGGCGAAATCCTGATCGGTCTGGCGCGCCGCAATACGCCTGCAATCGCGCTCGTCGCTGGACCATTGCGAGGCCGGCACGCTGTCGTTTTCCCAACGGCTGTCCTTGCCGGCGCACGCGGCGAGCAGCGCAAGAACAGCGAACAGCACAGACGTCCGTACCATCGTCACACCTGGTCTTTCGAATGGGACGCGATCATGGCGCAAGGCATCTCCATGCGCCAATGCGCAAGTCCGGTCGATGAGGGACTGGATGCGCCCGGCCAAAACCACGTACCCTCGCGCCATGGCCGACCCGCTTCCGCTTTCAGACCTCCGCATCATCGCCGTCGAGCAATACGGCGCCGGACCATTCGGAACGCAGGTCCTGGGCGACCTCGGTGCCGAGGTGATCAAGATCGAGGATCCCAGGACCGGCGGCGACATTTCGCGGTCGGTCGGCCCGTTCTTCGTCGACGGTGCGGAGGAAAGCGCCGCCAGCCTGTTCTATCAGGCCTTCAACCGGAACAAGAAGAGCGTCACGCTGGACCTGTCGCGGCCGGCCGGGCGCGCCGTGCTGCTCGACCTGATCGGCACGGCGGATGCGGTCGCCGGCAACCTGCGCGGCGACGTCCCGGCCAAGTTGGGCCTGACCTACCGGGATCTCGGCGCGGTCAAGCCGTCTATCGTCTGCGCCCACCTGACGGCCTACGGCCGGGACGGCGCGCGCGCCGCCTGGCCCGGCTATGATTTTTTGATGCAGGCCGAAGCCGGCTATTTCGCGGTTACCGGCGAGCCGGGCACGCCGCCGGCGCGTATGGGGCTGTCGATCGTCGACTACATGGCCGGCATGACGATGGGGCTGGCGCTGCTGGCAGCGGTGCACGAGGCGCGGCGCACCGGCCGCGGGCGCGACGTCGACGTCTCCCTGTTCGACACGGCGCTGTCCAACCTGGCCTACCTTTCGACCTGGTATCTCGGCGCCGGTCACAACGAGGGCCGCCAGCCGCGGTCTGCGCATCCGTCCCTGACGCCGTGCCAGCTCTACCGAACGGCCGACGGCTGGATCTACCTGATGTGCAACAAGGAGAAGTTCTGGCGCGCCCTGTGCGCCTGCATGGGGCGGGACGCGTGGGCCGACGATCCGCGGTTCCGAACTTTCAAGGAACGGCGCGCCAACCGCGACGCCTTGACCGAAATGCTGGACGCCGCGCTGTCGGAGCGGACGACCGCGGCCTGGATGGAGGCGTTCGCCGGCGCGGTGCCGGCCGCGCCGCTTCGCGATGTGGCAGGCGCCCTGGACAACCCGTTCGTTGCGGAACGCGACGGCATCCAAACCGCGCAGGCGCCCGGCGGCGCCACCGTGCGCACCGTGGCGTCGCCGATCAGCTTTGGCAACGACCGACTGCCTGCCGGGCCTGCACCGGCACTGGGGGCGGACACCGACGCTGTCCTGTCGGGCATCGGCTACGACGCGGAGCGCCTGAAGCGGTTGCGCGATGACGGGATCATCTGACCGCGCAGCGCCCCGTCAATCCGCGATTGACCAGGATCAATGCGGGTCGGCGCCCCCGGGGCGACTGTCCAAGCAAGCTTCGTAAGCGGCACGACAAGGGGCGCGTCAAGAAACGCCGCGGCGAGAAACACCGCCACCGAAACGTCATTCGTGCCTGCCGTCATGCGCGACGGAATCCTGTCGCGCGCACCCAGGGAGGTTCGATGAGCGAAACCCGGTCCGATTTGACCCAGCCGCCGGATCTGACGCACGAACGTCGGACCGGCCCGTTCCGCACCCATCGTCCCGAGTGGCGCGATCTTCTTCCGCCTTGCAACAACGCCTGCCCCGCAGGCGAGAACATTCAGGCCTGGCTGGCCGCAGCCCAGGACGGGCGCTTCGAAGAGGCGTGGCGGATCCTGGTTGCCGACAACCCGATGCCGGCGGCGCACGGCCGGGTCTGCTACCACCCCTGCGAGGATGCCTGCAACCGCAACCACCTGGACCAGACCGTCAGCGTCCATGCGGTCGAGCGGTTCCTGGGCGACCGTGCGTTGGCGGAGGGCTGGTCGGTTCCGCCCGGCCCGCCCAGCGGCAAACGCGTGTTGATCGTGGGCGCCGGGCCCAGCGGGCTGTCAGCCGCGTACCACCTGGCCCGGATGGGCCATGCGGTGGAGATCCACGAGGCCGGACCCGTGGCCGGGGGCATGATGCATTTCGGCATCCCGGCCTACCGGTTGCCGCGCGACGAGCTGGGCGCGGAAATCGCGCGGATCGAGGCAATGGGCGTCAAGATCGTCTTGAACCACACCGTCACCGACCTGTTGGCGGAAAAAGAGGCGGGCGGCTTCGATGCGATGTTCGTGGCGATCGGCGCCCATCTCAGCAAGCGCGTCGACATTCCCGCGCGTGACGCCGGCGGATTCCTTGATGCGGTCAGCTTTCTGCGCGACGTGGATGCGGGCACGCCGCCCAAGCTCGGACGAAGGGTGGCGATCTACGGTGGCGGCAACACCGCGATGGATGCAGCGCGCACCGCCAAGCGGCTGGGCGCGGACGAAGCGCTGATCGTTTACCGCCGCGACCGGGAACATATGCCGGCGCACGATTTCGAGGCGGACGAGGCCCTCGAAGAAGGAATCAAGATCCACTGGCTGCGCACCATCAAGGCGATCGACCGAACCGAATTCACGGTCGAGGTGATGCGGGTCGACGAAAACGGCAGGCCGCAGCCGACCGGCGAGTTCGAGACGTTGGAAGCGGACTCGCTGATTTTGGCGCTGGGCCAGAACAGCGACACCGGCTTCCTGAAGGATGTGCCCGGGCTTGATCTGAAACCCGACGGCACCGTCGTCGTCTCCGACCGGATGATGACCGGCCATCCGGGGCTGTTCGCCGGCGGCGACATGGTGCCCGCCGAACGCAGCGTCACGGTTGCCGTCGGCCACGGCAAGAAGGCGGCGCGCCATATCGATGCTTGGCTGCGCGGTGCGCAATATGCGGCGGCGCCGAAGCACGCGCTGGCCGGTTTCGAAAAGCTGCATGTCTGGTACAGCACGGATGCGCCGAAACGGGCGCAGGAACAGCTTGCCGCCGAATCCCGAGCGGACTCCTTCGCGGAGGTTGTCAAGGGCCTGGACGAAAATGAGGTCGTCTACGAATCCCGCCGCTGTCTTTCCTGCGGCAATTGCTACGAGTGCGACGGCTGTTACGGTGCCTGCCCGGAAGACGCCATCGTCAAGCTGGGTCCCGGCAATGGCTACCGGGTCAACACGGACCTGTGCACCGGCTGTGCCGTCTGTTTCGAACAGTGCCCCTGTCACGCGATCGAGATGACCCCTGAACCCACTGCCGCGCCCGTTGCGGCGGAATGAACCGGCAAGCGGCGGCAACCGTGCCGCCCGCGACCCCGGCGAGGACGCAAGCATGCCCGACGAGACCCGCCCGAATCAAAAAACCGCCCCGCCTTCGGCTGCGGAAACGGTCGCCATCATGGATGGCAACGAAGCGGCGGTCACGGTTGCGTACAAGGTCAATGAGGTCTGCGCCATCTATCCGATCACGCCCTCCTCGCCGATGGCCGAACTGGCCGACCAGTGGTCGGCCGAGGGCAGGGTCAACATCTGGGGCAACGTCCCCGACGTTGTGGAGATGCAAAGCGAAGGCGGCGCCGCCGGTGCCTTGCACGGGGCCCTGCAGACTGGCGCCCTGACCACCACCTACACGGCCTCCCAGGGCCTGCTTTTGATGATTCCCAACATGTACAAGATCGCGGGCGAGCTGACGGCCGCGGTCTTTCACGTCGCCGCGCGTTCGCTGGCCGCGCAGGCGCTGTCGATCTTCGGCGATCACTCCGACGTCATGGCCGTGCGGTCAACGGGCTTTGCCATGCTGGCGTCCGGATCGGTCCAGGAGGCGCACGACATGGCGTTGGTGGCGCAGGCCGCCACGCTGGAGGCGCGCGTCCCCTTCGTTCACTTTTTCGACGGCTTCCGGACGTCGCACGAGGTGAATGAAATAACCGTTCTGTCCGATGACCAGATCCGCGCCATGATCGACGACGAGCTGGTGCGGGGGCACCGGTCGCGGGCGCTGAACCCGGATGCGCCGTTCATCCGCGGGACGGCGCAGAACCCGGACATCTACTTCCAGGCGCGGGAGACGGTGAACCCGTTCTATGCGCGCACGCCCGAGATCGTCGAGGGCGCAATGCAGCGTTTTGCCGAGATCACCGGTCGGACCTATCGGCCGTTCGACTATGTCGGTCCGGCCGATGCCGAACGGGTGATCGTGATCATGGGGTCGGGCGCCGATACGGTGCAGGAAACCGTCAAGCATATGTCGGCCGCGGGCGAGAAGGTCGGCCTGCTGCAGGTGCGCCTCTACCGCCCGTTTTCCACCGCCCACTTCCTTGCCGCCCTGCCGGCCTCGGTCAAGGCGATCGCTGTACTGGACCGGACCAAGGAACCGGGTGCGATCGGCGAGCCGCTGTATCTGGACGTGGTCGCCGGGCTGGCCGAGGCCGCTTCGGAGGGGGCGCTACCCATGACCGAAATGCCCCGGATAGTCGGCGGGCGCTACGGCCTGTCGTCGAAGGAGTTCACGCCGGCGATGGTCAAGGCGGTGTTCGAGGCGCTGGCGGATCCGTCGCCGCGGAACCACTTCACCGTCGGGATCCATGACGACGTTTCCGGCACCAGCCTGGACTACGATCCGGATTTCCATCTCGAGCCCGAGGCGAACCGCACCGCGGTGTTCTTCGGACTGGGCGCCGATGGCACCGTGGGCGCCAACAAGAACGCGATCAAGATCATCGGCGCGACGCCCGGCCGCTTCGCGCAGGCCTATTTCGTCTACGATTCGAAGAAATCAGGATCGCAGACGGTGTCGCACCTACGGTTCGGCCCGGAACCCATCCGCGCGCCTTATCTGGTGCAGTCGGCGGACTTCGTCGGTTGCCATCAGTTCCAGTTCGTCGAGACCACCGATCTTCTCAGCCGGGCGGCGCCGGGCGGCACGTTCCTGTTGAACAGCCCCTACGGGCCCGACGCGGTCTGGGAGAATCTTCCGGCAAACTTGCGCCGGGAGATCGTCGCGAAGAAGCTGCGCTTCCACGTGATCGACGCCTACAAGGTCGCCGCCGACGCCGGTCTCGGGCGGCGCATCAACACCATCATGCAGACCTGCTTCTTCGCCCTGTCCGACGTGATGCCGCCCGCCGATGCGATCGCGGAGATCAAGGATGCAATCCGTAAGTCCTATGCGAAGAAGGGCGCGGACATCGTTCGCCAGAACTTCGATGCCGTCGACCAGGCGCTGGCGCATCTGCACGAGGTGAAAGTGCCCAAGACCGCGGGCAAGGCGGCGGAACGCCGGTCCCTGGTGCCCGACGAGGCGCCCGACTTCGTACGGCAGGTGACGGTGGCCATGATGGCCGGGCGCGGCGACGACCTGCCGGTCAGCGCCCTGCCGGTGGACGGGACCTATCCCAGCGGCACGGCCGCATGGGAACGCCGCAACCTGTCCCAGTTCGTGCCCGAGTGGGAGCCCGATCTCTGCATTCAATGCGGCAACTGCAGTTTCGTCTGTCCGCACAGCGTGATCCGCGCGAAGTTCTATCACCAGGATCTGCTGGACGGGGCGCCCGAGGCGTTCAAGTCTGCGGCGACCGACGCCCGCGGCTTTCCCGAAACTCGCTATACCCTGCAGATCGAGCCCGACGCCTGCACCGGCTGTTCGCTGTGCGTCGAGGCCTGCCCGGTCAGAAGTCCGACCGAGACCGGCCGGCGCGCGATCAATATGGGCGAAAAGGACCCGATCCTGGAGCGTGAGCGTGGGAACTGGGCCTTCTTCCAGCACCTGCCGGTCAACGACCGGTCCCGTGTCCAATTCTCGACCGTGCGCGGCGCCCAGTTCCTGCAGCCGCTGTTCGAATTCTCTGGCGCCTGCGCCGGCTGCGGCGAGACGCCGTACGTCAAGCTGCTGTCGCAGCTTTTCGGCGACCGGCTGATCGTCGCCAACGCGACGGGCTGTTCGTCGATCTATGGCGGCAACCTGCCGACGACGCCCTGGGCGAAGAACGCAGAAGGGCAGGGACCGGCCTGGTCGAACTCGCTGTTCGAGGACAATGCCGAGTTCGGTTTCGGGTTCCGGCTGGCCGCCGACAAGCACCTGGCCGAGGCCCGCAGGCTGGCCGAGCGTCTGAAACCCGATCTGGGGGCCGAATCGGTCGACGCCATCCTGGACGCCCCGCAGCGCACCGAATCCCAGATCCACGCCCAGCGCGACCGGGTCGGCGTCCTGAAGGAACGGCTCGCCGGGATGGAGGGCGAGACGGCGCGGCACCTGCTGTCGGTGGCCGACCACCTGGTGCGCCGGTCGATCTGGATCGTCGGCGGCGACGGCTGGGCCTACGACATCGGGTCGGCGGGCCTGGACCACGTGCTGGCCAGCGGCCGCAACGTCAATGTCCTGGTCCTGGACACCGAGGTCTATTCCAACACCGGCGGCCAGATGTCCAAGGCGACGCCGATCGGCGCGATGGCGAAGTTCGCAGCCGGCGGCAAGGCGGTCGGCAAGAAGGACCTGGCGCTGCAGGCGATCTCCTACGGCAACGTCTATGTGGCGCGGGTCGCGATGGGGGCCAACCCGCAGCAGACCCTGCTGGCCTTTCGCGAGGCGGAGGTCTATGACGGCCCGTCCCTGATCCTGGCTTACAGCCACTGCATCGCCCACGGCATCAACATGGCGAAGGGGCTGGACCAACAGCAGCTTGCCGTTCATTCTGGCTACTGGCCGCTGTTGCGTTACAACCCGGAACTCCGGCAGTCGGACGAGAATCCGTTCCTATTGGATTCCCAACGTCCGAAGATCAAGCACCGGGCCTATGCGGAGAACGAGCTGCGCTATCGCATGCTGGGCCTGACCAAGCCCGAGCGTGCCGAAGAGCTGATGGCGCTGGCGCAGGAGACGCTGGACCGCAAGTGGCGAGTCTACGAGGACATGGCCCTGGGCGGCCTGCACGACCGGGGATAGGGGAACGGCGATGGACCTTTCGACCGACTATATGAAACTGCCGCTGAAGCACCCGGTGGTGGCTTCCGCCTCGCCGCTGTCGACCGACCTCGACGGGATCAGGCGCCTGGAGGACGGCGGTGCCGCGGCGATCGTCATGTTTTCGCTGTTCGAGGAGCAGTTGCGCCAGGAAGTCGCGGCGCTGGATCACCTGACCGCAAGCGGCGGCGAGAGCTTTGCCGAATCCCTGTCCTATTTCCCGGCCGTCGACGACTACGCCGTCGGTCCCGACCGGTATCTGAACCTGATCCGCCGCGCCACCGAGGCGGTGGAGGTGCCGGTGATCGCCAGCCTGAACTGCGTCACCGCCGAGGGCTGGAGCGATTTCGCGGCGGCGATGGCCGACGCCGGCGCGGCCGCGATCGAGCTCAACCTGTTCTACCTTGCCGGCGACCCGGAGATGGACGGGCGCGCTGTCGAGGCGCTGTATATCGATGCCCTGAAGGCGGTGCGGGGGGCGGTTTCGGTGCCGGTGGCCCTGAAGCTGAACCCCTATTTCAGCGCCTTTGCCAACATGGCGCGCCAGTTCACCGAGAACGGCGCCGACGGGCTGGTCCTGTTCAACCGCTTCTACCAGCCCGATTTCGACCTTGACGCGCTGGACGTCTCGTCCAGCCTGACGCTGAGCCATTCATTGGAAATGCGCCTGCCGCTCAGATGGATCGCCATGCTGCACGGGCGGGTGGACGCGTCGCTGGCCGCGACCACCGGGGTCCAGTCGCCCGACGAGGTGATCAAATTTCTGTTAGCGGGCGCCGACGCGGTCATGTCCACCTCGGCCCTGCTGCGCAACGGGCCGGGCCATATCCAGATCCTGGTCGATGGCCTGGCCGACTGGATGGGGCGGCGTGGTTTCCCGTCCGTTAAGGCCATGAAAGGCGCGCTCAGCCAGGCCCAGGCGGCCGATCCTTCGGCCTTCGCCAGGGCCAACTACGTCAAGATGTTGGAGGCCTGGAAACACCCCTATCTGCAGGCGGAGATGTGAGCGGCACCGACGCAGGGTCGACCGGCCCGCCGCGGTGGCCTTGCTTAACGCCCGTTAGTCATCCCTTTGAAATAGAACGGAAACTATAAAATTTAACACTTATACAAGTGTGTGCACTCTAAGCTTGCCTAGGGGCAACTTGGAGTACCGTTATGACAATTCCGGTTCCAGCCAACGAGCAAGACCGGCTTCGGGCACTTAAAAGGCTAGAGATACTAGACACACCGCCCGAAGCGGCCTTCGATCGGATCACCAGCATCGCCGGCGTGGTCCTGGGAACCCCGATCGCACTGGTTTCGCTGATTGACGAATCGCGGCAATGGTTCAAATCGAGGGTCGGCCTCGAGGCCGAGGAGACGCCGCGCGAGGATGCCTTCTGCGCCCATGCGATCTGCGGCGAGGATGTATTCATCGTCAACGATGCAAGCGCCGATCCGCGCTTTTCCGAGAACCCCCTGGTCACCGACAACCCCAACATCCGGTTCTACGCCGGCGCACCGCTCAAGGCGCCTGGCGGCGCCAACCTGGGGACGCTGTGCGTGATCGACCGCGAACCGCGCGACTTTTCCGCCGAGCAAAAAGGCGTCTTGGCGAATCTTGCCGAACTCGTCGTCCGCGAGCTCGAGCTGCGCAAGGCCGCCAACAGCGACCCCCTGACCGGCGCATCGAACAGGGGCCAGTTCATGCGGTTCGGCGATTGTGAGTGGAGCCGCGCCGCGCGGTTCGGCCACCCCTTGACCGTCATGCTGCTGGATATTGACCATTTCAAGCAGGTCAACGACACCTACGGGCATGATGCCGGCGATGATGCGCTACGCGCCGTGTCGACTGTCTGCAGGAGAAGCTTGCGCAGCCATGATCTTTGGGCGCGGCTGGGCGGCGAGGAATTCGCCGTCCTGTTGATCGAGTCCACGGCCGAAGAGGCGCGCCTCATGGCGGAACGGCTGCGAAAGGCCGTCTCGAAGCTGGAGATCAAAAGCCAGGGCAAGACATTCGGCATGACTGCCAGCATCGGCCTTGCCGCAGCGGACGTCGACGGCGAAACGCTGGAAGACGCCTTGCGGCGTGCCGACGAGGCGCTGTACCGCGCCAAGGAAGCCGGCCGCAACCGCGTCGAAATTGCCGACGCGGCGCCGGTCTGCCCAGTGAAATTGGCGAAGGCCGCCGCCGAGTAGGGCCGCCGCGCCGATCAGTAGGCCGCGTCGCGACCTTCCGCCTTGGCGATCTCCCGGGCGTTGGGATTGACCGACGGCCGGAACGGCATTTCCACCACCTCGGCGTCCACCGGCTGGCCTGGTTCGGTCTGATACTCCTTGGGCAGCCAGATCTTCAGTTTCGTTCCCAGCGCCGTCATCCCGACCGGCACGTGGCCCATCGCGATGTTGGTTTCCAGCTCTGGCGAGTACCAGGGCGAGGTGACATAGCCGACCGGCTTGCCGCCGTCGGCGCCGGAGATCAGCCAAAAGTCGGGCGCGTATTCCTCGATCGGCTTGCCCTTCAGGGTCATGCCCACCAGGGTCAGCTTGAACGGCGGATTGCCGGCCTCGATCTGGGCCAGGACCTCCTCCAGCCGCGCCTTGCCCACATAGTCCGCCTGCTTCTTGCGCGGCACCTGGTAGCCCAGATTACACTGGAACGGCAGCGTCTCGGCGTCCAGGTCTTGGCCCCAGGACAGGATGCCGGCGGCGATCCGGCGATGATGCGCCGGTGCGATCACCATCAGGTTGTGCGCCTTGCCCGCCTCCAGGACGGCGTTCCAAACCTTCTCCGCGTGCAGCGAGGTGTCGCGCGCATAGATCTCGTAACCCTTCTCGCCGGTAAAGCCGGTCTGGGAAATGATGACGTCGCAGCCCGCGATCTTGGCTTCCAACAGGCCGTAGGACGGGATTTCCTGGACCTCCGGTCCGACGAGGTCGGTCATCAGGCCGACCGATTTCGGTCCCTGGATCTGCAGCGGGCAGACGTCGATCTCGTCGATCTCCACGTCATAGCCCTTGCCCACGTTGACGCCCTGCAGCCAGAACATGATGTCGGAGTCCGACAGGCTGAACCAAAATTCGTTCTCCGACAGGCGCAGCAGCACGGGATCGTTCAGAACCCCGCCCTTCTCGTTGCACAGGATCACGTATTTGGCGGCCATCGGCTGGATGCGGGTCGCATCGCGGGTGATCACGTAGTTGACGAATGCCTCGGCATCCGGACCGGCGACGCGGATCTGGCGTTCCACCGCCACGTTCCACATCGTCACGTGGTTGACCAGCGCCTCGTATTCGACCATGGCGCCGCCGTTCTCGGGCCTGACATAGCCGCGCGGGTGATAGATCCGGTTGTAGACGGTGGCGCGCCAACAGCCTGCCTCGTGCGACAGATGCCAGTAGGGCGATTTGCGCACCCTGGTCGAGATCAGCATCTGGACCGGCGTCGGGCCGCTCTGGCGAAGGTTGATCGGCACCTTGCGGTCCGACTGGTCGACCGAATCCTGATAGTTCACCATGACGGCGCATCCTTCCTTGCAACCGGGGCGGAACCTCACGCCCACGCCTGTTGAAACCCGCCGCGCGCCCGGCGCGCGGGAGGCCCAAAGTGCATGGGCGCGAGATCGCAGGATGGCCTGCAAGCGACCAATTGTCTCGCCCCCGCGACAACGGATGTCGGTTAAGCCCCTCTCCCTGGAGGGAGAGGGGTTGGGGTGAGGGTGTTACAGGCGTCGGACACCTCAACCCCCTCATCCGGCCCTTCGGGCCCCCTTCTCCCCATCGGGGAGAAGGGGGTTCCTTGTTGCAAAGACGACGAATTCTGCTCTAATTCCGCCAGAGTGCGCGACGGCGGGAGGAGGGCGTTGTGTTTCACGGGACGGTCAAGGACACGCCGGTTCAGATCGGCTTTCTGTTGCTGCCAAACTTCTCGATGGGCGGGTTCGTGTCGGCGGTCGAGCCGCTGCGCCTGGCGAACTGGGTCAGCGACAATACGCTTTACCGATGGGAGCTGTTCTCGCGCGACGGCCGGCCGGTGGCCGGGTCTAACGGGATCTCGGTCAACGTGGACCGGGCGATCGCGGAAGTGGAGACCCATCCGATGGTCTTCGTCTGCGGCGGCATCGATATCCGCAACCAGGAAGACGACAAGGTGCTTTCCTGGCTGCGCCGATTGGCCCGGCGCGGCGCCCGGCTGGGTGCCCTGTGCACGGGCACGCACACGCTGGCCCGGGCGGGATTGCTGGACAACCACCGCTGCACGATCCACTGGGAGAACCTGCCGGCCTTCGTCGAGGAGTTTCCCCACATCGAGGTCACCGACGACCTCTACGAGATCGACCGGGGACGGCTGACCTGTGCCGGCGGTACCGCGGCGCTGGACATGATGCTGCATTTCATTGCCGAGCAGTTCGGCCGCGAGCTGGAAATGGCGGTCTCCGAGGAGCTGATCTACGGCAACATCCGCGAGGGGACGGACGTCCAGCGGATCGCCATGCCGCAGCGGTTCGGCGTGACCCACGGCAAGCTGCTGGAGGTGATCGCCATCATGGAGGAGAACCTGGAACGGCCGAAAAGCCAGCAGGATCTGGCCGGGGCGGTAGGGCTGTCGACCCGCCAGCTGGAGCGGCTGTTCCGCAAGTACCTGCAGCGCACACCGACGCGGTTCTATCTTGAGCTGCGCCTGAAGCGGGCGCGCCAGTTGTTGTTGCAAACCGCGATGTCGGTGCTGGACGTGGCGCTGGCGGCCGGCTTCGTCTCGGCCTCGCATTTCTCCAAATGCTATCGCGACCACTATGGCTGCGCGCCGCGCGACGAACGCCGCGCCCTGTTAGGGGGCGCGGTCGAAAAGCCCCTCTCCCTGGAGGGAGAGGGGTTGGGGTGAGGGTGTTACGTCAGTCGGACACCTGAACCGCCTCATCCGCCCTTCGCGACGGCCACTTCGTGGCCTCCTCAGGGCTTCGGGCCACCTTCTCCCCACAGGGGAGAAGGGCCTCACTTTCCCTCGTCGCCTGCCAATTCCTGCAGCAATTTGTTCCGGCGAACGGCTTGAGCATGGCGCAGGCCGGCCAGCCCGATGTCCTCGGCTTTGCGGTCGGTCAGCACGCCGGAGCTTTGCACGATGTCTGCCACCATCTCCTCCTGCCGGTAGGCCATGATGTGGACGCCGTGGACGCCTTCTATCTCTTTGAGCTGCTGGATCAGTTCCACGCAGATGGCGCGGCCCTCTTTCTTCGGGTCCGTGGCGCCCTCCATCCGTTTGATCGCCGCGTCGGGGATGTGAATGCCGGGCAGGCGGCTGTTCATCCAGCGCGCCGACTTGGCAGAAGGCAGCGGCCCCGCGCCGGCCAGGATGAAGCTCTTCTCGTGCAGGCCCAGGTCCCGGACTCGCGTCATGAATTCCTCGAACGCGGGGATGTCGAAGCAGTAATTGGTCTGGAAGAACTGGGCGCCCGCGGCGATCTTCTTGGCCATGCGAAGCGGCCGGAAGTCGCGCGGCGGCGAGAATGGATTGGCGGCCGCGCCCAGGAACACCCGCGGCGGCGCCGTGATCGTGCGACCCGACAGAAAGCGCCGGTCGTCGCGCATTGCCCGGATCGTCTCCAACAGCGAAATCGAGTCCAGGTCGAACACCGGCTTGGCCTCGGGCTGATCGCCGATCCCAACCCCGTCGCCGGTCAGGCACAGGATGTTGCACACGCCCATAGCCGCGGCGCCCAGGACGTCGCCCTGGACGGAAAGCCGGTTGCGGTCGCGGCAGGAAACCTGCATCACCGGCGCCAGGTCGGCGTGGGTCAGCAGCGCGCAGACGCCGACGCTGGACATGTGGACGTTGGCGCCCGAATTGTCGGTCGCATTGATGGCGTCGCACGCCTCCGCCAGCACCGCGGCGCGCGAGAATACGTCGCGCGGGTTGGCCGAGTCGGGCGGATTGAGTTCCGCGGTGATCGTGAAGACGCCCTTGCGCAGCAGGTGTTCCAGCCGGCCGTGCGACGAATGCCCCGGCGGCGGGTCGCCCGGGACGGCATAACCGAACAGATCGCCCGGCGTCGGTTCGTTTTCGAGGCTCACTGTCGCCGTCGCCTCAAACCATGTTGCAGGACCCGCAGCCAGGACGAGGTGTCCTGCAGCCGGTGGTCGATGGGGTGCTGGATCTCCATGATCCGGTCTGGGTCGGCCATACTGCGCGCCCCTTCCCAGGCCGCGACCCAGACGCACTTCATCTCCGGCAGCACCTCGCACCCGCCGTCCTGCCGCACGCCGCCGCAGGGACCGTTGCGCAGGTTCTTGGGGCAGTTCATGGGGCAGGACATGCCGGTATGGCTCAGCGCGCACTGGCCGCACATCTTGCAATCGAACATGGCGCCCTTGATGTGGCGCTCCACCACCGTGACCGGCCGCTGCAGCCTGTTGTAGCCGATCCAGCCGACCAGCGGGCGGAGCAGGAACAACAGCCATTCGAAGCGGCCATAAAGCCCGTCCAGGAACGCGGCATGCCGGACCGACCAGCGGCGTGCTACCAGCATGGTCAGCCTCCGGCGCCCGGGCCGTATTCCAGCGCCGCGTCCTGAAGCCAGCGCCAGGCATAATCGGCGAAACTGCGGCCGACGGTGATCTCGTAGGCGATTTCTTCCGTGGGCCGGTGCAGGATCACGGTCGCCTTGGCCAGCAGGCTGCGGGCGCAGTGGCCAGGGAGGAACCGTGCTGGATCCAGGTCCAAGGTCATGCCCTTGGCCAGCACATCGGGCGCGCGCGGACCGGCCAATGACAACGTCGTGGCGGCGTTGCCCAGCACCGTTGCCGCAGCGTGCAGGGGGCCGAGCGTCGTTTCCAGCGCCGCGGCGGTGTCCGCCTCGGCTGCCGCCGCTGTCTCGATCAGCCATTCGTCCGGGCCCAGCCACAGGATCGTGGCGTCGGACCCGGCGCGACCGGTGTTGGGTTCCGTCGGCGGCTCGATCCCGCCGGCGCCGGAAACGGCGGCCATGAAGGCCGGATCGGCGACATCGCCGCGCAGGTTGATCCGCCCGCGCGGGGCGCATACGTCGAGCCTGACTTGACCGCCCTCCATCGGGGCGTGCGTCAGATGGTCCAGCGGCGACTGTTTTTCGAAACCCTCAGCCATGCAGCCGCGCCCCCTTCGGATCGTAGAACACGGGGTCGCAGATCTCCGCCGGCACGGGTTTGCCGTCCAGCGGCACGTAAACCGTGCGGGAATCGCGGTCCGGGCCGCCACGCACCAGGGCCAGGGCGATCGACCGGTCCAGGGCCGGGCTCCAATAGCTGGAGGTGACGTGGCCGATCATCGTTGCGGGCAGTCCCGCGGGCGGTTCCGGCACGATCTGCGCCCCTTCCGGCAGCACCACGGCAGGGTCTTCCGTCTTCAGCCCGACCAGGCGCTTGCGGTCGGGGTCGGTCATCGCGCTGCGCTGCAGCGAGCGGCGCCCCAGGAAGTCCTTCTTCTTGCTGAGGATCCACTGCATCCCCAGGTCGACGGGCGAGACGGTCCCGTCGGTTTCCTGGCCGACCATGATGAAGCCTTTTTCCGCGCGCAGCACGTGCATCGCCTCGGTGCCGAAGGGCGTGATGCCGTGCTCGGCGCCCGGTTCCATCAAGGCGCGCCACAACGCCATGCCGTGGCCTGCCGGCACGTTGATCTCGTAGGACAGCTCGCCGGTGAAACTCACCCGGACCACGCGCGCCGGCAGGCCGGCCACCGTGCCGTCGCGCCAGGACATGAACGGAAACGCATCCGGCGCCAGGTCGATGTCGTCGGTCAGCCCGGCCAGCACGTCACGCGCCTTCGGGCCGGCCAGTGTCGCCACGGCGAACTGCTCGGTCACGGAGGTCATGAAGACCTTGAGGTCGGGCCACTCCGTCTGCCGCCATTCCTCCAGCCAGGCCAGCACCCGGGCCGCGTTGCCGGTGGTGGTGGTCATCAGGAACCGGTCCTCGCCCAGCCGCGCGGTCACCCCATCGTCCAGCACCATGCCGTCCTCAACCAGCATCAGCCCGTAACGGCAGCGTCCCACCTCCAGCTTGTTCCAGGCATTGGTATAGACCCGGTTCAGGAAGGTGACCGCATCCGGCCCCTGGACCACGATCTTGCCGAGGGTCGTCGCATCCATGATGCCGACGGCGTTACGCACGGCCAGGCATTCGCGGGCAACCGCGTCGTGTTTCGATTCGTCTCCCTGCGGATAATAGAAGGGCCGCTTCCACTGTCCCACGTCTTCGAATACGGCGCCCGCCTGTTCGTGCCAGGCATGCATCGGGGTGCGCCGTACCGGGTCGGCCAGCGGGCCGACGTCCCGGCCGGCGAGCGCGCCGAACGTGAGCGGCGTGTAGGGCGGGCGAAAGGTTGTCGTTCCGACTGCCGGGATCGGCAGGTCCAGCGACTGGGCCAGGATGGCAAGTCCCGGGATGTTGGCCGTCTTGCCCTGGTCGGTGCCCATGCCCAGGGTCGTGTAGCGTTTCAGGAGCTCGACCGACTGGTAGCCTTCGCGCGCCGCCAGCATCACGTCGGCGGCGGTCACGTCGTTCTGGAGGTCCACGAACCGCTTTGCCTCGGCGGCGGCGTTCGGCGCGGGGACCAGCCAGACCGGCTGCAGCGGCGCCCCGGCCGATTCGGGCTCCGTGCGCGGCGCGTTCGCGGCGGGCGTGAACCCGGCGTCGGCGGCCGCCGCGCTTCCGGCCGCGTGGCCGTCGCATATGCAGGCGGCGGTGTCGAACGCACCCGCCGCGGCGCCGGCCGACCGCGCCGCCTGGGGCGAACGGTCGGGCAGAAAGGCCGCGAGTCCGTCGTCGAACCGCAGCTTGCCCTGGGACTGGGAGAACAGGTGAACGGCCGGGTTCCAGCCGCCGGCCATGGCGATCAGGTCGCAGCCGATGCTGCGCGCCGGCCCTGCCAGTTTGCCGTCGGGGCCCAGCGGCGCCACCCGGGCCGCGCGCACCCGCTGCCGGCCCGACGTGTCGACCACGGCGTGGCCGTCCAGAACCGTCAGCCCCGCGTCGCGCGCCGTCTGAGCCGCGGGACCTTTGACGTCGGGCCTGAGGTCGACGACCGCGGCAATCCCGACACCGGCCCGGGCCAGTTCCAGGGCCGTCGGATAAGCGCTGTCGTTGTTGGTCACGACGACGGCACGCCGGCCCGGCCGGACGGCGAACCGGTTCAGATAGGCCCGCATCGCGCCGGCCAGCATGATGCCCGGCCGGTCGTTGTTCGCGAAGATCAGCGGGCGTTCGAACGCGCCGGTGGCCAGAACGACCTGTCCGGCCCGGATGCGCCACAGTCGTTGCCGTGGCAGGTGCGCAGGCGCGGCGGGACCCAGGTGGTCGGTCACCCGTTCCACGCCGATCAGGAAGTTGTGGTCGAAATAGCCGGTCACGGTGGTTCGCGTGAGAAGGCGCACGTTCTCCATCGCCGCCAGGGCGCCGGTCGTTTCGTCGAGCCAGGCCGCATCGGCGTCGCCCGTATCCAGCAAGGATCCGCCCAGCAGGTGTGCGTCTTCCGCCAGGATCACCCGTGCGCCTGCGTCGGCCGCCGCCCGGGCCGCGGCAAGGCCGGCCGGACCGCCGCCGACGACCAGCACGTCGCAATGGGCGTTCATGCGTTCGTAGCGGTCCGGGTCCGGTCCTTCCGGCGCACGTCCCAGGCCGGCCGCGTGCCTGATCACCCATTCGTAAAAATGCCAGCCGCCGCGCGGCCACATGAATGTCTTGTAATAGAACCCCCCCGGAATCAGACGGCTGGCCAGGTTGTTGACCGCGCCGATATCGAACTGCACGCCGGGCCAGCAGTTGACGCTGCTGGCCGACAGGCCGTCATAGAGTTCGATCTGCGTCGCCCTGAGGTTGGGGATCGTGCGCGGGCCGGTTTCCAGCTGCACCAGGGCGTTCGGCTCTTCCGCCCCGGCCGACAGGATGCCGCGCGGCCGGTGGTACTTGAAACTGCGGCCGACCAGATGCCCGCCGTTAGCCAGCAGGGCCGACGCCAGCGTGTCGCCGGCAAAACCCTGATAGCGCCGGCCGTTGAAGGTGAAGCCAAGCGGCTGGGTCCGGTCGATGCGGCCGCCGACGGAAAGGCGATAGGTTCCGGCGCCCGTCATGTCTCGCCGTCTCCATTGCCGGGCGGCGGTTCGCCCATGCGGTAGACCGCGACGATTTCGTGGGTCACCGTGTGCCGTTCCGCGTTGAACCAGCGGCCGCAGCCGTGGCTGTGGCACCAGCGTTCGCGATGCGGGCCCTTGGGATTGGCGCGCATGAACAGATAGTCGGCCCAGGCCGCCTCGCCCAAGGCATCGGGGTCGGCCGGCCGCACGATATGCGCTTCGCCACCGCAGCTGAACTCACTTTCGTCGCGCGGGCCGCACCAGGGGCAGGGGATCAGCAGCATGGCGGCCTCAATGGGCGACGGCGGCGGCGCCGTGCTCGTCGATCAACGCGCCACTGGCGAACCGCTCCAGGGTAAAGGCTTCGTTCAGGCGGTGCGGACGGTCCTGGGCGATGGTGTGGGCGAACACCCAGCCGGATCCGGGGGTCGCCTTGAAGCCGCCGGTCCCCCAGCCGCCATTGAGATAGAGGCCGGATACCGGGGCCTTGGCGACGATCGGGCTGGCATCGGGGCAGACGTCGACGATGCCGCCCCACTGGCGCAGCATCCGCAGCCTGGAGAATATCGGAAACAGCTCCAACAGCGCACCCATCTGGCCTTCGATGATCTGGAAACTGCCGCGCTGGGAGTAGGAATTGTAGCCGTCGACCCCGGCGCCGATGACCAGCTCGCCTTTGTCGGACTGGCTGACATAGACATGAACCGCGTTCGACATCACCACATTGTGGATGATCGGCTTGACCGGTTCGGAGACCAGCGCCTGCAGGGCATGGCTCTCGATCGGCAGCCTGAGGCCCGCCATCGCCGCCAGCACGCTGGAATGGCCGGCCGCGACCAGCCCCACCTTGTCCGCCGCGATTGCGCCGCGGGTGGTCTCGACGCCACGGACTTTGCCGTCGGTCACCGTGATGCCGGTGACCTCGCAGTTCTGGATGATGTCGACGCCCAGTGCGTCGGCCGCCCGGGCGAAGCCCCAGGCCACCGCGTCGTGCCGGGCGACGCCGCCGCGGCGCTGCAGGGACGCGCCCAGGATGGGATAACGCACGTCCTGCGCGGTGTTGATGATGGGTACCTCGGCCTTGACCCCCGCGGTGTCCAGGATTTCCGAATCGACGCCGTTCAGCTGGATCGCCCGGACCCGGCGGGACATTTCCTTAAGGTCGTGCTCGTTGTGGGCCAGATTAAGAACGCCGCGCTGGCTCAACATGATGTTGAAGTTCAGCTCCTGGCTGAGCCCCTCGAAAAGCTGCAGCGATTTTTCGTAGAGGTGGGCGCTTTCGTCCCACAGATAGTTGGACCGGATGATCGTGGTGTTACGTCCGGTATTGCCGCCGCCCAGCCAGCCCTTTTCCAGCACCGCCACGTTGGTCAGCCCGTGTTCCTTGGCTAGGTAATAGGCCGTCGCGAGACCATGGCCGCCGCCGCCGACGACGATGACGTCGTAGGAGGGGCGCGGGTCCGGGCTGCGCCAGGCCCGGGACCAGCCGCGGTGATAGCGCAGCGCATTGCGGGCGAGAGAAAAGATGGAGTACCGGGCCATGAACGCCTCGTCGGTCGGCAGTCCGGCAACTTTAGCGGCGTGCGGCGCGGCGGGACTAGCGGGAAACCGACATGTGCTGTCGTGTCGCGCCGATCCTTCACTGCGAAACCCGCGCGGGAATGCCGCCGAAGGGCGTCCCGAGGTGTCGCTCGGCGATAAGGAACCGGCGCGGATGAGACATCGGCCCGGAGACGGGGACGGTATGATTACAGTCAGTTCAGTCATGATCGGAAACGTGCGGATCGAGCGGCGCGATTGGGCGGTGTTCGAGAGTTGCCGTTGGGTGGCCGCGCGTCGAAACCCTGTCCAGACGGACGTTTACGGGAACAGCGCATGTACACGAAAATCATGGTGCCCGTGGATCTGACCCATATCGAGCGTCTTAAAAAGGCGCTGACCACGGCCACGGATCTTGCCAAGCATTACGGCATTCCAATTCTGTTCGTCGGGGTGACTGCGGAGCCGCCGACGGAACTGGGGCACACGCCGGAGGAATACGCCGAACGCCTTGAGGAGTGGTCGGCGCGGCAGGCGGAACAGCATGGGCTGACCATCGAAAACGCGGCCTATTCCAGCCACGATCCGACCATCGATCTCAACGACACATTGATTGCCGCTGCGGCGGAGAACGGGGCGGATCTGATCGTGATGGCCTCCCACATTCCGGGACTGCCGGAGCATTTTTTCGCCTCGCACGCGGGCGCGGCGGCGTCGCACGCCAAGATCTCGGTTTTCGTCGTCCGATAGGGGCGGGATCGGATCCGCACCATGGGCGGACGAGGAGGGGAGCGGCCGCAGAATTTCGCGGACAATCAAACGAAGAAGGCCGGGCTGATCGGTGCGACCGTGCCGATCACGCAGCAATCGACGCCCGGCACTGAAAAAGGGAAGGAAACACGATGAGTAAGACGCCCGGATTCACGCCGGAGGGCCCGGCGGACGTTATCGAGACCGACTACACGGTCGGCCAGGACAATATCCAGCCGCAGGTCGGGCCGTTTGGCCTGGACATTCACAATCCGGTCTTCATGATTTCCGGCCTCACCATCGTCGCCTTCGTGTTCTTCTCGCTGGCTTTGCCGGAACAGGCGGGAGCGCTCTTCGGCTGGCTGCGCCCGGCGGTGACCTCGACCTTCGACTCGTTCTTCCTTCTGGCTGGCGACATCTTCGTCGTTGTCATTGTGGTGATCATGGTTTCGCCGCTGGGCAAGGTCCGCATCGGCGGCATGGATGCCAAGCCCGACTATTCCTATACCGGCTGGTTCGCCATGCTGTTCGCCGCTGGCATGGGCATCGGGCTCATGTTCTTCGGTGTTTCCGAGCCGATCTCTCACTTCTCGTCCTCGATTGCCGAGGGCGCCGGCGCCCCCGACAGCTGGGCGCCACTGGCAGGCGCGGCTGGCAATCCGGCGGAAGCGGAGCGGTTGGGCATGGCCGCAACCATCTTCCATTGGGGGCTTCATCCCTGGGCGGTCTATGCCGTCGTCGGGTTGTCGCTGGCCTTGTTCGCCTACAATAAAGGCCTGCCGCTGAGCGTGCGGTCGATGTTCTATCCCATCTTCGGCGAGCGGGTCTGGGGCTGGACCGGCCACGTCATCGATACCCTGGCCGTGTTCGCCACGCTTTTCGGGCTGGCGACCTCGCTGGGCATCGGGGCGGAGCAGGCCAACGCCGGCCTGGAGTTCCTGTTCGGTTTCCCCGTGAACGACGCGTCCAAGGTGCTGCTGATCACGGGCATCACGGCCGTAGCGCTGATCTCGGTCCTGATGGGACTCGATGCCGGGGTTAAGCGGCTGTCCGAGATCAACATGGTTCTGGCGGCCCTGTTGCTGTTGTTCGTCATTCTTACCGGGCCGACGCTGGCGATCATCACGGGTTTCTTCGGCAATCTCGTCGCCTATGCGGAGCACCTGCCGGCCCTGTCGAATCCGTTCGGACGCAGCGACGCCAACTTCTCCCAGGGCTGGACGTCGTTCTACTGGGCCTGGTGGATCTCCTGGTCGCCGTTCGTGGGCATGTTCATCGCCCGGGTCAGCCGCGGCCGCACGGTGCGCGAGTTCATCTTTTCGGTGCTGCTGATCCCGTCCCTGGTTTCGGTGTTGTGGATGACCGCCTTCGGCGGCACGGCGATCTCGCTCGTCGCCGGCGGCGTCACGGAAATCGCGGACGCAGCGCTGGAACTGAAACTGTTCACCATGCTGGACCAGCTTCCCCTGGCCGGCATCACGTCCTTCATCGGCATCGTGCTGGTGATCGTGTTCTTCGTCACCTCGTCGGACTCCGGCTCGCTGGTCATCGACACGATCACCGCCGGCGGCAAGATCGACGCGCCGGTGTCCCAGCGTGTGTTCTGGGCGACCTTCGAGGGCCTGGTGGCGATCGCACTGCTGCTGGGCGGAGGGCTTGGCGCGTTGCAGGCCGCATCGGTGTCGACCGGACTGCCTTTCGCCATCGTGCTGTTGTTGGGGTGTTATGCCCTCGTCAAGGGCCTGATGTCCGAACCGCGCACGCGCGACGGAGGATCGTAGGCGGCGGGCGGAAATGCGAAAAGGCCCGCCGGAAGGCGGGCCTTTTACAGGTACTTGCCGAACTACTCGGCGAGTTTCAGGTTCTGCGCCGCCTGTTTTCCGTTCCGCCCGGGCTGCAGCTCGAACTCGACCCGCTGGCCCTCGACGAGGCTGCCGAGACCAGCACGCTCGACCGCCGAGATGTGCACGAAAGCGTCTTTTGAGCCGTCTTCGGGGCTGATGAAGCCATAGCCCTTGACGGTATCGAACCACTTAACGGTTCCAACTGTCATTCGATCGTTCCTTCATAAGTGTGTCACCTGCCGGCGCCTTGGGCGTCTGCAGGCCTCTAATCAACGAATTCCGCGGGAGTCTCGACTTCGTCGGCGTGACAAGCCTGGTGGCCCAGGACTTCCGTGATGCTCTGCTTTTAAGGCCAAAGTGTTGATCAGGCAAGAATTCTCGATCTTGCGTTGCAACCAGCACGGGATTCCAGCCGTTTTCGGGGCTGCAGCGATTGCCACATGTCAAGGCCCGACCGGGCCTTCGGCGCTAGGCTTGCGAAATGACCGAGGCTGCCATCGACGGGAGTGGATACGATGGGCACGCTTGACAGGAGCTATGTGCACGGCACCAGCGCGATCCCTCTCAGCGGCGACACGATCGGTGGGCTGTTCGACAGGACCGTGGCGCGGCGGCCGGGTGGCGAAGCCCTGGTGGTCTGCCACCAGAATGTGCGGTGGAGTTGGGCCGACCTGAGCCGCGAGGTGGACGACCTGGCCGCCGGCCTGCTGGCGCTTGGTCTGGAGCCCGGCGAACGGATCGGGATCTGGTCGCCCAACAACGCGGAATGGGTGGTTACCCAGTTCGCGACGGCGAAGGCGGGGCTGATCCTGGTGAACGTCAATCCGGCCTATCGGCTGGCCGAGCTGGAATATGCGCTGAACAAGGTCAACTGCAGGGCGCTGATCACCGCGACCCGTTTCAAGTCCAGCGACTATATGGAAATGCTGGACGACCTGGCGCCGGAGATCGCCTCGGCCGAGCCGGGCCGGGTGCGCGCGGCCCGGCTGCCCGACCTGCGTTTCGTGATCACGCTGGATGCGGAGCCGCGTGCCGGCATGCTCACCTACGACGACGTCAAAGGGCGCGGCGGCTCGGACGAGCGAAAGCGGCTCGAGGAGCTTGCCACAACGCTGCAGTTCGACGACCCCATCAACATCCAGTTCACCAGCGGCACCACCGGTGCGCCCAAGGCCTCGACGCTGACCCACCACAACATCGTCAACAATGCCTTCTTTGCCGGCCAGATCATGGAGCTGTCCGAGGATGACAGGCTGTGCATCCCGGTCCCGATGTATCACTGCTTCGGCATGGTGCTGGGCACGCTGACCTCGGTCGCGCACGGCGCGACCATGGTGTTTCCCGCGGAAGGATTCGATGCGCTGGAAGTTCTGAAAGCGGTGTCCGCCGAGCGCTGCACCGCCTTGCACGGCGTCCCGACCATGTTCATCGCCGAGCTTGATCATCCGGCGTTCGCGGGTTTCGACCTCTCGACCCTGCGCACCGGCATCATTGCCGGCGCGCCATGCGCCGTGGAACTGATGAAGCGGCTGATCGGCGAGATGCACCTAGAGCAGATCACGATCGCCTACGGCATGACCGAGACCGGTCCGCTCAGCTTCTAGACCTCCGTGCACGACCCGCTGGAGCGGCGGGTGACGACGGTGGGCCGGGTCATGCCGCACACCGAGGTCAAGATCGTCGATGCACAAGGGCGCGTGGTTCCGGTGGACACGCCGGGCGAGCTTTTGACGCGGGGCTATTGCGTGATGCCCGGCTATTGGAACGATCCGAAAAAGACGGCGGACGCGATCGACGCGGCGCACTGGATCAAGTCGGGCGATATCGCGACCATCGACGCGGACGGATACTGCAAGATCGTCGGCCGGCTGAAGGAGATGCTGATCCGCGGCGGCGAGAACATCTTCCCACGGGAGATCGAGGAGTTCCTGCACACCCATCCGAAGATCGAGGACGTCCAGGTCATCGGCGTGCCCGATCCCAAGTACGGCGAACAGGTCTGCGCCTGGATCAAGCTGCATGCCGGAGAAACCGCGACCGCCGAGGAGATCCGGGCCTATTGCAAGGGCCAGATCGCCCACTTCAAGATCCCGTACCACGTCAAGTTCGTCGAAACCTTTCCGATGACCGTGACCGGCAAGGTTCAGAAGTTCATCATGCGCGAGCAGATGATCGAGGAACTGGCGGAACAGCAAAGCGGAACTGCATAGGCCATGTCCGAGGTCGCTTCCTTCTCCGTCGGCTACACCCGGTTCCTGGATCCGGCCGGCCGGCCGGTCGGGCCTCTTCCCCCGTTTGCCGCCGACGCCGACACCGTGATCGCGCTCTACCGGGCGCTGGTGCTGACCCGGACATTCGACGCCAAGGCGATCGCGCTGCAACGGACGGGCCGCCTTGGCACCTATGCCTCCTCCCTTGGCCAGGAGGCGGTCGCCGTCGGCGTCGGTGCTGCGATGCGCCCGGAAGACGTGCTGGTGCCGTCGTTTCGGGAACAGGGCGCGCAGATCCTGCGCGGCGTGGAGATGGCGGAACTGCTGCTCTACTGGGGCGGCGCCGAACGTGGCAGCGACTATTCCGGCCCGGTTGAGGATTTCCCCATTTGCGTGCCCGTCGGCACCCACGCGCCGCATGCCGCGGGCGTGGCGATGGCCTTCAAGCTGCGCGGCGAGGTGCGCTGTGCCGTCTGCGTTTTCAGCGACGGTGCGACGTCGTGCGGCGACGTCTATGAAGCGATGAACTTCGCGGGCGTGCGGCAGTTGCCGGTCGTCTTCGTGGTCAACAACAACCAGTGGGCCATCTCCGTGCCGCGGCAGGCCCAGACCGCCGCGCAGACGCTGGCGCAGAAGGCAATCGCGGCGGGATTTGACGGCGTGCAGGTCGACGGCAATGATGTCATTGCGGTGCGCGACGTGATGGAAAAGGCCCTGGCGCAGGCGCGCCAGGGCCTGGGGCCGACGCTGGTCGAGGCGATCACCTACCGCCTCAGCGATCATACGACTGCCGACGATGCCAGCCGCTATCGGGACGATGCCGAGGTCAGCGCCCGCTGGACCGAGGGCCCGGTGGCGCGCCTCAGGACCTATCTGTCGGACCTGGGAGCCTGGACCAAACAAGACGAGGAGGCTCTGATCGCCGACTGCGGGGCGCAGGTCGATGCGGCGGTCGAGATCTATCTGGCGACGCCGGCCCTGCCGCCGGAGGCGATGTTCGATCACCTTTACGCCGTCCTGCCGCCCAGCATTGCCGCGCAGCGCGCGGCGCTGCTTGCGTCGGACGAGGACGAGGCGGCGCCGGCATGAGCGAGATGACGCTTGTCGAGGCGGTCCGTGCCGCCCTGTTCCGGGAGATGGAGGAGGACGATGCCGTCCTGGTGCTGGGCGAGGATGTGGGTGTGGACGGCGGCGTGTTCCGGGCGGCGGACGGACTCGTTCAGCGGTTCGGGACCGACCGGGTTATCGACACGCCCCTGTCCGAATCGCTGTTCGCCGGACTTGCCGTGGGACTGGGAGCGCAGGGCTTCCGACCCGTCGTCGAGTTCCAGTTCATGGGGTTCATCTACCCCGCCATCGACCAGTTGGTTAATCATGCCGGCCGCCTCAGGAACCGGACGCGCGGCCGGCTGAGCTGTCCCATGGTGATCCGCGCGCCCTATGGCGGCGGCATCGGGGCGCCGGAACACCATTCGGAAAGCACCGAGGCCCTGTTCGCCCACATTCCGGGCATTCGCGTTGTGATCCCGTCGTCGCCGGCCCGCGCCTACGGCCTGCTGTCGGCGGCGATCCGCGACCCCGATCCGGTCGTCTTTCTGGAGCCCAAGCGCATCTACCGGTCGCACAAGGAGATCGTGAATGACGAGACGGCCGCCGCGCCGCTGGACGTCTGTTTCACTTTGCGCGACGGGCGCGACATCACGCTGGTCGCCTGGGGCGCGATGATCCCGCCCACGCTGGCCGCGGCGGAAAAACTAGCGGAGACCGGGGTCGAGGCCGAGGTGATCGATGTGGCGACGCTGAAGCCGCTGGACATGGCAACGATCCTGGCCTCGGTGGAGCGCACCGGTCGCTGCATCGTCGTGCATGAGGCGCCGTTGACCGGCGGGTTCGGTGCGGAGATCGCGGCGCGTCTTGCGAGCGATGGACTGGTCAGTCTGCTCGCGCCGGTGGGGCGGGTGTGCGGTTACGACACGGTGATGCCGCTGCCGCGGCTGGAGAACCGATACCTGCCGTCCGAGGCGCGGATCGTGGAGGCGGCGCGAACCGCGCTGGCGTTCGCATGACGACATTCGCTTTGCCTGATCTCGGAGAGGGACTGCAGGAGGCGGAAATCGTCGCCTGGCATGTGGGGGTCGGGGACCACGTGGTTGCGGACCAGCCGCTGGTGTCGGTCGAAACCGACAAGGCCGTGGTGGAGATCCCGGCGCCGCAGGCCGGCCGGATCGTGAAGCTCATCTGCGAGCCCGGCGACATCGTGCAGACCGGCGCGCCCCTGGTCGCGTTCGAGGCGGCGGGCACGGCGGATGCGGGAACGGTCGTCGGTACGCTGCCCGAAGCGGCGGAGGCCGCGCCGGAGCAGGCGAAAAAGCCACCGCCCGAGGGCATCGCCGTCAAGGCGACGCCCGCGGTGCGGGCGCTGGCCCGAAGGCTGGGCGTCGATCTGTCCGTCGTCTCTGCCAGCGGAGCCGAGGGGACCGTCACCAGGGCCGACGTGGAACGGGCCGCGGCGGCGATTGCCGGCGCCGGCCCGGCGGAGCCGCTGCACGGCGTGCGCCGGGCCATGGCCCTGAAGATGGAACGGGCCCACGCGGAAGTGGTTCCGGCGACGGTCATGGACGAGGCGGATATTCACGATTGGGCGACCGATTCCGATGTCACGCTGCGCCTTGTCCGGGCCGTGGTCGCCGGGTGCGCCGCCGAGCCGGCGCTGAACGCGTGGTATCTGGGGCGCGACGAAGGGCGGCGGCTGCATCGCAAGGTGGATATCGGAATCGCCATGGATACGCCGGACGGGTTGTTCGTGCCGGTCCTGCGCGACGTGGGCAACCGCGACGCGGATGACCTGCGCCAGGGGCTGGAGCGTATGAAGGCCGATGTCCGCGCACGGTCCGTGCCGGCGGAGGAACTGCGGGCCCAGACCATCACGCTGTCGAATTTCGGCATGTTCGGCGGACGCCATGCCGCACTGGTGGTCGTGCCGCCGCAGGTGGCGATCCTGGGGGCGGGGCGCATCCATGACAAGGTGGTCGCGCGGGCGGGAAAGCCGGCGGTGCGGCGCGTCATTCCCCTGTCATTGACCTTCGACCATCGGCCGATCATGGGGGGCGAGGCTTCGCGCTTTCTGTCCGCGGTGATTGCCGACCTGGAAAAACCCGTCTAGCCGGATCCCGGCGGATAGTCTGATCAAGGGGAGGGTGCCATGGAGGATATCTTCACATTCGCCGACGATCTCGGTCCCGCCAAGATCATGCACATTACCGAGCGGTCGACGGGACTGAAGGCCGTTCTGGTCGTCGACAATGTGGCGGCGGGCCCGTCGATCGGCGGCGTGCGCATGGCGCCGGACGTCAGCACCGCCGAGTGTTTCCGTCTGGCCCGTGCAATGACGCTGAAGAACGCTGCGGCGGCCCTGCCGCATGGCGGCGGCAAGGCGGTGATCTTTGCCGATCGGCGCATGGACGCAGGCGACAAGCAGCGCCTGATGCGGGCCTTCGCCTGCGCCGTCGGCGACGTGCGGGATTACATCGCCGGTCCCGACATGGGAACGGACGAGACCTGCATGGCCTGGGTCCGGGACGAAAACGGCAGGGCGGTCGGCCTGCCGCCGGAGATCGGCGGGATTCCCCTGGACGAGATCGGGGCGACCGGCTTCGGCCTCAGCAAGGTCGCCGAGGTCGCGGCGCGGTACTGCGACCTGGACCTCAGCGGGGCCAGGGTCGCGGTCCAGGGATTCGGGTCTGTCGGCCGGCACGCGGCCCGGTTTCTGACGGAGGCGGGCGCGGTCCTGGTTGCCGCCGCGGACTCCAAAGGCACGCTGGTCGATTCCGACGGGCTGGACGTCGCCGCGCTGACGGCGCTGAAGCGCGCGGGCAAAAGCGTCGCCGACCACAAGACGGGCGAAAAGAAAGGCTCCGATGCGGTTCTGGATGTCGCCTGCGACATCTGGATCCCGGCGGCGCGGCCGGACGTGCTGACCAAGGACAATGTGGACCGGCTGAACACGCGCCTGGTGATCCAGGGCGCCAACATCCCGGTCACTGCTGAGGCCGAGGCGGTGCTGCACGCCCGCGGCGTCCTGTCGGTCCCGGACTTCATCGCCAATGCAGGCGGCGTCATCTGCGGTGCCGTGGAATACCGCGGCGGGACCGAGGTCCAAGCGCTGGCCATCATCGAAGAGAAAGTCCGGCAGAACACCGAACAGGTGCTGGCCGAGGCGCAGGCAAAAGGGATCCAGCCGCGCCTCGCCGCGGTTGCCCTGGCCGAACGGCGCGTCCGCGCGGCGATGGCGCTGACGCGGTGGTCTTGAAGAACACCGGAACCCCCTCATCCGGTCCTTCGGGCCACCTTCTCCCCCCC
>Ga0209783_1000092_pt1 | contig 40091 bp, 36 predicted proteins | sample WorMetfiPIANOSA1_FD_187395 | JGI IMG/M metagenome (GOLD analysis project Ga0209783, IMG submission 187395) | Marine gutless worms symbiont microbial communities from Max Planck institute for Marine Microbiology, Germany - Olavius filocauda... | ecosystem: Host-associated > Annelida > Digestive... | reverse complement strand
CCAGGCTGATAGCATCATCCTTGAACCCTTGGGTGAAACTCCGTCTGGTTTTTTGAGTACTCATTGGACACCTCGCTTTCTGATATTTCGTTCTTAGCAAAGTGTCCGTTTCTTTTAAACCACATCAGTATTGACTCCCCAGGGAGGGGAGGATATTTAAAAGATCCTTTCTCAAATCTGGATTCTGATTCAAAATCCATTTTTGAGAAAGATTACAAGACAATGGTGTAACGGACGAATGCCCCTGGTATCACCGGGGGTCCACGTAACCTTCACAGACGATAGAGGAGGAAATAATGAAAAAGGCCCTAATTGTGAGCTTGGTTTTCTTGATGCTGTTTGCCTTCGGGACGACGGCCGGCGCTAAAACGCTGAAAGTCGGTCTGGATGCGGATCCCGTCACGCTGGACCCCCAGGTTCAGCTGTCCGGTGGTATGCTGCAGCTTTCCCACTGGGTATTCGATCCCCTGGTCCGCTGGACCCAGGAGATGACCTTTGAGCCCCGTCTGGCCACCAAGTGGGAACGCCTGGATGACCTCACCATTCGTTTCTACCTGCGCAAGGGCGTTAAGTTTCACAGCGGCAATTCCTTTTCCGCCAAGGATGTAAAATGGTCCTTTGAGCGCATGGGAAAATCGGCCGACTTCAAAGGCCTGCTGGAGCCCTTCGAAGGCTGCTTCATCGTTGATGACTATACCGTCGACATCAAAACCAAAAAACCCTACCCGCTGGTTCTGAACATGGCTACCTACTTTTTTGCCATGGACTCCGAGTTCTACACCGGCACCGATAAGAACGGTCAGCCCAAGGACATGCTCCTCAAGATCGGGGAATCTTTTGCCTTGAACAACGCCTCCGGCACCGGTCCCTTCATCGTGACCAAAAGAGAACACAATGTGGTTCTGGAGATGAAAAGAAACAAGAACTACTGGGATACCAAATCGCCGGGCAATGTCACCAAGTTCATCCTGACGCCTATCAAGGAGAACGCCACCCGTGTGGCCGCCCTGCTTTCCGGCGACGTGGACTTCATCTCACCGCTGCCCCCCCAGGATTTCGCCCGCGTTGAAAAAGACAAAAAACTCAAACTGGTTCTCATCAACGGCGGCCGCATCATTACTTTCCAGATGAACCAGAATCGCAAGCCTGAATTAGCGAACAAAAAGGTGCGCCAGGCCATTGTCCACGCGGTCAACAATGCCGGTATCGTCAAAAAGATCATGAAGAACAAGGCGACCCTCGCCGCTCAGCAGGGCCCCGAGGGCTACCAGGGATACAAAGCGAGCCTCAAAGCCAAGTATAACCTCCAAAAAGCCAAAGCCCTCATGAAAGAGGCCGGTTATGCCAACGGCTTCGAGATTACCATGATGGCTCCCAACAACCGCTACGTCAATGACGCCAAAATCGCCGAAGCCACCGCCCAGATGCTGGGCAAAATCGGTATCAAGGTCAACCTGAAGACCATGCCCAAAGCCCAGTACTGGAACGAGTTCGACGCCCGGGCGGCCGACATGATGATGATCGGCTGGCATTCTGATACCGAAGACTCCGGCAACTTCTCTGAGTTCCTCATGATGTGCGAAAACAAAGAGACCGGCTACGGCCAGTACAACTCCGGCTACTGCAACCCAAAGGTGGATGAACTGGTGATTGCCGCCCAGTCCGAGACAAATGTGGACAAGCGGGCTAAAATTCTCCAGGAAGTTGAGCAGATCCTCTATGATGATGCTGCCTTCGTGCCGTTTCACTGGCAGAACCATGCTTACGGCGCCAAGAAGAATTTGATGATCAAGCCGATCCTCAACTCCATGAACTTCCCCTATTTTGGAGACCTGGTCGTCAAGTAGGGGTTGTATCGCTTGCCATTCAACCAACCAGCGTCCCCCGGGCCCCACGGTTCGGGGGACGCTTCATTAAAGAATTGTAAATACAGATGATTGTATTTATCATACGCAGACTGATCCAGGCCATCATCGTCATGCTGGTCATCAGCCTGGTGGGTTTTTCCATCAAGGATCAGATCGGGGATCCGGTCAGAGACCTGGTGGGTGAGCGGGTAACCCCTGCGGAGCGGGCGGTGATCGCGGAACAGATGGGGCTCAATGACCCCTTTCTCACCCAGTATTTCCGGTTTGTGAAAAACGCCGTCACCAAAGGGGATCTGGGGCGCTCTTTCCTGTACAACAAACCCAACCTGGAAGTTATTCTTAGGAAGGCACCGGCCACCATTGAACTGGTTTTCGGTACCGCCCTGATTATCATCGTTGTCTCTTTGCCCCTGGGGGTCTATTGCGCCCTGCGGCCCAAAAGCATCCTTTCCCGCTTTACCATGAGTTTTTCCACCCTGGGGGTCTCCATGCCGGTGTTCTTGACGGCCATTTTGCTGATCTTTCTCTTTGCCATCCACTGGCAGATCCTGCCCTCCTATGGCAGGGGCGAGACCGTGGACCTCTTCGGCCTGGGCTGGTGGGAGACCGGGATGCTCACCCTGGACGGCCTGCTGCACCTGATTCTGCCGTGTGTGTCGTTGTCCACTCTCATGCTGCCGCTGTTCATCCGCCTGATCCGGTCTGAAATGATGGAGGTGCTGGAAACCGAATACATCAAATTCGCCTGGGCCAAGGGCCTGTCGCCGACCAGGGTGTGGATGGTACACGCCTTCAAAAACACCCTGCTGCCGGTCATCACGGTCTTCGGTGTACAGATTGGTATCATGTTTGCCTTTACCCTGCTCACGGAGCTGGTATTCCAGTGGCCGGGCATGGGGTTCATGTTTTTGGAGGCCGTCCACCGGGCCGACCTCTCTTTGCTCATTGCCTATCTCGTGGTGGTGGCCACTATCTTTACTGCTGTGAATACGGTTGTTGATATCCTTTACGGCTTTATCAATCCCACCATACGAATCGCCGGGACAAAATGAGAACGAAATTCCAGAAATTCAAAGAGTCCTATTTCCTCTACAGTTTCAAGCGGGACAAGGTGACGATCTTCTCCTTTATTGTCCTGACGATATTCATGCTGCTGGCCTTAACAGCGCCGTGGGTGGCCCCCATGGACCCCTATGACGCTCTCAATATAGATATCATGAATTCGGAGATCCCCCCGGCCTGGATGGAGGAGGGGAGTCGTGAATTCCTCCTGGGAACGGACAACCAGGGCCGGGATATGCTCTCCACCATGCTGTATGGACTGCGGACCTCCATCATCATCGGCCTGGGCGCCGTGGTTTTGCAGGGGTTCATCGGGGTGCTCGTGGGCCTGTTTGCCGGTTACACGGGCGGAAAAGTGGATGCCGCCCTCATGCGCCTGGCTGACATCCAGTTTTCTTTCCCCTACTTGATGGTGGCCATTTTAATGTCGGCCATTTTCCAGGTGGCCTTCGGTCTGGGCAGTTTTGAGCGCCTGGCCGTGCCCCTGCTGATCGTCATCATCGGTCTGTCCAATTGGCCCATGTTCGCCCGGACCATCCGGGCCTCGGTCATCGGTGAGAAAAACAAGGAGTATGTGGAGGCCGCCCGGGTCATCGGCCTGCCCACCCGGACTATTCTTTTCCGCCATATCCTGCCCAACTCCCTGACCTCGGTCATGGTCATCTCCACCATTCAGGTGGCCAATGCCGTGATGAGCGAGGCGGCCCTCTCTTTTCTGGGCCTGGGCATGCCGGTGACCAAACCCTCCCTGGGATCGTTGATCCGGGCCGGCCAGGAGTTCTTTTTCTCCGGGTCGTGGTGGATTACGGTCTTTCCAGGCATCTGGCTGGTAGTCTTTGTGCTGGTCATCAACCTGCTGGGCGATTGGCTGCGGGATGTTTTGAATCCTAAATTATATAAAGGCTAAAGTCTGTCGATCAGTTTAGAGGCGTTTTCAAAAATATGTTCCGCTTGATATAACCTGTCATTCTGAGGAGTGAAACGACGAGCCGACTTCGCCATTGTGGCGCAACTACGACGGCTGAAAGAATCCCTTGCGATGAAAGGTAGCCTTGGCATATGGGAGACTCTTCGCTACGCTCAGAGTGACATAATAGCGGAACGTATTTATAAAAATCGATATAAACATGGCACGTGAAACCAGACACGATTTCTTATGACCGATTTACTGAAAGTCAAAGACCTGGAAGTGAAATTCGGCTTGCGCATCGGTGAATTGACTGCCATTGACGGAGTCAGTTTTTCCCTGCAAAAGGGCGAGCGCATGGGGCTGGTGGGCGAAAGCGGGGCCGGAAAATCTGTCACCGGCTTTGCCATTATCAACCTGATCAGCAAACCGGGATTCATCTCCGGCGGCCAGGTGCTCTTCAATGGCCGAGATCTCAGCCGGCTTTCCCATGAGGCCATGCGGGACATTCGCGGCAACCAGATCAGCATGATCTTCCAGGACCCCATGATGACCCTCAACCCGGTGCTGACCATCGGCACCCAGATGGTCGAGACTTTGCTGGCCCATCGCAGCATCACGCGGGCCGAAGCCGAGGGCATCGCCCTGGAGAAGTTGAAAAAGGTCCAGATCCCATCACCGGAAAAGCGCCTGGCCCAGTACCTCCACGAGTTTTCCGGCGGCATGCGGCAACGGGTCGTTGTGGCGATTGCCCTGTTGACCGACCCGGCCCTGATCATTGCGGATGAACCGACCACCACCCTGGATGTGACCATCCAGGCCGAAATCATGGAGTTGCTCCTTGACCTTTGCAGAACCGAAAATATGGGCCTGATTCTGATCACGCACGACCTCGGGGTTGTATCGGAAGTGACCGAGAAGATTGCGGTGATGTACGCGGGTAAAATCGTCGAATCCGGACCGACGGATAGAATTATCGACAATCCGCAGCATCCCTATACCCGGGGACTGCTGAAAGCCCTGCCCGGTAGCATCAAACCCGGCGAGCCTTTGAACCAGATACCGGGCATGATGCCGACCCTGATGGATCTGCCCCCGGGGTGCGCCTTTCATCCCCGGTGTACCCTGAGTGTGCCGCGCTGCCAGAACGATATTCCCGAGCTCTATGACGCCGGTGAACCAGGGCACCGGGCGGCCTGTTTCGTAACGACGGGGAAGGAATCGTAAATGGGAAACACGGGTAAGGATAACGGTCTGCTGGCCGTTGAAAATGTCGTCAAGTATTTCGATATTTCCGGGGGCTTGCTGGACCAGCTTGCCTTTGAGAACGGTCGTCTCACCCGCCGACGCACAACAGTCAAGGCTTTGAATGACGTTAGTTTTACCATCCTGCCCGGGGAAACGTTTAGCGTGGTGGGTGAAAGCGGTTGCGGAAAATCTACCCTGGCCAGAACGACCATCGGCATCTACCCCCCCAACAGTGGCCGGATTCAGTACCGGGGATCGCGGATCGACAATCTCAGCGCTCAGGACATGCTGCCGTATCGTTCAAAAATGCAGATGATTTTCCAGGACCCCTATGCCTCCCTCAACCCCCGCAAGACTGTCAAACAGACCCTGGAGGAACCGGTCGTCTTTCACAACAAGAACATTTCGCGCAGCGAAACCGCCGACCGCGTGGCCGAGGTGATGGAGCAGGTTGGGGTCGATCCTAAATGGGCCAGCCGATATCCCCATGAGTTTTCAGGGGGGCAGCGCCAGCGCATCAGCATTGCCCGAGCCCTCATGGTCGATCCGGAATTCATCGTGGCCGATGAGCCGGTTTCCGCGCTGGATGTTTCCATCCAGGCCCAGATATTGAATCTGCTGATGGAAGCCCGGGAACAGCGCGGTCTGACTTATATGTTCATAACCCACGACCTTTCAGTGGTAGAGCATATCAGTTCGCGTGTTGCGGTTATGTACCTGGGCACCCTGTGCGAATTGGCACCCGCCCGGGAGCTTTTTGAAGCGCCCCGGCATCCTTACACCCAGGCCCTGTTGAGCGCTATTCCAGCCCTGGGAGAGCGCAAAAGGGCGCATATTCGTCTTAAAGGCGAGGTACCAACCCCTATTCATTTGCCAAGTGGCTGCGTATTCCACGGCCGCTGCAATCATGCCAACGAGAGATGCCTGCGCGAAATCCCGCAGCTTACCAAACTCGAATCGGGGGCCTTAGTGGCCTGTCATGGTGTGGAGGAAGGTCGGCTCTAGACATGCCGGCCGGCCGGTGGTTACTTACTTTGGGGGGGCATCCGCTGCGCGGTCTCCGAGTGCCGCCAGTTGTTCCACCAATACTTTGATTGAAAACGGCTTTTCCAGAACCACATCGAACTGTGCATCCTCAAAATACCATGGGGTACCTGAAATTCCCATCACCGGAGTGGTGCTTTTGGCGGAGTCCCGAATGTGGTGGGCCACGCTGATCCCATCCAGTCCCGGCATACGCACATCCGTGATAACGATGTCATAAGCCCGGCGATCAAATTTGGTGATCCCCTCGCGGCCGTCTGCGGCTACTTCAACCTGGTAACCGTGCAGGGTGAGGGCGGTTTTCAAAAGGTCCAAAACCTGTTTTTCATCATCAATGACCAGAACGGCACTCATAGGCAGTCAGATTTCGGTGCACCTGCGCGCACCCCGCAGGCGTACCCGTGCGTTAGATATGGTTGCGAACCTGTTTTCAGGAAAAGGCCCGGTGCGAGCAGTGCCGGTTCAGAGGGGAAAGCGCACCGGGCGCCGTTCCAAGAAGAGAAAATAGAAAGACGCCAGCATTATAAACATTGAAAATTCCCTGTCAAAGTTGATTTATATGAAATTTTCAAATATAATAATAAGTTGTAAACAGCGTATAACCTGCTTGAATAAATGTGGATAATACGCTTGGTCGCGTAAAGGCCCTCCGGACAGGTGTTGCGGCAAAATTGCAGAATATATTTAAATACACATATTTAAAGACTTATTGACATGTTATCAACAATGCCGGTCTACGGAAATCTGCTGATATCTGCCGATATCGGGAACTTTTATTGATTTGGAGGCATCGCTGGACACTCTATCCCTGTTTACCGGCATTTTTCTCTGGGGCGGCGGTTTCCTGGCCGGATTCGTTGATTCAATTGCCGGGGGCGGCGGTATTATCTCCCTGCCCGTGCTTCTTTCCGTGGGCATTCCCCCGCATCAGGCTCTGGGAACCAATAAACTGCAGGGCAGTTTCGGCAGTTTTACCGCTGCGGTGAACTATACCAGAAAAGGTCTGGTTGATTTTAAAGCAATCCTGCCCGGGATTCTTTTCACGGCCCTGGGGGCCGTATTGGGAACGGTGGCAATCCAATTGCTATCGGCGGATTTCCTGAAGCATGTCATACCGATTCTGCTGGCCGCTGTTTTCCTCTATACGCTGTTTTCACCGGATATGGGCAGCCGGGAATCAGAACCCAAAATGGCGGCGCTGTTTTTCTACTTGCTGGTCGGGCTTGGGCTGGGGTTTTACGACGGCTTTTTCGGGCCGGGAACCGGGTCTTTCTGGACCCTGCTGTTTGTTCTGCTGCTGGGCCTTGATTTGAAGAAGGCCACGGCCCATACCAAGATCACCAACTTTACCAGCAATTTTATTGCGCTGAGTGTTTTTATCATTGGCGGCAAGGTGTTGTTTCTGGCCGGTTTTATTATGGGCTGCGGGCAAATGGTTGGCGCCTATGTCGGGTCCCGGCTGGTGATTCGCAACGGGGTCGGATTCGTACGGGTATTTTTTCTTACCGTTGTTGCGGTTACCGTGGCGCGGTTGTTTTATGTAACCTATGTTTAAGGTTGGCCCGCAGATTGCCGATAATAGATAAGGCCGCGCATGCGGAAATTCACCCGGTCAGTGCCGGTGTTTTGTCAAAGACACATTTGCATTTTATAAATCAGACAATTCAAAATGAGCCCTGCTGATATTCAACATAACGATAGGTCTCTCGCCAAATGTCCGGTAACCGGCTGGCCGGTCATCAACCGGCCTGATTGGATCTATACCCAAGGAGATTTCACGATCCGGTATGAGGTCCTCGACGGCCGGATCGTCCATGCCATTGCGTCGGGTTTTCTCCATGCGGACTATGTCCAGCCGATCTTCGGCTTGCGGCGACGAGTCCTGGCGGAGGCCGGTTTGGGAGAGGGGTTTGATGGTTTTATAGCCAATTTCGCGGCGGTTTCGGGTAGCAGCTACCGCGCCCGGATGAAATATATCAAGCTGTTGAAGGAGCAATACCAGCTAACGCCTTTTAATATTTACATCACCTATGGTGCCAGCCGCTGGCTGCGGACAGCCGTTAAGATCAGCAGCTTGTTCACACCCTTCAAGGTCTATGTGGCTGCCGATTACGAGGAAGCTGTGACCAGCGCTGAAGGGCATGCTTCCGGTACGCCGCCCGTCGCAGGGTCTCCGGGCCCGGAGGGGGACAATTCCCCGGCGGCGGACCGCGAACACTTTGCCGAGGCCTATATAGATTAATTGTACAACTATATAGGAAGTATAGACTGGCGCGAAAAGGGGTTTCAATTCCCGGTCGAGATTTCGGCGGATAACCCCTTGCGGCCGGTATTCGATGCGATCGAGCTTATAAAGGGCGAGGTGGACGAGCTTTTCGAAGAACACCAGCTGTCGGAGAATGCGCTCAAACAGAGCCGTGAGCAATACCGGGCCTTGCTGGGGGCGATCCCGGACCCGGTGGTGATCTATGATGCCCTGGGCAATGTAACCTATGTGAACAAAGCCTTCGAAAAGGTGTACGGCTGGAAGCGGGAGGATTTGCTGGGGGGCAAGATCGATTTCGTGCCGCCGGAGGAAGTTGAGAGTACCCGGGTGGGATGGCAGCAGATTTTGGATGAAGGCCAGGCGTTTTTCGAAACCCGGCGCTATAATCGCAGTGGACGTGAACTGAATATTCAGGCCAGCTCGGCAGCTATTCGCAATCAGCAGGGCGAGCATATTGCCAGCATCGTCATTCACCGAGATGTATCCGAACGCCGGCGGGCCGAGAAGACGATGAACCAGCAATTTAAATATCTTTCCGCCCTCCATCAAACAACCCTGGGGGTGATCAGCCGGCGTGAACTGAACGACCTGTTGAAAACGATTGTCGCCCGCTCCGCCGAATTGGTGGGTGTGCCCTACGGTTTTATCTACCTGTATGATCGCGAGCTGGATATCCTGACCCTGGAAGTCGGCGCCGGTATTTTCAAGGGTTTCATCGGTACGCGTATCAAACCGGGCGTTGGGTTGGCCGGCAGAACCTGGCAAAAGGGTGAGCCAATCGTCGTCCACGGATACCAGGAGTGGGAAGGTCGCGATCACGATGACAAATGGAAACAGGTTCAGGTGGTGGCCGGCATACCGATCAAGTCCAAAACCGAGGTGATCGGCGTGATTGGTGTTTCCGACGATAACCGGGACACCCAGATTACCGGCAATGAAATCGGCGTCCTGACGCGATTTGCCCAGCTTACGGCCATTGCAATTGAAAATGCCCGTCTCTATCAGCAGATGCAGCAGGAATTGACGCAGCGCAAGCGAGCCCAGCAGGAGCTCAAAAAAAGTCATCGTTACCTGGAAGAAGCCAAAGCGACGGCCGAAGCCGCTACCCAGGCCAAAAGCGAGTTCCTGGCCAACATGAGCCACGAAATCAGGACACCGATGAATGCCATCACCGGCTTCACCCGTTTGCTGCTGGAGTCGGACATTTCGTCCCGGCAGCGCGAATACCTGGAGCTCATCCGCGGGTCAAGCGATATCCTGCTGCATCTTATCAATGATATTTTGGATTTCTCCAAAATAGAAGCCGGTAAACTGGATCTCGCCAGGGAGCCATTCCGGCTGCGGTCTGTTGTGGAAAGCCTGTGCGACATCTACCCGGATAATACTACCGAGCCCCACATCGAGCTGGTTGTGGCTGTTCATCCGGATGTGACCGCGGTCCTGGTGGGGGATGAAATCCGCCTAAAGCAAATCCTCATCAATCTGACTTCCAACGCAATGAAATTCACGGAGCAAGGTGAGGTCATCATTCGGGTAGGCGTGAACACCGTCCGTAAAAGCTAGATCGAACTTGATTTTACGGTAGTGGATACCGGTATCGGCATTCACGCGGACCAGATCCCCATCCTGTTTGATTCATTCGCCCAGGCCGACGCCTCGACCACCCGGAATTACGGCGGTACCGGTCTGGGACTGGCCATTTGCAAGAAGCTGGTGCAAATGATGCACGGGGAGATTCAGGTAACCAGCACGCCCGGAAAGGGGAGCAGTTTCAGGTTTACGGCGGTGTTTGGTCTGCCGGAAGAGCAGGCGCAACCCCTGTCCTTGCCGCCTGTTGATTTGCGGCAGATGAAAGTGAGCGTGGTGGGGGCGCAGGCTGCCACGCGAGAACTCCTGGTCGACACCCTGGTTACATTTACCTTTGAGGTGACCGTTTTTTCTTCCGGTACCGAATTTTTAGACACCGTGAGAGCTTCGCCGGACCCGCTTCCGTGCCAACTGGTGATCGTGGACGGCGAGTTGCCGGACATGGGCGGCAGCGATCTGGTTCGCCGCTTGCGCAGCGGGTCGCTGTCCGACCAGGTACGTTGTATCATGCTGGGTACTGGGCCGGATGAGGATTACGCGCCAACAGAGGCCGACGAGACCGGGGTGGATGCCTATTTTCCCAAGCCATTGCGGCCATCGCGCTTGTTTGACACCATCATGCATGTATTCAAGCAATCCGGCAAGTCTACCGACCAACCGAAACCACCGGGGATAATGCCTGCAGATCCGGCTGCCGGGTTAAGCGGCCTGCGGGTCCTGCTGGTAGAGGATAACGAGATCAACCAGCGCTTAGCGGTTTCAATCCTCGAAGCCGCCGGCATAAAAGTGGATACCGCTCGGGACGGTCGCGCCGCCGTGGAGACGGTCGGCGGCACAGAGTACGACGCTGTCCTGATGGATATTCACATGCCGGAAATTGACGGGTATGTGGCCACGCGCATTATACGCCAAAAACCAGGGTGCGCCCAATTGCCAATCATTGCCATGACAGCCGATGCCATGGGCGGCGCCCAGGCGAAGTGTTTGGAAGTGGGAATGAATGACTATATAGCCAAGCCAATCGACACCCGACAGTTATACGCGGTTTTGGCGCATTGGACACGCGTCGGCGCAACCCCAAAACAGCCGGACGCCGGCGAGCGCCCCCCTGTTGCCGCCCCCCCACCGGGCGGCAAGGCACCCTTTAAGCTGCCGGGGGTTGATGTGCGGGCCGGGCTGCAAAGGTTGGGCGGGAATCAGGCGCTGTACCTGGAGCTGCTGCAGGATTTTTGCAATACCTACGGGGAGCCGGAAGAAGAAATCCGCCGATTGCTTGCCAAAGACAATCCGGATGGTGCCCGGCGGCTGGTGCATACCATCAAGGGTACGGCGGGCAATCTGTCCGCCGTCAGCGTCTCCTTTTCAGCGGCCGAGCTGGAGAAGACGCTCGCTCAACCCGAGTCTGAAAATCTACCGGAGCTGCTTGGCAACTTCAGTGAATCACTGCGCCAGTTGCAACGATCGCTGGATAGAATGGAACAAGAGCTGAAAAGCTGAGCCGGTAACCCCATGGTCGCGCAGACAGTCATCCCGAATCACGCGCGGCGTTTAAACCACCCCCGGAGTGATGATATAGGCCTTCAAATCCGCGGGATCGATTCCATCCGGCGCAAGGGCCCACCGGCAGACAGACTCTCCGGCAATGTGGATTGCCGCGCGATCATTGCAAACCAGGTGATGCCAGTCCGGTAAATCTAGCCCGGCGGCAATTAAACGGTACGCGCAGGTGGCCGGTAACCACTCCAGCTTCGCTACGCTTTCCCGCGTAAGACTCAGGCAGTTGGGCGCTTTGATCAGGCGGTTGGGGTAGTCCCGGCAGCGGCAGCTGGGGATATCAAGTAGATGACAGGCTACTGTAGTGTGGAAGACGTCACCGGTTTCCTTGTCCTGTAATTTATGCAGGCAGCATTTACCGCAGCCGTCACACAGCGCCTCCCAGTGGTCATGCGTGAGGTCGCGCAGCTGCTTCCTTTTCCAGAACGGGTCTTGTGTCTTTTCTTTTAACATGCGCTGTTTACCTGCTTGTCTGCGGCGCAACCGTTTTCAATGGCCCAGATTGATCTGCCCCGCTTCTGAAAAGGGGATCTTGCCCAGCATGGGCAGATTGACATTGAGATGACCCTTCAGGCGAAAATCCAGATTCTCCGGCTTTGCTGCGGCGATGGCAGCCAGATGACGCATGGATTGGAGCAGCGTAGTGCTCATTTCGACGGTGACGCGCGTTTCACCATAGGCGGGAATCTCTACCGGTGAAGCATTGACCCCCGTGGCGAAGGCTTTGCCTTCCAGTTCCACCTCATAGTAAATGCCGGTGACAGGCAGGGCCACATCGTTGGGATTGATCAGGCGAAAAGTAAGGGCGTAGCGTTGTTCCAGCAATTGAGCTTCTACCAGCTTGAAACCGACCAGGTTCAATTTGGGCTTTTCCAGCTGGTTGAATTTAGCGGTGCAGCCCGGCGACAGGCCAAGCAGGACGGCGGACAGTATGCCGGCCAGGTAAGTTATGCCCTTTTGCATGTTAAAGGCCTCTAAAGTAAGGGGTTGTCAATATTTTTCCCTGGGCGTATCCAGACGGCCGTGCCGCGCGAAGAATTCAACGATCCGCCGTTCGGACCAGTACAAGCCCTTGCGGTTGAACTGGATAAACCCTACATGGCCCCCGGAAGCCGGCATTTCCAGGCAGACCGCTGGATTGGCGGCCGCCGCTTCCACCGGGAAACAGGCCGGCGTCAGAAAGGGATCGTTGAGGGCCGAGATCATGAGCGTGGGAACGGAAATCTCCGCTATCCAGGGTTTGCTGCTGCATTGCGACCAATAGTCATCCGCATTTTTAAAGCCGTTGAGCGGGGCGGTATACCGCTCGTCGAAATCCCGGAAATTGCGCAGCTTTGCATAACCGGTATTATCGATGCGCGCGGGGAAAAGGGCCTTTTTGGCCGCCACCTTTTGACCCAGCAGTCTCAAAAACCGGTGCATGTACAATGCATTGGCCCGTCGGGCCAGCGCTGCGGCCCCGGCTGCCAGATCACAGGGCACGGAGAGCACGGCCGCACAGCTGACCAGCGGGTTGACCTGGTCGCGGTTTTTTCCCAGGTACAACAACGTTATGTTGCCGCCAATACTGAATCCCATCAAACCAACCCGGGTATAATCGCCGGCGGTGACCGCATGATCAACCACATGGGCCAGATCATCGAACGAGCCGCTGTGATAAGATTTCAAACGGTGATTGGGCTGGCCGCTGCAACCCCTGAAGTTCCAGGCGAGGCAATCCCAGCCGTACAGATTGAGCGCCCGCACCATGCCTTTGACATAGGCCCGGTCGGAATCGCCTTCGAGCCCGTGGGAGATAATCGCCAGGCGGCGGCAGCCGCACCGGGACCAGTCAAGATCCAGAAAATCATCATCGTGGGTAGTGATGCGCTCGCGGACATATGCGACGGTTTTGACCTTCCGGAACAAAGAGGGGAAAATCGTCTGGATATGGCCGTTGCGCATCAACGGCGGCGGCGAATAGGTTGCCGGTGATATCATGCCTGCCAGGCCTTTCTGACGGATTGGACAGCGGTGGTAATGGCATCGGCAGGTTCGCCTTCAATCCGGAAAGGGATGATCCGCGGCGCGACCTGCAGGACCTTGCCGAGGGCTTTTTGAGTTGCGGTGATCCGTGCGGCTATGCGGCCGGGATGGGCATACCCGTCGGCTGCCTGTTCACTGCGTCCGAAGTCATCCACCAGGATGACCTGCTTTAGCTGCCTGGGCAGGCAGGTTGCCTGCAGGATTTGCCAGAAGCGCGGTTCCGCTTTGGGGCAACCAATATCCGCTGAATTGGCCACTATAAAGGTCGTCCGTCTCTGGGAGCCTTTTGGCCCGCTGGCCGGGATTGCCGTGATACCCAGGGCGGCCAGGTGCTCCTGGATGGCGAGCGTTGCTTCAGCATAGTGATCGGTGGCAATTAAGCCAACCGCATCCGGGGATTGCTGAATCTCGGCCAGAAGCGGCTGCCACTTTGCGTCGATGGTTGAACAGCGCAAATAGGCATCAACGAATCTGGTGAGCGCCGCGGCTATCGACTGGCGGGGAGCCTTTGATAGCGCCTGCGCCTGGATGTATTCGGCCGCGATGACTTTGAATCCCGTAGCGGAGACACTGGCCGCCGACCAGGTCGGGTTGACCACTGCCTGCCAGTAGCGGTCCGCGGTATCGATGCCGATGGCCGCCAGACCGCTCTTTTCCAGATGCCGCTCCAGGCAGTCCGGTTTACCGAAGTCCACCGCACTCAGGCTTAAAGTCCCGGAGAAGTCGAAAATGACGAGGGTGTGTGGTTCCAACTGCTTGGGTCCTTTGGTTTCAATCCCAAAACGCATGGAAATGGTGGACGGGGCCGTGCCCGTGTCCCAGGGTGTACCCGGCACCGGTTGTGAGGGCCTGGAGTACGTACTGTTTCGCCTCACGCACGGCAGCTTCGATCGGCCGGCCCAGGGCCAGGTAGGCGGCTGTGGCTGAACTGAGGGTACAGCCGGTGCCATGCGAATTGGGAGTATCAATGCGGTCGGCCTCCAGGTGCAGCGGGTCCTTTGCAGCACCCACATATAGAAGATCAGGGCTCCGGGTGCCTTCCAGGTGGCCGCCTTTCAAGAGGACCGCCCGGCATCCCAGCTGGGCCAACTCCCGGCCGGCCGCCGCCATCTCTTTTTCAGTCGTTACAGCGCAATCCAGTAATACCCCGGCCTCGGGCAGGTTGGGCGTAATCACATCGGCCATGGGCACCAGGTAGGTTTTGAGGGCTGCCACGGCATCGTCCTGTAGAAGTTTATCGCCGCTTTTCGCAACCATGACCGGATCCAGCACGATGTTGGTCACAGCGTGGCGGCGCAGGGCCTCTGCCACGGCCTGGATAACGTCTGGTGAGTGCAGCATGCCGATCTTGACGGCATCGGTCCCGATGTCCGTCAGGACGGCATCGAGCTGGCTGGTAATAAATTCAGGCGGAACAGGTTGAATGGCAGTTACGGCGACGGTATTTTGCGCTGTGAGCGCAGTGACAACCGACATACCGAAACAACCGATGGCACTGAATGTTTTGAGATCTGCTTGTATTCCGGCACCGCCACCGCTGTCGGAACCGGCAATTGTCAACGCGCGTTTGTATGTTTTCATTTTGTTGATTCGCTCCGGTTTTGTCTTGAAGGGTTTACGGGCTTGCCCATAACCTTTTATTCAATCCTTTAAACCTGGTCCTCGGGACCAGGTCAGCGATATTGGGCTGGGCCGTAAGAACATCATTCTCGCGCAGAGACCAGTCTTCGCAAAAGCTTCGCCCGACAAGCGCAGAGGCGCAGAGAACACCACAATCATTGCCGGCTTAAACCCAAAGGGCCTTGAAGTGGTTTGTCGCACGATAGTGCGACCAAATTCTGGTTTTGACGTTCTCTGCGCCTCTGCGTCTTTGCGCGATGCATGGTTGGGTCTTTGTGTTTTGATGGTGAAGCCCCTTTTAGGGGCAACCCAAAGCCCTGCCCTCTGGGCCAGGATTCCTTACTTTTGCTTTTGATCTTTCTATAAGCTATCTCAAAAAGCGGATTTTGGTTCAAAATGACGCGAAGCTAATGCCTAACGTGGTGCAAGGCGGCCGCGAGATTCAACCCGGAGGAATACTGGAGTATTTCGAGGACTTGAACCGAGCGTCCAACGCCGAGTTTGGGCCAATCAGTCTTCGCTCTACGAGCTTCGCCCGGCATGAAGACTTTTTTGAGATAGCTTCTATTCAAATTGCCCCGCTGATTAAAGTCTAAATGGTTGCCGATTGCCTAAAGAGCTGACATGGGGTTTGCTTTTCAGTTGACCCCTTGCTTGCCGGGCGTAGCTTGTAAAGCGAAGCCTGGACCCCTTGGCCCCTTGAACCCTTATACAGTTGGCTTCGTCCCCCGCTCGGCAAGTGCCTGCTCAATGGTTTCACACAGCTCGGTCGTAGCTTCAAATGGGTCTGCGGCTGCGCAAATGGCCGAGACAACGGCGATACAATCGGCCCCGGCCCGGATGGCCGCGGCCGCATTGGAGGCGTCCAACCCGCCGATTCCCACCAGCGGATGACGCGTGAAGTTACTTATCCGGGTGATGCCTGCCAGTCCCCAGGGTTCCTTGGTATCCTTTTTTGTGGGCGTGGCGTGAACCGGACTGATCCCCAGGTAATCGACTTCCAGTTGCTGGGCGGCAACCACGTCATCCCAGGTTTCCACGGATAAACCAATGATCGCATCGGGTCCCAGCAACTGCCGGGCTGTTTCCGGGGGCATATCACTTTGGCCCACGTGCACGCCGTGCGCGCCCACCGCCAGGGCGACGTCGACCCGGTCATTGATGATCAGCGGTATACCCTGCGGGGCCAGCAGGGTCAGGATGCGGGTGGCCGTATCGATAAAGCGGCGGGTGGAAGCGGTCTTTTCCCTGAGCTGAACACAGCCGGCCCCGGCGCGGGCGGCGGCTGCAACGACTGCGGTCACCCCCCGGGTTCCGCACAGCTCACGGTCCGTTACCAGGTAGACGCCTTTCATGACAAGGTCCCGGCTTGCAGGCGGCGAACCACGTCTTCTTTCTGCAATCGATAGAGGCTGTCGAGAAAAGCGGCTTGTAAAGTCGCCGGTCCATCCGCTGTTTGTGCCGCCATTTCTCCTGCAATTCCCATGGTGGCCATGGCATGGGCCGTGGCTTGCACCGGGGACGGGTTTATCGCCGCAAAGGCACCGCACAGCGCGCTGGCGGTGCAGCCCAGGCCGGTTACCCGGGGCATCAGAGGATGGCCGTTGGCGATAGTCAGTACCTTGTCCGAGCCGATAATGTAGTCGGTTTCCCCGCTGATGCAGACAGTGCTGCCGACCCGGCTTTGCAGGGCTTGGCCCGCGGTCACGGCACTTTCCGCCGCGGCGGTGGCGTCCACCCCCTTGGTCTGGGCATCGCTGACCATCAGGGCGATGATTTCGGAGGCGTTTCCGCGAATGACGGCCGGTGCGGTCACCGCCATCAATGTATCAGCGGTTTGGGTGCGGTAAGCAGTGGCGCCCACGCCAACCGGATCGAGGATAACCGGGATCTGTTTTTCGGCAGCCGCTTTCATTGCGGCGGCCATGGCCTGTACCCAGGGATTGCTGAGCGTGCCGATATTCACCACCAAAGACGAGGCAATGCCGGTCATTTCAGCGACTTCTTCAACGGCATGGGCCATGACCGGTGAGGCTCCGATGGCCAGCAGGGCGTTCGCCGTGGTGTTCATGACGACATAGTTGGTGATATTGTGAACCAGCGGGGCTTGATTCCTGATTTGTTCGATATCCTGCCAAACGGCTTCGGCGGTGACGGTCATGACATGCTCCTTGTTTGTGCGATTATAGCGTCTGATCCTCAGGACCAGTTAGCCGACTTCGCCCTAGTAGCCTTTGGCTACGACGGCTGAAAGAGATAGCCGGTTATCTCGGAGTATCTGGGCCCAGGTGTTTAGGCAGAAGTCTGAAGACTGCCGGAGAAGCGCTCCAAGATAGTATCCAACTGATTGCAGTCCTTGCCTAAAAATACAATCCCTGTGTGCAGATTGGTGTTAGGGCTTTTCTTCAGCCTTCAGTCTTCGGCCTGACCTCTAGAATCCGGCCAGGATTCATCATATCTAGATACGGCGCCATTTTATCAGGCCCGGTACCAGGATGCCAATAAAAAACGCGCTACCATTTTGAATCAGGAACAACCCCAAGCCGGCCTGGGTGTTGCGAATAGCAGGCCGGGAAAAAAGCCTGCCAAACGGTCGAAATTATGCGGACCTGTTTGCTGATCTGTAGCTCCGCAGCAGCAACCAGACGCCCAGCAATATGAACGGAACGCTGAGCCACTGCCCCATACTGAGAAAGACATCATGGCCAAAAGCGGCCTGGCGGACCTTTAAGAATTCAAGTATAAACCGGATGCCGAAAGTGGCGGTGAGAAAAACACCCAGCAGCTGCCCCGGTGGAATCGCCGCGCGCTGCCGGCGGTAAAGCAGCAACAACAGGATGAATATACAGCCATAGGCGAGCGATTCATAGAGCTGTACGGGATGGCGCGGCACCGGATCTACCCGCGTGAAGATAAAGGCCCATGGCAGATCCGTCGGGGTGCCCAGTATTTCGGAGTTGAACAGATTCCCCAGGCGGATAAACGTGCCGGCCAGGGCGGTGGCGATGCTCAGCCGGTCCAGGATCCACAGATAGGACTGCCCCGGTGTATAGCGGGCATACAGGTACAGGGCTACAAAGAGCCCTATCCCATTGCCGTGGCTGGCCAGACCGCCTTCCCAGATTTTCAGGATGTCGATGGGATGGGTCAGGTAATACACGGAGTCGTAGAACAGGCAATGGCCCAGCCGGGCGCCGACCAGGGCGCCGATGACCACATACTGAAAAAGCCGGTCTACATCCTGGCGCGAGCGTCCTTCGACCCGGAAGACCCATTGCATGACCAGCATGCCGATTAAAAAGCCCAGGGCGAACAGAAATCCGTACCAGCGCAGGGTGACCGGCCCGATAGAGAACATATCGGGGCTGACATGCCAGATGATATAGCGGCCGATTTCCATATTGATTCACTGCTTATTGAAACCGGCTGAAATCCACGCCACGGGCACGTCCGCGGGCTTCAAACCAGGCTTGCTCGTCGGCGGGCACCGGCGTATATTCATCAGGCTGCTGGTGGATCAGGGCGATGGATTCGGACGGGCAGGTTGAGATACACAGACCGCAGCCGATGCAGCGGCTGGGATCGATTTCGAAGGTTTCATCATTTTCCGCGACGGCCTGCACCTGACAGCGTTCTTCCCGGCAGACGCCGCATTGGATGCAGGCTTCCTGGTCTATGCGGGCGTAATAGTGACTGTTGGTGGCTTCATTCAAACCCCACTTGTTTACCGAGCGCAGAACCCCGCAACAGCAGCCGCAGCAATTACAGATATAGTAGTGCCCGCTTTTGACGTTGCTGGTCATATGGACCAGTCCGGCTGCTTCGGCCCGCTCCAGGGCTTCAAAGGCCTCTTTTTTAGAAATGGGCCGAAATGTCCGGTGGCTGTTGAAGAAGCCGGGCACCGGAGCGATGCCAATGCAGATTTCCAGGGGGGCATCACACCCTTTGCCCAGCAATTTCTGCTCTTTTTTACAAATGCACTCACCCAGCCCGAAAGATTCGCCGGTATTGATAATGGCCGATACCTGCTGGTAGGGCAGGGGATCGTGTTTTTCCGTCAGGGTCTGTTCAACCGGGAGCACCTGCATAAGTTGGGGCTTGCCTTTGAAAAATTGCGGTCCAAAATGTTCATTGTAGGCTTCGGCCAGCTGTGCAAATTCCTGGTCCATACGTTCCAGTTGAAATTCATAAATGCCGAATACCCAGTGGACCATCTTGAAAACAACCACCTCGCCAAAATCGACGCCGAACAGCTGGCCGCGCTGCCACATGGCGGTGAGTCGTTCGGCCAGGCCCGCCAGGGGGCGGCCGGTTCGTTCCGCAATCTGTTCCGGGGTCTCGAAGGTAAGGCGCAGGTCACAAAAAAGTTCGGCTTCATCCGGGGTAAAGATTTTTTTCAACAGGGTGATTTCCAGGCCGTCGGCCGTGGCCGGAAAGCCGTTGGGCAGGGTGTCCAGTGTGGCGGCCAATTTACGATATACATCTGTACTCATCGGTCGGATTCCTTCTCAATTGATTGATTTTATGTAATTTCCGGATGTGATCACAGGTTAGTTGGCGCAACCGGAGCAGGCCGGCCAAACAGTAGAACCTGGATTTAACTTGGCCACCGGGTTACCCTTTCGGCAGGGTTTTCCGGTGACCGCCCGGCCGTCTGGTTCGATCAGGCAGGCGGGTACGACCACCTGCTGCGCCGGGGTGAATCTGTCTGTCTGCAGGGCCATGGGCGCCGGTCAATTCATCAAGTAGACACCCAGGTTTTTATCGAATGCTTCCGCTTCGGCGAATTCGGTCCCCAGCAGGCGTCCTTGCACATTGCGTACGATGACCGCTTTCAAAACCGGTGAACGGCCGACATCATCCAGGCGGAAATCTATATCGAGGGTATCGCCCACCTGGAAGTTGTGATCCTTGTTGAGTTCCAGCTGCAGGCCTTTGCGGGACAGGTTCCTGACCTTCATGTGGCCTTCAATTTTATCGCCCAGGGGCGATATGTGGGCGTAGGTGCCGGCCAGATTGACCTTTTTGCGGATCATGCCCCTTTTTTCGAGGGTCACTTCAAACTGGTGTCCACATTTACACTTGCACTTTACCGTCAGGGCTCTGCCGATATCTTTATAGCGGGAAACATCGGCAACTTTGGCGTGGTCGCAGATTTCACAAACGAACGTGGCCTTGTCATCATCGGTAACGTAAGATTTCCTAACCATTTTAACACCTCCTGCAAAAAACCGCGCCCGATGACGAGTATTATAAGTAATTTAATCCACCTATGCCTGTCAAGGCTATTTGTGGGGGTGCAGTTAAATCAAAATAAATTTAAATATCAGAATTTAATTGATATTACGGCCATACGGGTTTCCCGGGCGCACTATTTCTACCTATTTATAATTATCGGTAATGATTTTAAATAGTTTAGCAATAAGTTCCCAGGTTCGCTTGGCCGCGGGCACCCCGATGAAATCATTCTATTTTTCCTGTGGCCAGGGTAAGGTGCAACCCGCCATGCTGAAAGGGCAGTGTGGTAACCTTGAACGGCAACTGGTTGTGCAGGTCCTTGCGCGGCAGAATCATGGCCAGGTTCCAGCCCGGGTAAACGTCCATGAGCCTGGATCCGATTTCTGAATATTGCCGTTCCAGGGAGTCCGCGGTTTTGAGGCGGCGCCCATAGGGCGGGTTGAGGACCACGCTGCCGGGGACGGTAGCGTGGCGCGGCGGGAGCAACGTGAAAAAGTCGCCCGTCTGCAGGTGAACAGCCGGCTCCAGATCAATTTTGGTAATGGCCGTTTGCAGACGGGCAACCGCCTGCGGATCATGGTCCGCGGCAAACACGCGCGGAGCAGGGGGGATGTGGATCCGTGCCCCGGCTAATTTGCGCAGGTGTTTCCAGCGGCCGGGGCGGAAGCAAGGCCAAGCCATGAAGGCGAAATTGCGATACCATCCCGGTGGAATCCGGCTGGCGACCAGGGCGGCTTCCAGGGTGAAGGTCCCGGAACCGCACATGGGGTCCGCCAGGATGCTGTGCCGCGAAAATCCGGCCAGGGTCAGCATGGCGGCGGCACAGGTTTCACGCAGGGGAGCCGTGCCGCCATGGGTTTTCAGGCCGCGTTTGTACAGCGGATCGCCGCTGCTGTCCAGTGAGAGGGTGAACCTGTCGGATACACAGCGGACAGCAATTTGCAAAGCCGGCGGGGGCGCTGTTCCGGGTGCCGGCAGGCCGGGTTGCGCGGTGAGACGCGCTTTGATGGCTTGTTCGAAGCGTTGTACGATGGCGGCGGTGTGAATCAGGCGTGATCGCCGGCTGGTTACCTTTACATCAAAAGGCTGCTGTTGAAACAGGTAGAGCTCCCAGGGAAAAGCCCGCAGCTCTTTTTCCAGCTGCCGGAAATTGGCCGCCCGAAATTGGCCGATGCGCATTAATATGCGGGCAGCCGTCCGCAGGTGCAGGTTGGCGGCATAGGCATCGTGCAGCCGGGCTTGAAACAAAACCCCGCCCTTTTCAATCTGCAGCCTTTGGCTATCAAGCGGCAGCGCCGCCAGTTCGTCCCGGCAGAGGGACTCCAGCCCCGGCAGGGTGACCGCGAAAAAAGTATGGTCGCGTCCAACTATGCGGCGCTTGATTCTTTTTAACAGGGCAGTAGGGTTGGCCATGATATTGTGGGTTCGCCGGCGGTTGTCAGACCGGGGCCATGCACCCGGTCACAATCGCAACGGGTTTAAATTGGGCGGGCTTGCGCCTTTTTGGTCCCGACCTAAAAATTCAAGTGCCTGCCTGACAGGTGGTCATTGACTCTGCATGCATTTACACATAGCTTCTATCCAATCGGCACCAGGAATGCAAACACGGGAGTCCTTTTTTATGCAGCCGGTCCATTTTAAGTTCGCATCCTATTCAGAACCGGAACTGAAAACGGCGGTATGGGCGTTGATGGATACCTGCGGTGGACAGGCGATTAGCGCCGGTGACCGGGTATTGGTCAAGCCCAACCTGTTATTGCCGGCCCGGCCGGAGAGCGGTATCCTGACCCATCCGGGCATTGTGGCCGCAGCCTGTGAGTACGCTCTGCAGCGCGGTGCCCAGGTGCGGGTCGCGGACAGCCCGGCCACCGGGACGTTTCAGAGGGTTCTCAGAAAGGGTGGTTTCGCCAAGGTCCTCGCGCATCTGGATGTCGATTTGCGGCCGTTCGAGGAGACGGTGCTGGTGGATATAGGTGAACCATTCGGCAAGATTGCGCTGGCCCGGGGTGCCCTGCAAGCCGATGTCGTCGTCAACCTGGCCAAACTTAAAACCCACAGCCAGATGTTGTTGACCCTGGGCGTAAAAAACCTGTTTGGTTGTGTCGTCGGAATGGAAAAACCGCAATGGCACCTGCGCAGCGGGGTTGACCGCGACTGGTTCGCTCGCCTGCTGGTGCAAATCCACTATGCCGTGCGTCCGACGCTCACCCTGGTGGACGGCATTGTGTCTTTGGAAGGTGATGGCCCGGGTAAAGGCGGGCAGCCCCGCCACACCGGCGTTCTTTTGGGCGGTCGGGACGCAGTCGCCGTGGATGCCGCGGTCTGTCGGATGCTGCGCCTCGATCCCGAGCGACTGCCCACCCATCGGGCGGCGGCGGCCAGGGGCCTTGTAACCGGCCGCGAGGACATTCGGGGTGATTTTATAACGGTGGCTGATTTCAAGCTGCCGGAACTGGGGGCGGTGGCTTTTGGCCCGGATTTCATAAAGGGATTTGTCCGGTCCCATGTACTCCAGAAGCCGGTCGTCGATCCGCGGCGCTGCCGCAGCTGCGGGGAGTGCTGGACCTATTGCCCGGCGGCGGCCGTGGTTGAATCCGGCCGGGCGGTAGCTTTTGATTACGGCCGGTGCATTCGCTGTTATTGCTGTGTGGAGGTTTGCCCCCACGGGGCCCTGGCGGCCAGAATGCCCCCGGTTGGCCGGTTGGTAGAAAAGATCAGGGTTCTCAGCCGGAGTACCAAGCAGCGTCCGCATTGACATTAGCCGGACTTTTTTGTATTTTACCCGGAATCAGGACGCAGGCCGACAGTCGGCCAGTCAATGTATCCACAGACAGCAAAAAAATTTATACCCGATACTTCTTTAACTTTAACCTCTCAGAGGGGGCAACATGATCAACAAAGTGATTCTGGTGGGCAATCTTGGCCGGGACCCGGAAATTCGCTACACTCCCAGCGGTATGGCCGTCGCTAATTTCAGCGTCGCGACCACGGAAAAATGGAAGGACAAACAGAGCGGTGAAATGCAGGAGCGAACCGAGTGGCACCGTATTGTGGCCTGGGGCCGGCTGGGCGAAATTTGCGGTGAATATCTTTCCAAGGGCCGCCAGGTATATATCGAGGGGAAGCTGCAGACCCGGCAGTGGGAAAAAGATGGGGTTACCCGGTATTCTACCGAAGTGGTTGCCTCAGAGATGAAGATGCTCGGCTCCAAGACCCAGGGGGACGGTTATAAGCCCGCGGATCAGTCCTCTGCCCCTGAGTACTCCGGACCGCCTCTGCCGGGATCCAAGGATGATGACGATATTCCATTCTAGCCGCAATGGCAGTTTAACCATCCGAAAGCAGTGCGGAGTCATCCTCCGCGCTGCTTTTTTTGTGTTTCACGATGTGAGTGATTGAAGCGCCCGCCGTGAACCTTCCGCCCAACGGGAATCTGCCCAGGCCTGTATGGATTTTTCGAAATAGGCCTGCGCTTTCTCCTGCGCCTGCTTTTCTAAATACAGACGGCCGATTTTGTAAAAAACCTGAGCCAGGACATCTTTGCTGTCATTTTCCCCCAGATGCGAAGGGATGCCGTAATCCGCCTCGGGATCAGCGGCGATTGACTCAATGTACAGGTAATCTTCCAGGGCGTAATGGCGACGGCCCAAAAAGCCGGGCAGGTTCAGGCTGTTGTTGGCCCGCAGGATACGGATCAGGATGTTTTTCGGGGCCTTGGCCACGCAGCCATCGATAATCTTGGTGCCCTTGCGAACCATCTTCATCTTCGTAAAAGGGTTCTTTGAATCCCGGGCCACCATGGTATAGCAGCTGCCGAGAAAAGCATAGGCTTCGAGGTCAGCCGGATCCAGCGCCATCACTTTTTCGAGGGTTTTAATGGCCTTGTCCAGCAGGCCGTCGACGCGTAAGACCGCCTGATGATGGTATACCAGGCCCAAGCGTTTGAGAGCGTCCAAATCATTGGGGTTGGTCGCCAGGCGAGCTTCGTGAATGCGGATATAGTGCTCCCGGGGGCTTTCTCCCGGTGGATAATTCATATCTCCGGGCAGGTCATTGCTGCCCAGGGGCGGCATAAATCCTGGGCCGCCTAAGCCGCCTGCGGAAACACTGCCAGATCCGGGGCTGCCACCGGAACCTGCGCCGGCCGCACCGGCGCTACCACTGCCGGACCCGCTGCTGCTGTCGCTGCCACTGCCTGATCCGCCGCCAGTGCTACCTCCGCCAGCACTACCGCCCCCGGTGCTACCGCCGCCAGGACTGCCACCGCCGGCGCTACCGCCGCTGCCGCCACCAGCGCCCCCGCAGCCTCCCCAGGCCAGAGTGGTCCATTGATAATTTCCGAAGGTTTCCATGCAAAAACAGATTGAAATCAGTACAGCGACCAAGATGAACGATTTTTTCAAGCCGGACCTCCCACTATTGATGAATTGACAAAAAAGTCCTTTGAAAATAGATGCAAAGGTGAAAAATATCAACAGATGAATGAGATGATCCGGATGAACCTTTTTGAATTGACCTGCCAGGAACTGGCCGTTGAACTCAGGCGCCGTTACGGGAAGGGCCGCTACCACGCGGCGGCTATTTTCCGGCACCTGTATCATGAGCTGGACGCGGATGTTTCCCGGGCACCTGCCGTGGCCGCCGCACCGCATCTGGCCGCCCGGCTGACTCGGGATCTGCACCTCGCTTGCGGTCGGGTTGTCCTGGAGAAAGAGCAGGATGGCGTCGTGAAATTCGTCACCCGTTTGGAAGATGACGCCCAGATAGCGTCCGTGGTGCTGCCCATGGTGCATCACCGGACCGTCTGCGTGTCCAGCCAGGTGGGGTGCCGGATGGGATGCCGGTTTTGCGAAACTGGAAAAAATGGACTGGCGCGTAATCTGGAGGTGGCGGAGATAGTGGGGCAGGTTTATGCCGCCCGTAAGCGTTTCTGGCCGGAACTGCGCAATGTCGTGTTCATGGGTATGGGTGAACCTTTTGATAATTACGACAAAGTCCTCAAGGCGATCGATGTTATCAATGATCAACGGGGTCTTGATATCGCCCTGCGGCGGATAACCGTTTCCACCGCCGGTCTGGCAGAGGGTATACGAAAATTTGCCGCCGCCGGCCCGCCGTTGATTAAGTTGGCCATTTCCCTGAATGCTCCCAATGACCGCCTGCGGTCTGAACTGATGCCGGTCAACCGGTCATTACCCCTGGATAAACTGAAGACCCTGCTCAAGGCCTATCCGTTGAAGAAGAAGTACTATTTTCTATTTGCCTATGTGCAGATACCCGGCGTCAACGACCGGCCGGAACACGCTGCGCAGTTGGCCCATTATCTTGAACAATTGCCGTCAAAAGTAAACCTGATTCCCTTTAATCCCGGTCCAAATTCGTCCTATCGCGCACCTTCTGAAGAAGAAAGCGAACGGTTTCGGGATCTGCTGATTGCACGCAGGGTCAATATCCAGCAGCGTTCTACCCGGGGTCGGGAACTCATGGCCGCCTGTGGACAGCTTGGTTCGACGGCTTATCCTCAGTAAGCAATAAGACGCGATCAGCTTGGACTAATAAATGAAATTGCATGCATCGACCGGCTAGTGGTAAGATAAGATGTCCTAAAGGCAACCCAACTAATATCCTTTGATTAATAATTGCAAGTTCTGGCAAGATACCCCAATATATCTATCTATTTCCAACAGAAAATCTATCATTTGGAATTTGTCAAGATAGCGACTTAGTTTTAAGGAATATAGTCCTAGATATTTATCAATCTGATCGATACGATTTTGCAGCTCATCTGATTGTTCCGTATATTCGATCTGTTTGAGTGCAGACTGATGTGCCAAATACTGACCTGATCCGGGGACAGCAAAATTAAGGGTGGCCAAGAAAAACATAGTGCCGACGCTCTCATGATATGCCAGCTTCTTCTTGGTATCTTTTAGCCTTTTCTGGTTAATGTCACGGACGATCTCATTGCGTGCACTAATGAGATCCATTTCTATTTTCTCAAGGTTGTCAATCCCCTGAAAAAACTTCTCAATATACTTAACACCTGCTACGGGCTTCCCAATCTTGAAATACGTCATACCTAGCATGTGGTTGGTTTTATTGATTATATTTTGTGAAGTAATTGCGCCGGAAATATGAGTCCGGTCTTCAGATTTTAACTTTCCGATCAACATCTTTAAATATCGTATATCTGAGTTTTGTTCATATGCATCATAAGCAAGGGAGGCCAAATGGTATCTGTTCTCGCTTTGAGTATAGTCAGGTATGGTGTTTAAAAAGTCAGAGGTGAGTTTAAATACCTTAAAAGATTTCGATGCGTCTATAGTAATCAAATCATCAGGTTTTTTGACATTTCCAACTTCCCCTTTTAATACTGAACTAAGAAGTTTACTGCGCGCGAAAGCCCGACTTTTTACATTCTCAATATCCTGTTGTCTATTTGCTAATAAATACGCTCTGGAGAATGGTGTGTATAGTGTTGGGCGATTGAAGTAGGGCTGCCATTTATCGGGAGGGCTTTCTTGAAAACGGCTAAAAGAATGGTAGAGGAATCGGTTGCGATTATAGTAATCGGAAACTGGTTCCTCTCGTCCTCTTTTGGTGGAAAGGTGCTCGAGAAGTCTTTCGACTTTTTCATTATAGTCAGTTGCCTTTCTAAAATCAACAATGCCGTATGTGTAGAGATTAGCCAAATCATCGTAGAGATAGAGGCGCCCCTCAAGATCATATCCTTTACCATTTGGGGAAATCTGATTCATGAACAGATAGTCTTGCAAAGGATCTTTAGAACTATCGGAAGAGAAAAAAGCATTAATCGAATCTTTATCTTGATTTGAAAAATACAACCCTGTTTTCAGTTTCCGATCCATCAATTTAATTGAGTCCAATTCGTCATTCAGAAATTTTTCAAGCGCGAAATAACGCTTTTCCTTTTCCAAATAAGTGTTTATGGTCCGCGAGTCCGCAATACCCGCTCTTTGGGGTAATATATCAGGCAAATCATATACGGCAGGCGTTGAAACACAACCGGATAAAATCACACTAATGACAATGGCTAAATATTTGATAGCACGATACGTCGACATTATGGCCCCACTTTTTCAAGCTCTGTAAATATTTTCTGCAACGACTGATAGCAGGCATAATTCAAAAGCGTCCGCAACCCGTGAAAATCATCTGAGTGCTCACCCACTGTGTGGACAGGGCGATTGGGGGCAAAACGGATAGCTTGTGTTGGTGTTTGTTGCGTCACTTGGAAATTTGCTCGTATCGAAAGATCTTTCACATCAACAATCTGGACATTCATCGACACTGCAGCTTGTTTTTTACTAGCGTGAAATGCGGTTACATTTCCAAGAACAAGAAGATCTGCGTCTACAGGGATTCTCTTTGGATTGCCTACAAGAAATAAACGTTTCCCTTGCATTTTGCTAATAACCACGAAATTGCGTCTTATAATATCCAGATAATTGTTTGGAATTAAGATCTTACCGTATTTTTGATGATTATAAACTTCTCCTGTAAATACATTTTTATCCTGAATCGTCTCGCTATATATTTTTCCGGGTATCGGGAAAAAGTCGAGTACAGCAATATTATATCCATCTTGCTGTTTTGCAGCGCAAAGTCCATACGAGCAAAAGGTTTCTGACAGACAAAATGTAAATAAGGTCAAAAGCAACAGCAGGGTTGCCCGATGACTGATCGAAGATAGGATACGGCCAAAAAGTTTAAACTTGGAATCCTGCATTTTTTGATTGCTCCATCAATGACATTATTGATTTTGGAAGTAGTCTGCATCTGCCAGGATTTGTTCTTTAATATCCTGCATTAGGTCAATTGATACTTGTTCCAATATGCGTATACAATTGTCTCGATAGCCGCTGCTATAAAAACTCAAAAAACCATTGTTAACATCTATCCGTTTATTTGCTGTATAGTATTTGTTGCTACCTTCAAAATTTAATGTGAGCATCGTATCGTAGATGGTGGTCCCAAGGCCGACGGGGTCCTCACGGTATTCTATTATTACCCTGTAGTCGTAGTCCTGCTGTACTTTCCCTTTGCCTATACTGACATCCCCAAACATGGTCCCGAGCTCATCCTTTACATATTTCTCGAGACCTGGGTACATGACCGTAATCTCAGTTGTGATGGAATTCAGGCCATTATATCTTTTGTATTTTTTTACACTTTCGCCGGACTCAACTATTATGGTTTGGGAAAATAGAGCCGATTTGCCCCCATAAACTTTCTCGGTCTTTGGTTGAACATAGAAATATTCAGTTCCTCCACAACCAATATTGAAGATGCAAATCGTCGCGGCTAACCATATTAGAGTCAATAGCCTTACCCTCATTACGCACTCCTTTCATTAGAATATATATGATTTACTGCAAGGTGATTACCACTATACAAAGATTTCGGCTTTGTGTGCCTCATACTCGGCCATATTAAGTTTGATAGGGATGAGGAAATGGTAGGGTAATGAAAACCTGTCTTGTTATAACGAAATGAATTTAATACAAGGTTTGTGGACAGCAACCTGAACGTTGGCAATATTCAATTCCTCAGCGAGTGAAGTTTATAGGCTCATTCCAAAAGGAGTTGTCTGTGTGTAACTAATTGAATATATAGTGTTTGTCAAGATATTACGAGCAAATATTCAAGGTTCAACGAAAGGTGGCGACTGCTATGATCCTCCACCTTTCGCTGAGTTGTAAAACTTGTGATTCCTCAACGATCCACAAGCACGATCTTTTGGTACTGTATACTACGACCACTAGGCCTAAATTCTATATGCAAACAAAACGGCGTGGATTATCCGATATCGGCCACGCCTTCATTAATTACAGATGCCTGCTATTTAACACCGGTTGTTAATTATCTTTCAGCAATTAGGATATCAAAAACATGCCAAAGAACAGGCTGTTTCTGTTTTAGTGACATTGGCAATGTCGGGATTTGGTACAGCGGGGAAATTTAAACTTGCAAACGCCTCTATTCTGTGGCTGCAATCGGGTTAGCGCTTTTCCATGGCCAGCCTGATTCCCAGACCGATCAGGATAACGCCGCTGGACGTTTCCAGCCAGCGATGGACCCGCGGACTGGCTAAAAAAGAGCGCATCTTGCCTAAAAAGAGGGAAATAGCCGAAAGCCAGATGATGCCCATTACAAAGTGAATCCCGGCCAGCAGGATAGATTTTAAAAAGACCGGGTCGGCCGGGCCGATAAACTGGGGCAGCAGGGCCAGGTAAAACACCGCCGGTTTGGGGTTCAGGATGTTGTTGAGCATCCCTTCGATAAAAGCGCGCCGGGCACTTTTGCGGCCTGCATGAGGATTGCCGGGCGCGGTCGGATCAACGGCGGCCTTCCCTTTTTTGAATAATTGCCGGATAGACTGAAACCCAAGGAACAAAAGATAACAGGCTCCGGCAGTTTTCAGAATTTCAAAAGCCAGGGCCGACTTCAATAGAATCAAGGACAGGCCGGCGGCGGAGAGTGACGCGTGCACGAAAAGGCCGGAGCAGATCCCGGCGGTGGTCAACAGGCCCGCAGCCGGTCCGCGGGAGATAACGCTGCGGATCACCAACATGGTATCCGCGCCCGGAGAGATGGTCAACAGGGCGGCCAGGCCGGCAAAAGCTATGATCTGGGGATCAATCATCTTGGCAGTACCTCTATGGGTGAATAAGCGCAACGCTAGATAGCTTCCAGCCACCTATTTGTCAAATACCAAAAAAAATTGAGTCCCTCCGGCAAACGAAAACAGGCTGCCCATCCTGAACCGGTGCGGGCCGATCCTGGATGCGCAGCCTGTGAGTTTATCGATTGTGGCTTTCGCTTGTATCCCGAACATCTCATCCCATTAACGCTGGGCACTTCCTTGCTTACCAATAGGGTAGCGGGCGCCAGACGCCGGGCCTCTAAATCGTCGGGGCCACCGCTATCTGCTCGCCGGATTTCTGGGCCATGGCCATTGCCTTGGAGGCGTCGTTAAAAAGAACCTGCAAATTATTGCGATAGTTGGCAATACCACATGAAATGCTAATGTCGCCCAGGCTCAAACCGGTAGCATCCTTGAACTCGTGGGAGTTGATCGCCCCCGACAGGCGGCTGGCCGTCCGGGCTGTGGTCTTGCCATCGCAATCCGACAAAATGATGGCAAAATCGTTACGCCCGATACGAAACGGCAGGGCCTCGCTGTTCAGGTTCTCGCGGGCAACCTGTCCGATCTGTTCCAGTAGGAGATCGGCGCGTTTTTCCGTGTGCCGGCGAAAATCGTTGACTTCAAAGCGCATCAGCCAGACGGAGTGCTCCAGTTTATCGGCCCGCCGCGACGCTTCGGCCAGCTTCTGTTTGAAATGCCGACGATTGTACAGGCCGGTCAGATCGTCGGTGCAGGCAATGGCGTTGACCTGGGCAGTCACTTTCTGCATTTCCGACGCGTGTTCGTTGACTTGCTGAATTTTGCTCTGGAGTTCATCCGTCAGGCGATTGAAAATTACGTTGAGTTTGGTGAGCTCATTGCCGCTTTTCTCAACTGCATCGCCGCCTTCCTGCAGGTGGCTGCTGGAAAGATATTCCATTTCCCGGGTCAGGTCTTCAAATGAATTGACCCACATCAGCAGCAGCAGGGAACCCAGCCCCTGGACAAGCAGCATGCAAAGAATACCGATGTTGAAAATACCCCGGAGGCTGTCCATCTGGTAAGGTTCGAGTACGGGTACTGTATAATGATAAATAATGAATATCATTATCAATACCGGCAATAGACACGACAGCATGATAAAGGTAAGAAATAGGCAGCGAAATTTTTCGCTGGTTAACGAAACAAACATGGTGGCACCTCCCCCTTGGTGTTTGTTTCGCCCGACTGAAGATCATCTGGAATAAACTTTTGACGTTATGTAATCGATGTCGGCCTGTCAAGAATAAAGTTGGCAGGGTTGAGTTCGGCGGGACTGCCCTTGATGATCTCGACGCGGTCACCCCGGGTAATATTGAAATCTTCCAAGTAGTTTCGGGACTTTAGCTCCTTGAGCCCAGCGCGGGTCTTGCGCCGGACAGATTGCTCGTCATTGCTGTGATCCAGGTTGATCGCCCGGGCCAGCCGCATGAGGGCCAGTGACAAGGTGGTTTCGATCTGTCCCTGCAGAAACCGGTAAAGGGCCTTGGCGACGTCGTCTTTGAGCTCCGCCCGGAAATGCAGGTCGATATTGGTTACAAAACTTTCTCCATACATTTCAAGGAAATAGGGGTTGACTGCAACCCGGATCCGGCCGGTTTCGGTATCACGATCGCAAAATGTCAGGATTGATCCGGTCATCTGGCGGACAGCCTTGCGCTTTTTGCCCTTGCCGGTCAGCAGGGCGAGATCGATCCTTGTTCCGGTAAGGCGCTGAATACTGCGCCAGATCGAATTGCGATTGGCCTGGCTGTCAGACACCGCGGCCAGGGTGCAGATTTCCGTCTCATCGGTTTCAAAAGCCTCGTTGCGATACTTCTTCATGAGCGCCAGCAGGCAGAATAGAACTGTTTCGTCAAAGATGATCAGCAGCTCACCCACCACCGACATCTGTCCCCAGGCATTGTCCGCACCCGAATCGAGGCGCACCAGCGGCCAATCCTTGTGCAGATTCCGATTCCTGAAATGAAAGGGCGAGACCCGTGTCATCAGGGTGGGCATGAAGCTGAACAGGCGTTGGACATGCGGTTGGCGGCTGATGTGTTCCTTTACCGCCCGGGAGGCTTTGGCTATCATTTTGCGTTCCACGCTGCCCGCCGGGGGTTCATTACTGGGGCTGTCCGGATGCTTTTTTTCAGGTTGGCCGGCCTGGTCGGGGGGTAGGGCGCTGTCTTTGGTATCTGGCATGGTGTCCTTTCAAGGCGCTGAATGTGAGTGCGCAGATGGTGCCGCGGAAGAGCTTCTTTCACGTATCATATTTTAAGGCCCCGCTCAATCGCGGGGGCCGCTATGATAACATGACCTCTTTCCAGAGCCCGGAAACGCGGTCCCGCAGCTCATCGAACTTGTCATCCGGGACCCGGCCCGGTTTCTCCAGCAGGTTGCGCTTGTGTACTTCCGCCCGGAAAGTCAGATATGCCGATTTCAGAAATTCGGCGGTGGCTGTTGTGATGATGCCGCATTCGGCCAGCGTTTCCAACAGGCGGACGTTGTCCGACCAGATGGTAAGCTGGGGGTGCCGGTCGGCATGTCGGAGGACCAGGTACTGCACCATGAATTCAATGTCCACAATCCCGCCATTGCCCTGTTTGAGGTCAAAGGTTCCCGGTTGTGGTTTGAAAAGATTGCGCCGCATTTTCTGGCGCATGGCAACCACTTCGTTCCGCAGGGTTTGTGCATCCCGCGGACGCGCAATGATCTCGTGCCGGATCCGGTTGAAGGTATCCTCCAAAGCGTGGTCACCACAGATAATGCGCGCCCGGACCAGGGCCTGGTGTTCCCAGGTCCAGGCCTCCTCGGCTTGATAGGTCCTGAACGACTCTAAGTGGTTGACCAGTAATCCGGAAATACCGGATGGCCGCAAGCGGGTATCGGTTTCATATAGCCGGCCCGCACGGGTATGGGCCGTTAGAATATGAACGACGCGCTGGCCCAGGCGGGCGAAAAACTGGGCATTGTCGATCGCTTTTTCACCACCGGTCATTTCTCCTCGCTTGCCGGCGTGCAGAAAGACCAGGTCAAGGTCGCTGCCGTAACCGAGTTCTATGCCGCCCAGTTTGCCATAGGCAATGACGACGAAACCGCGGCCGTCCGGGTCGCAGCTGGGCCGCCCGTGCTTCTTTTCCAAATGACGCCAGGAGAGATTCACCACCCGATCGACAACTACCTCCGCGATATGGGTCAGGTGGTCGCTGGTCCGCATCAAGGGAATAGCACCGGTTATATCGGCCGCGGCAACTTTTAACGTATTGATCTGTTTAAAAATACACAGTTCTTCAATCTGGTACTCGAGATCATCGACATCAATGCGGGCCAGACGCCGGTCGATATCCAGTTCCAGTTCGACTTTTTCCGGTGGGCTGTAAAGCGTGCGGGGGTCAAGCAGTTCATCCAGCAAAACGGGGTGTTTGGATAAAAAGGCGATTATCCACGGGCTTTCACTGGCCAGCCGCACAAGGTGTTTTAGAGCCGATGGGTTTTCCAGGAGCAGGGCGAGGTAGTTGGTGCGCTGCTGGATGGCCTTGAGCAGGTCCGCAATGCGGCCCAACACCAATTCCGGCTCCGCAGACTGCCCGATAGCCGCCAGAAGGTCCGGCATGAGTCGATCCAGGCGCTGACGGCCGTTGGCACTCAAAGACCGGGTCGTCTGGTCCTGCTGCAGATCCATGAGCAGCCTGGCCGCCTGCCGCGGGTCCTGGAACCCTGCCCGGGAAAGGGTGCTCTGGTGATCGCCATCCGCCAATATGTCCAGCCAGGTGGTGGCCAGGTTATCTTCAGTTGCTTCTGTGTCGGTCGGGCTGTCCTGTTCGGCGGTTGTTTCCAGCAGGCTGCTGAAGTGGCCGTGAACGATATTGCGGTGGGTTGTCAACGCGTCCAAAAACGGCTCCCAGTCAGCGAAACCCATGCCGGCGGCCAGCTTCAGGCGGTCCGCCGTCTTCTGCGGCAGATCATGGGTTTGCCTATCCGCCAGTTCCTGGAGGCGGTGTTCCGTGTTGCGTAAAAACAGGTAGGCGGCCGCCAGTTCATCGCGGGTGGCGGGTTCGATAAACGCTTCGGATACCAGGACATCCAGTATGGTTAGAATCCGTCTGGCACGCAGGCGCGGGATGACCCCGCCGCGCATCAGCTGGAACATCTGGCCGAAGAACTCAATTTCGCGGATACCGCCGGCACCGGTTTTTATATTGTACTCAAGTCCTTTGCGGCGTACCTCCAGGGCGATTTTCTGTTTCATCTGCCGGAGTGAATCGAAAACGCCGTAATCCAGATAGCGCCGATAGATAAACGGCTGGAGTCGTTGCATCAGGTCAGCACCGGTTGTGGGCTCACCGGCCACCGGGCGGGCTTTTATCCAGGCGTAGCGTTCCCATTCCCGGCCCTGGGATTGGTAATAGTCCTCCATGGCATCGAAGCTCATCACGATGGGACCGTTCTCCCCATAGGGTCGCAGGCGGGCATCGACGCGGAAGACAAAGCCTTCGAAGGTGTTGGTTCCAATAACCTTGATTAAATCCCGGGCCAGGCGTGCGAAGAAGTCTTCGCCGGACAGGTTGGACTGACCAGCATGGAGCGTGCCGGCTTCCGGGTAGGCAAAAATAAGGTCAATGTCGGAGGAGAAATTGAGCTCGCGAGCCCCCAGTTTGCCCATGCCCACCACAACCAGGGAAAGCTTGTTGCCCGCGCTGTCACGCGGTGTGCCGAATTTAGCGCATTGCCAGGCATCCAGGCGGGTCAGGGCGGCCTGGAGGCAGGCATCCGCGAAAGCCGAAAGATCGGCCATGGTTGCGGCCAGGTCGGCCTGACCGGTGATATCCCGAAAGGCGATCCGCACCATCTCCCGGGCCCGGCGGCGCCGCAGGGCCGAAGAGAGCGCATCAAGCGAGGCGATGGGCGCCAGATCGGCGGCAAATGCAGCGGTGTAACCGTCGGGTGGATAGGGCCTGTCAAGGTCCCGGCTGGTGGCCAGTTCGATCAGCAGGTCCGGCTGGCGGGTACAGGTCTGGCAGATGAAATCAGAAAGTACAAAGGTGCGGCAGATGGCATCGGCGAACGGCGGTGTGAAGTCGGGGGTCAGTTTTTTGTCCCGGGCCGCCTGCAAAAAAGCGTTCCAGCGCAGGTCTGCCTCCCTGTGCAGGGATGCGGGCAATGCTGCCGGGGTGTCAACCTTCAAATGGAAAACCCTTTCTGGGCGCCATCTCTAAAACTGAAAGGCGCTGGCGTTTACTTGATATAGCCCCAATCCACCAAGCGCTTATAGGCATAATTGGCACTCTCGCCCTGCCGGACAACCTGCAGGTAGTTGTAATACTGGCGCGCGGCCTGCTCCCGGTTTTGCATGCCTTCGTAGGAGACGCCCTTTAAAAAGACAATTCCGGTGTTGCCCGGAAGAATGCGGTCATAGCTGTTGAAGTCGGCCAGGGCCGCTTCGAATTTCTTTTCCTTGATTTTGGCATATCCAGCCAGGTGATACCCCTGGGCTTCTTCGGGATAGACTGCCTTGGCCTGATCGGCATACCGCTGGGCAGCGGCGTATTTTTTCTGGACCAGCTGGCACTTGGCCATCATGACCAGACCGGCATAATCCTGCGGGGCCAGCTTGAGGGCGGCCGCATATTCCTTTTCCGCCTGGGGAAACTGCTTCTTGGCCATGGCCCGTTCCCCGGCCTGCAGCTTTTTAATGGCCGGTTCAATTTTACGCAGTCCGGCCAGGTGATCCATGTAACGATCACGATGCAGCGGCTTATCGGCCGCGTACTGGTAAGATTGCTGAACCCGATCTACGGCGATACGGTAGCGTTCCGAGCTCATGGGGTGGGTGGCAAACAAGAGCGCCAGGGTGCTGGTCTTGTGTTTGTTGAGATTGTTGAGCATGTCCATCAAGCCGACGAAACCTTTGGAACCATAGCCGGCCTGGACCATGTAGGTGAGCCCGAGGCTGTCGGCTTCGTGTTCGTTTTCCCGGCTGTAGGACGCCAGCAGGGCGCCGGCGCCGATGGCGCCGACCTGGGCGACGATGTCGCCATATAAGCGCCCCTGGGTACCGGCAATGGCGGCCAGACCGCCAACCACACCCTGGGTGAGTTTACCTTTGGACATCTGTTCGGCTGTATGGCGGGCATTGACGTGGCCGAGTTCATGTCCCAAAAGGGCCGCCAGTTCGCCTTCGTTCTGCATTGTCAGCAGGATGCCACGCGTGGCGGCGATGCTGCCTCCGGGAAAGGCATAGGCGTTGATATAGGTGGCGTTGACCACCTTGAAATCATAGGGCATGTGGGGTCGATGGGTCTTGGCCGCAACGCGTTTGCCGATGCGCTCCATGTAGGCGGCCAGCTGGGGGTCGCGCACGGTGCCGTAATCGGCTGATAATTGATAGGGGGAGTTCTTTTTGTCTATCTGGATCTCTTCATCTTCAGAAACCAGCATGAGCTGTTTCCGGCCGGTGACCGGATTGGCCGCACAGCCGGTCAGCAGACCAGCAGCGGCCAGGGAGGTCAGTTGGATGAAATCCCGACGGGAGAGGCCGTCAAAGGCAGTTTTCGGGTTGCAATGCAAGGCCATATCTGCTCCTAATACAAGTTAGCGTCCATCCATAAACGGCATCTTCTTGCCCGGTATAGCCTTTCGGCGACGACGGGTTGGCCCGGGACGGCCTTCTCCAGGCTGCGTCTAAGGCTTACGTCTTCGCCAAAAGCTGCGCCGCACCAGACGCCCGGCAGGCGCTCTGAACCAAAACCGGCCATATCTGGGAGGACACCAAGTAGGCATTTTTCTAAAAACCATAAAGAAGGCACCAGTTGGTGTCAAGCGAACAATCCGACCAGCCCCTTAATTGCATTTCACCCGACAGCCGGAAGCCTGCGGCCGGTGGCGCCAGGGGGCCGGGAGGGCGTCCCAAATTCCAGTTGAATTGGGGCAATAAATACAAAAATGAAATAGTTTTGGTTGGGTTATTACAAAAATGTAATTGATCGTCAAGGGCCAGCAACCCGCCTATATTATGAAATAAATATAATATCAACCCATTAGCCGCTCCCAGATTTTTGGTATGGAATTTGCGGAATAAGACAACACCCTATTTTTATTAAAACAGGAGATAAACGTGTCATGTGTAGATTATTTGCAATAACCAGCAAGGAGCCGATGTCCCCCATGGTGGCGCTGGAGGCGCTGGATGTTATGCGCGAAGGGCATGACGGCTCTGGTGTGGGGCTTTTTCTACGTGATTTGTCCGGGCCCTTCGAAGAGATGAAAGACACCCCGATCCTGTCCGGGATTTTTACCGATAAAGGCTTGAAGCGCCTGGACCGTTTCATGATGGATATCGGTTTTACCACCAAGTTCAAAGTCAGCATCAAGCTGCCGAAAAAACCTCCGTCAGGCGTACCCAAACGCGATATTTATCTGGTGCGGGCGTATGAATACCCCGAAGAATGGGACGAGTTTTCCAGTTCCGAACGGATGGCCCGGCTGTTGAACATCCGGCTTACCCTGCGCCAGATGGGTGAAGCGGAAGGAGACATGATCGTCTACTCCTTTTGGCCGGATGCGATCTTAATCAAGGAAATCGGTGATCCACTGGCCGTGGCCCGGCACCTCGGGCTGGACCGCAAAGAGCTCATGGCACGCATCATCATGGCCCAGGGGCGCCAGAATACCAACTATGCCATCAACCTGTATGCCTGCCATCCCTTTTTCATCGAGGGGTTTTCAACCATGACCAACGGTGAAAATACGGCTTTTATTCCCATCAAGGATTACCTGATGTCCCGGGGGATCAACGGCTACAGCGGCTATCAGTCCGATTCCGAGGTTTTTACCCATATCCTGCACTACACGATCAAACATCTCGGCCTTGGCCTGGAGACCTACAAGCATATCATCACACCCCTGCAGCATGCTGATATCGAAAATCATCCCAACGCCGGATTTCTGAAACAGCTTAAGCAGTCCTGCCGGCGGTTGATCATCGACGGTCCCAACTGCGTCATCGGCAGCTTGATCGACCACAGCCTGTTTATGGTCCAGGATCGTAAAAAACTGCGGCCCGGTGTGGTGGGGGGGCGGCCCGGCTGCTATGCATTTTCTTCGGAAATCTGCGGCCTGGATGCCGCCATTCCGTATCGCGACAAAACGCAAGACTTTCAACCGATGCATCTGGACACCGTGATTGTCGGTCCGGATCGTCAGGAGGTAACCATATGCCGTCAAACAGACCCATTGCCCCTTCCTCGTTAAGTGTGAAGGATCTGCCCTGGCAGATCGCCTGGGACAAGGACAAATGCACCCTGTGCGGCAGCTGTACGGCGGTTTGTCCGGTGAATGCCATCGAACTGGGTGTGTTCCGCAAACGTTCCCTGCAGACCAGTCTGACACTTCCCGAAAAGAACGCCAGCACGTTTGGGACCTGGCACGGGATCCGGCAGAAAACCGATCCGAGTTTCAAGTGTGTGGGGTGTGCCATGTGCACCATGGTCTGCCCCAACGACGCGATTACCCCCTGCCGCGCCGACGATGCGGATAAACTGCGTTTTCATATCAACCAGGGCGGCATTCCCCGCAGCCGCGGCGGACGCCGGAACCTGGAGGCAGGGTTGTTGGACCAGATCAAGTTTATCCGGATCTCGATGCTCACCGATCCGGCCCTGGATGCCGGCCGGCATGAGTTCGAACTGCGCACCCTGCTCGGACGGGTACTTCCGCCGGAAGACAGCATCAAATTTTACGACGAGAAAGGCTGGATGCCGCCGGTCCGCGAAATTTACCCCTTGATTATCGGGGGCATGTCGTTCGGTGCCCTGTCACCGAACATGTGGGAAGGGCTGCAGCTGGGGGTTACCTACCTGAACGAGGAACTGGGCCTGCCTGTCAGGATCTGCACCGGTGAGGGCGGGTGCCCGCCGCGTCTGCTGCGCAGCCGGTTTTTGCAGTACGTCATTCTCCAGATTGCCAGCGGCTATTTTGGCTGGGACGAGATCATCCACGCCATTCCGGAAATGAAGGTCGATCCCTGCGCCGTGGAGATCAAATACGGCCAGGGTGCCAAACCGGGGGACGGTGGCCTGCTGATGTGGCACAAGGTCAACAAGCTGATCGCGGCCATCCGGGGGGTGCCGCCGGGGGTCAGTCTGCCCAGTCCGCCGACCCACCAGACCAAGTATTCCATCGAAGAGGCCGTGGCCAAGATGACCCAGTCCATGTATATGGCCTGGGGTTTTCGCGTACCGGTCTATCCCAAGATTTCGGGTACCACCACGGCCACCGCGGTCCTGAACAACATTACCCGCAACAGTTACGCCGCCGGGCTGGCCATCGACGGTGAGGACGGCGGCACCGGGGCGGCCTACAATGTCTCGCTGGACCACATGGGCCACCCCATTGCCAGCAATATTCGGGATTGTTACCTGGATCTTGTCAAAACCGGTAAGCAGAACGAAGTCCCCCTGTTTGCCGGCGGCGGTGTCGGCCGCAACGGCAACCTAGCCGCCAACGCGGCGGCGCTGATTATGCTGGGTGCCAGCGGCGTCCAGATCGGGAAATACATCATGCAGGCGGCCGCCGGCTGTATCGGCTCGGAATCAGACCGCTGCAACATCTGCAATATCGGCAATTGCCCCAAAGGTATTACGTCCCAGGATCCGCGCCTCTATCGCCGGCTCGATGTCGACCAGGTGGCCGAGCGGGTGGCGGATGTCTTCCTCAGTTTCGACACGGAACTGAAGAAGATCGTGGCCCCGCTGGGCCGCTCGACATCACTGCCCATCGGCATGTCCGATGCCCTGGGTATCAACGATAAAGCCGCCGCCGAGCGACTGGCGATCCGGTATGTGGTTTAGAAGCTGTTAGCTATTAGCTGTTGAGTGCCACGACATCGTGCACTCCAATTATTTAACGTAGTCGATAAGGTAGTTCATCGACCTTAGCTGTATCCAGATACAGCTTCAATTTTTGCTCTTTGACATCGATAGTTGCTGTTAAGTACTCGTA